>RCNA010000171.1_pt1 | contig 10291 bp, 10 predicted proteins | sample 2041331 | NCBI WGS metagenome assembly RCNA01 (sample SAMN09708233, study PRJNA481090) | Marine sediment metagenome, whole genome shotgun sequencing project. | reverse complement strand
CCGAATTTAATTAATTAACGTCATTATATACAATTTCTTATATAATTATTAATTTCTTTTAAGCCTTTTTTCTCGAAGTCTTTTTAATAATTCTTTATTAAAATTTTGTTCTGCTCTTAATAATTTTATAATTTTTTTCGAAGAAATAATTCCAGTCAAATTTTTATGCAATTTCTTTTTTTCATTGGCAACATTATAATCAATATCAATAAATTCTTTCAAAATTCTTTCAGATTCAGATTCAGAAAGTTTTTCTATCCCTCCGGCTAATCGAATAGTACGGGCTATCTGTTGAGTTTTAACAGCCTTGAATTTATGCATATTTTGTTCAAATTGATTGTAGATTGGCCAGAACTTTTCAGCTTCACTTGGAGATAATTCTAAGGCATTCGTTATAAAGGCCGTTTTTAAAGCCTTAATTTGACCCCTGTTATTTTGAGCAACAAGAGTTAAAGACGATAATAACAGTAATGATATGCCTAGTATTATTCTTTTCATTTTTGGTTAATTTTCATAAAATAAACTTTCAACATCCGTGCCATTTAAGTATTCTTCTAATTCATCTTCGGCAAAAATGTCTTGATTTTCTACTTGTATATCCTTATAAACTTCGGCTATTTCATAGGTATCTAACGTTACCAGATCATCTTCAATCCATCTTTCAATATCAGTAGAAGCAATGGAATCAAAGCTAGTAGTTTTATTATTATAATTTATATAAATAATTAATAATAAAGAGGCAGCTACAGCAAAAGGTAAAACCCTGTTTAAAATGATCGATTTGAAATCAATAACTTTAACAGGCCTTTTATCATTAGAAATTTTTGCAATTACTTTATCCTCTATATTTTCTAAATAATTTTCAGGAATTGCAAAACCAGATTTTTCTTCGTTTTTGTCTTCACTTATTTTAGTTAGAATTTTATTTTCAACATCTTCAAAATATCTGGTAGGACTTGAAAAACCTTCTTTTTTTGGAAAATTTTCACTCGATATTTTTGCAAACACATCATTTTCTACCGTGTCAAAATACCCTTTAGGAATTTTAAATGGGTTCTCTTTAAATTTTATATGTTTTAAACTATTTTTTTTCACTATGCTTATTTGACTATTAATCTAATAAAAGGTTTAATGGTTATTGTGTTAAAAAAGCTTCAATTTTTTTTACTGCATGATGATATGATGCTTTAAGTGCACCTATTGAAGTTTCAAGTACTTCAGAAATGTCTTTGTATTTCATATCATCGAAATATTTCATGTTAAAAACTAATTGTTGTTTTTGAGGTAATGTTGCAACAGCTTTTTGTAATTGCAGTTGTATTTCATTGCCATCAAAATATACATCGGCCTCTAAATTTTCGGCCATTTTATATTGTAATTCACTTACATCAATATTGTTTTGTTTTGCTCTTTTGTTGATAAAAGAAATAGATTCATTTGTTGCAATTCTATACATCCATGAAAATAATTTACTCTCTGCCTTAAAGTTATGAATATTTCGGTAAATTTTAATGAAAGTATTTTGTAAAACATCGTCGGCGTCATCATGAGAAATTACAATTTTTCGTATATGCCAATACAATCGCTCTTTATACTGAGACATAAGTGTTCTAAACGCTTGTTCCTGGGTAAGCGGATCCTTAAGTTTTTCTATGAGCTCGGTTTCAGTTATCAATAACCTTTTTCATTTAGACTAGTAACGTCTCTAATGGTTTAATATTGGAGGTCTATAAGTTAAATTATAATAAAAAAATCAACATTTTATCAACTATAATCGCATGCTTATTTTAGCATTTAAAACCCGCCCTGATAAAAAATTTGGTATTGCAACTGAGTTTTTTGAAGAAATATCCCTTACCCAAGTATTTGTTATTGAGTTTTGCACATCAAACATATTAAAGAGCTCAATACCTATTGAAAATTCTTTAAATTTTTGGAGCCAAACACTTTTAGCTCGTTTTTTATTGTCAACTAGTACATAGGAAATACCAATATCAGATCTAAAATAATCTTTTAGCCTATTTTGAAATATATAAGGATCAGCATAAGAAGGAGAACCTCCAGGAACTCCCGTATTATAAACTAAATTCAAATACATTTTTAGATTAGGGTTTCTTGGCACATAATCTTGAAATAGTATAGCAAATTTCAAACGTTGGTCTGTAGGACGAGATATATAACCCCTATTCTCAATATTTTCTTTAGTAAGTAAATAACCAAAACTAAACCAAGATTCTGTCCCCGGTACAAATTCACCATTCAAACGGGCATCAAATCCTGTAGCAAAGGCTTTGGCATTATTTTTTGCCTGATATCTTATCTGCACATTGTCGACCGTAAACGGATTAACATCGGTCAATGATTTAAAATAGGCCTCAGTAACCAGTTTAAAGGGTCTTTCCCATAATTTAAAGCTATAATCATTACCAAGGACAAAATGAATAGACCTCTGGGCTTTAACTTCCGGGTGAATACTTCCTAAAGAATCACGTAATTCTCTATAAAAAGGAGGCTGATAGTAATAGCCACCTGAAACTCTAAATAGCATATCTTTCTCCCATTTTGGCTTTACTGCTAGTTGAACACGAGGACTTATAACCGTATGACTGTTATTAGTTAATTCGGCACCTTTTACTACCCAGTGCTGTGCTCTTACACCTATATTAAACCATAATTGATGTTGATTTATAAAGGAAGTTTTACTCCATTGTGTGAAGCCAGAAACTCTATTAATCCGTACTGAATTCGTTGCTCTGGTACTTATAAACGGTACTATTGGTCCAATATAGGGACTATAGGGTTCATCATTTCTTGGGATTAAATATGGAGGCCTTATTGAAAACCCAGCAGAATCTATAACTTCCCATTCAATAATTCTATCTTTAATATCTTCAATTTGATATTTGGCTCCAAATTCAAAAACATGATCTCCTTTTTTTAAAGTGGCCTTGGCCTGAATACTAGAAATTAATGCATCCAGATCATTACGTGCGTGATCTAATTGTGAACCTATAGATTGCGTAAAATTAACTTCTCCAAAATTATCACTCCCAAAATTCGCATCCACTTCTCCAATTCCGTAAAAAGCGAATATGTCATAATGTTCTTCCTCTTGAGTATTGTACACGGTAGTAATTAAACTTATATTCAAATCATCATTAACAATGTAGTTTCCTTTTAAGGCGCCAAATAAGGTAAGATATTGATCATCTTCTTTTCCTTGATAATTAACAATCAATGCCAATGGGTCCGCAATTGTGCCAAAATTTGTTCTTCTGGATATAGGAGTATATTCATAGTTATTCAAAGAAAAATTACCAAAAAAATCGAGATTAAAATTTTCATTAAATTGGTAGGAAACATAGGTTTGTACATCCGTAAAATTAGGTTTAAAATTAGTCTCAACGTCTTTGCTATTAACGAATAAACTATTATTTCTATAACGAAAACCAACAATTGATGATAGTTTATTATTTGATGTAATATTTTCAATAGTTGCGCTACCCCCTAATAAACTAGCTTCTAAGGCTATGCTAAATTGCTCCGGTCTTTTGTAAGTAATATCCAATACTGATGATAATTTATCACCATATTTTGCTTGAAAACCTCCTGCTGAAAACTTAACATTTTGTGTAAGATTAGGATTTACAAAACTTAACCCTTCTTGTTGGCCTGAACGTACCAAAAAGGGCCTATACACTTCTATGCCATTTACATAAACTAAATTTTCATCATAATTACCACCTCTAACATTATATTGTGTGCTTAATTCATTCGAACCACTAACCCCTAATCCTATATTTTTTAGAGTACTTTCAATACCTGCATTTGCTCCAGGTAATTTTTTTATGGTTTCAATGGGTACTTTATCAATTCCTTGGGCTATTTCTTTATTGTTTTTAACAATTACTTCGTCAATCTCCTCTGTCTTACTTAATAATTTAGGAGAATAATTTAATGTCCTGTTCTTTGGAATTCTAACTCTTTTGGTTAATGTATTAAATGAAACATGACTAAATGTAATAGTTATCAATTGACCCGATTGAACTTGAATTGAATATTCACCTTTATTATTCGAAGAAGATCCTTTTTGATTATGAGTAACGGCTACACCTTCAATTGGTTTCCCGTTTTCATCCTTTATAATTCCTTTAACAACGGCCGTTTGAGCAATAATAGAACTAGTAAAAAAAGTTAAGACAATAATAAATGGAATGATGGTTTTCAAACAAATATTTCTTTTGGAAACTAAACTTTATTCTTTTTTGTAAAACGTTGCAATATACGTATTAGTATTATTAACGTTATCACTGGCAATAACTTTTAATGAGTGCTTAGTACCTTCTAATTGCCCATCGTTGAAATCATAAGTTAACAGACTTTTTTTAGCGTCATATTCTAATAAAATCCATTTTCCATCAATTTCACCCCTGTAAGATTTTATACCGGATAGATCATCAGAAACTCTGAATTTTAAAAATCTGTATTTTGTGAGAAGTTGATCATCTTTAAAATTAATCGGAATTATTTTTGGTTTAACTGTGTCAAGGGCCAGGGTATAGTCACCTAATGTTTTGCTAAGAGTATATAATCTATCTTCTTTACGTCTAGTATAATTGTAATATAAGCTGCCTTTATAATTTTTTCTTGCAATGAAAAGTTGGTTTCTTTTTTCTACGGGATAGTTGGAAATATTAAATGTTAAGGTGAAATTTTTATGAAGAGGTATACTTTGGTCTTGCAGGGTTACAATACTATCTTTATATTCAAAATTAAAATAAATATCATTGTAAAAACTTTGTTTTGGAAAAGCTACTGTCACATTATCTTTAGTAATTTTATTGAACTCATTAGCTTTAAAAAAATGAGGGGTTTTGGTAATTTTATTTTTTACTATAACATTGTTTTTTTTACCTTTTACTGGAATCACTATCGATTGAGTATTGCCTTTAAAATCTTTCGCAGTTATTTTAACAGTATAGGACATCCCATCCTTAATTTGTAAATATCCATTATTCACTAAATTTTTGTAAATACTTAATTTATTCGCAGGTTCAACAAAGCACTTTTGAATGCGCTGCTTTTTGTGATAATACCTTTCATGGTCTATCAAGGTATTCAGATAACGACTTTCACTGAATGCATATGTGTCGACCGAATGCTCATAAACCGTATTACCGTTAACGGTCATTTTTAAACTAAAAATACCGTTATTATTTAAAGCACCATCTTGTTTATCAATAACGTTAACACCAAACCCTATTGTACCAAAAGCTTCTATAGGATTAGTCATGATGGTTCCGTTAGCTCTTTTGATAATTCTTAATTCTGTTACCTTGTTAGATTGGTTGACATTTGAAGAATCTCCAAAAGAATATACAACGCCAGCCCTAATTTCAGGAGCTCGGGAATCAGGTATTTCAATACCAAAAAACATTGGATTGATAGGTTTAGAATGGCTGTCACGAATTTCATAATGTAGATGTGCACCTCCTGAACCTCCTGTATTTCCACTAAAGGCAATAATTTCACCTTTATCTACGGTTAGTTCATGCGCCTTAGGAAATGATTCAACAGTAAAACTCTCCTTTTCGTATTGTAATTTTTTTATATAGGCTTCAATTTTAGAAGAGAATTTTTTTAAATGGCCGTATACTGTTGTATAACCATTCAAATGTGTAATATATAACGCTTTACCATAGCCCCAATGAGAAATTTTAATGCGAGATACATATCCGTCAGCAGATGAAAGAACATTTAAGCCTTCACGTTTTTGCGTTTTTATATCTAATCCAGCATGGAAATGATTACTTCGCAATTCACCAAAAGTCCCAGATAAAATTAATGGTATTTCTAAAGGTTTTATAAAGTAGTCTTCCGGATATTTAGTTTGAGCAAACCCAATATTCAAACAAAATAATAGTAAAAAAAATTTAAATAATCTCCCCATAATAGCAGGCTAAAATAATGATAAGTAATTGAAATTAAAAATTAAAAATTAAGACTTTATATATCAAACATTTATGGCAGTTTATTAATATAAATACCAAAACAGTTGCTTAATTCTGCCAAGAACACTAAATTTGTTGTTAAGGTTTAGAATCTTTGTATTTGATGAGTAACGTTTTGGAAATAGTCGATTCCCTGCAAAGTAAGCTAACTAGGTTACTTTCAAAATATGAGCTATTACAAATAGAAAATCAACAACTTCTTGAAAAAAGCGAAAAGCTTGTTTTGGAGGTTCAAGAAAAACTGGAATCTATTAGTGCTATAGAAGACAGATATGACTCATTAAGAATTGCAAACGCAATTGTAGGCAGCAAAGAAGATAAACATACAACGAAGCTGAAGATAAATACATTAATTCGTGAAATAGATAAATGCATAGCTCAGTTAGATGAGTAAACTCAATCATGAACGAGAAACTTAAAATAAAAGTTACAATAGGAGATAGAGTTTATCCGTTAACAATTAAAAGTGAAGGAGAAGAGGAAGGGGTAAGAAAAGCTGTAAAAAAGATAAACGATCTTATCAAAAAGTTTGAAGAAAACTATGAAGTTAGAGATAAGCAAGATGTTTTAGCTATGTGTGCGTTACAATTTGCATCACTGCAAGAAGTGAAAAGTATTTATAATGAGAAGGATGCTGATAAAATTGAAAATAAATTACAAGAAATGAGTGTATTGTTAGATACTCATTTATAATACGTTCTTTAAAATACAACAATTACTGCCTACATTAGTTATTTGTTTAATAAACTCAACATTATTTATTTGAAAAGGGTGAGTCTTAGTTAGTAAAGCGTGCCGTTATACGCGGATACTTGATCAACTAGTTAACCCTAAACTTGTCTTACAAGGAGTTTGTAAAACCTCTCTAATGTAGGCTTTTTTTATACTTAAAATCAACACAATGGAAGGAATGATATTGCCGATAATAATTGGCACAGTTATAGGATTGATTATAGGCTTTGTGATAGCAAAAATGCTCGAAAAAAATAAAGCGTCGATGATTTTGAAAAATGCTAAAAAACAAGCCCTATCGACATTAAAAGAAGCGAAAATAGATGCTGAAGCATTAAAAAAAGATAAAATATTACAAGCAAAAGAGAAGTTTATTGAGTTAAAATCTGAACATGAAAAAGTGATTCACCACCGCGATCAAAAGGTTAATGAAGCAGAAAAACGTATTAGAGAGAAAGAATCAAAAGTGGCACAAGAACTCGATAAAAATGTGAAATTTAATAAGTCTTTAGAAACTAAAATCGGCGATTACGATTATCGAATTGACTTTCTAGATAAACAAAAGAAAGAATCCGATAAGATGCATAAAAGGCAAGTCGAACAACTTGAAGTAATTTCTGGTTTGTCTGGTGATGATGCAAAAAAGGAATTGATAGAATCATTAAAGGAAGAGGCAAGATCTGATGCCATGGTTTTTATTCAAGATACTCTTGAAGAAGCAAAACTCACTTCGCAGCAGGAAGCAAAGAAAATTGTCTTAAACACCATACAGCGTGTTGGAGTTGAACAGACAGTTGAAAATTGTGTATCAGTGTTTAATTTGGAGTCTGATGATGTAAAAGGTAGAATTATTGGTAGAGAAGGACGTAATATTAGAGCACTTGAATCTGCCACCGGAGTAGAAATAATTGTTGACGATACGCCTGAAGCCATTATCCTTTCTTGCTTTGATCCTATACGAAGAGAGATTGCCAGATTATCATTGCATAAGTTAGTTACTGATGGCAGAATACATCCGGCACGGATTGAAGAGATCGTTGCAAAAACCCAAAAAGAAATTGACCAAGAAATTATTGAAGTTGGAAAGCGTACAGTAATCGATCTAGGTATTCATGGGTTACACCCTGAATTAATTAAAGTGGTGGGTAGAATGAAATACCGTTCTTCTTATGGTCAGAATTTATTACAGCATTCAAGAGAAGTAGCCAATTTATGTGCGTTGATGGCTGCTGAATTAGGTATTAATCCAAAAGTTGCTAAAAGAGCAGGATTATTGCACGATATAGGTAAAGTTCCTGAAACTGAGAGCGAACTGCCACATGCCTTATTGGGTATGGAATGGGCGCAAAAATATGGTGAAAAACCTGATGTTTGTAATGCTATCGGGGCTCACCATGATGAAATTGAAATGAAATCATTATTTGCACCAATTATTCAAGTTTGTGATGCTATTTCTGGTGCCCGCCCAGGTGCCCGACGTCAGGTATTAGATTCGTACATACAGCGTTTAAAAGATCTTGAAGATATTGCGTTTGGATATTCCGGAGTACAGAAAGCCTATGCAATTCAAGCAGGTAGAGAGTTGCGAGTTATTGTGGCTAGTGATAAAGTAGATGATATGAAAGCTTCTGAACTTTCATTTAATATATCTCAAAAAATACAAAACGACATGACCTATCCTGGTCAGGTTAGGGTAACAGTAATTAGAGAAACCAGAGCAGTTAATATTGCGAAATAATCATTAATTAATTTATACAATGTTAAACCTTCTCCATTTTTTGAGAAGGTTTTTTATTTTCTGGGATGATATTTTTCAATAACCCCTTTTAGAAAGCTTTTGTCTACATGCATATAAATTTCCGTAGTAGTGATACTCTCATGACCCAACATTTGTTGAATAGATCTTAGATCAGCCCCATTTTCTAGTAAATGGGTTGCAAACGAATGCCTAAATGTGTGTGGACTCACCTTTTTATCAACACCAGCTTTTTCCGCCAATTCTTTTACAATTAAAAAGATCATATTTCGCGTAAGCTGTTTACCTCTTCTATTTAAGAATAAAGTATCCTCAAAACCTTTTTGCACCTTGATATGATTACGAATATGGTTCATATATATCACAATATATTTCTGAGTTTCCACATTTATAGGTACGAATCGTTGTTTATCTCCTTTACCGATTACTCTAATAAAACCTTCTTCAAAAAACAGATCTGAAATTTGCAAGGTGATCAATTCGGTGACTCGCAAACCACAGCTATACAATGTTTCTAAAATAGCTCTATTTCGTTCTCCTTGTGGGTGACTCAAATCAATTTTATTAAGTAAAAGATCTATTTCTTTTATTGATAAAGTATCGGGTAACTTTCGACCAATTTTTGGAGTTTCCAATAAAGTCGTGGGGTTATCTTTTCTATAATTTTCAAAAATTAAGTAATCAAAAAAACTGCGCAAACCGGATATAATACGAGATTGACTTCTTGCATTCACTTGTTTAGAAATTTCATAAACAAATTGCTGTATGGTTTCATCGGTAATATTAATAGGAGATTTTTTTATTTCATGCTCTTCCAAAAATAATATGAGTTTTTGAATATCTCTCCCATAATTTTCAACAGAATTCAGCGCCAAACCCCTTTCAATTTTAAGATATAGTAAATAATCTTTGAGTGCTTCTTGCCATTTCATTCCTGTAAAAATAGGATAAAATTGTGAGTTTTAATGAATAAAAGAGTATTCCGATTTGAAGAATTTATCTTCTATTATTCAAACTGATGGATATCATTGACTGGTATATTTTCATTCCCTAATTTTAATCTATTGTTAAATAAATGGATATATATTTTATTAATTTAAACTAATCTACTATGAAAAAACTATTAATTTTTACAGCAATTGTATTATTCGGATTCACCAATGTGGATGCCCAGGAAGAAATGCAATTTGGAGTTAAAGGAGGTCTCAACATATCCACTATTACAGGGGATGATGTCGACAGTTTTGATTCCAGAACATGTATGCACTTTGGTGTTGTAATGGAATTACCTATTTCCGAAAAATTTTCGTTCCAACCAGAACTACTATATTCTTGTCAGGGAGCTGACTATAGTGAAGATTTTATAGATTTGGATGGTACTATTAAATCTGTAAATGCCGCTTATGAGGGTACAGTTAAGTTAGATTATTTAAATATACCGTTAATAGCAAAACTTTACGTATCTGAAGGTTTTAGTTTAGAAATTGGTCCACAAGTGGGTTTCCTTATATCTGCAAAAGATGAGTATGATTGGAATGGAGACACTGGAGAAGAAGATATCAAAGAATATGTTAAAGGCCTTGATATTGGGGCTGTTATAGGTGTAGGTTATAAACTTGAAGGTGGATTGAATTTTGGTGGTCGATATAATTTGGGATTAACTGATGCCAATGATGGATATGAAGTTGGTACCTATAAAAATGGTGTTATCCAAGCATATGTTGGATATTTCTTTTAACAATTCGTAAAATATAAAAAGATGAACTTAAAAGTTCACCTTTTTATATTTTAT
>RCNA010000941.1_pt1 | contig 10292 bp, 10 predicted proteins | sample 2041331 | NCBI WGS metagenome assembly RCNA01 (sample SAMN09708233, study PRJNA481090) | Marine sediment metagenome, whole genome shotgun sequencing project. | reverse complement strand
CAGTTCCGTCCCCCCTTTTTTTAATGTACAATTTTTTCTAACCTGAAAGTTACTTCTTTTTTTGGTTCTACATGATTAGCATTTTTTTTACTTGCGGAGTATTTATCAGGCCGTGATGTTAAAGCAAGCTTTTCAATATCTTCAGGACTAATATCAACAAGTTGCTTGATTATTTTGTTGAACTCTTTGATTTTAGTTTGTACTTCGTTATTTTCATACTGTTCTCCTTCGTTAACTTTAATAGATGTGAGTCTTGAATGTTTAAGCAAGTCCTCATATAATTTAACAGGAGCAACTCGTAAACATCTTGGCCCACAATTTTCACCCGGAACAAGATAATTCCAACGTGGCCCACCGATGATAACTGCATAGTACATTGTTTTTGCTTTTATTTTATCTATCTTAAGGTCGATGAGTGCATCATAGAACATACGGTGCGTTTGTTGCCAAGTGCGGACTTGATTTTCAGGATAGCAATAATGATCATGAACAATTGCCGCTTTAAGGTAAGAGCTGTCATATGGATCTCCAATTAACCATTGAGCCCAGCCCGGAATTGAGGCTCCATCTGTTGTTCCTGATTTTCCATTACCAGTCCATTTATTAGTTTGCCATACTAAACCATTACCTTGGTCATATCTTAATTCAGACCCAAGTTTACAAATTTTAGTATCTGATTGCTGGCACCCTTCAGGTTCAAGAATTAATTCTCCTGAGAAGGTTCCGGCAAAAGATGTAGTTAAGAACATAGCAAAAAAAATAAAACTTAATGAAATGCTTCTTATCATATATTCCCCCTTGATTACAAAATAGTCAGTATTCTCTTGCAAAGCTTAGTGAATCAGCTTGTCATAAGCCGGTAGTAAAATTATGTCCTATAGCAAGCGACCACCATATATCGTCTTGAAATTCAAAATCGTCACCCGCTCTACCGGACAGATGATCTACTCCTGCAACCAATCCGACATCAAAACTATCAGTAATTGACCAGATCAATCCTAGAGCATAAGAAAATCCGCTTTCTGTTGTAACTTCACCTGTCTCAATATCAGGAACCGAAATTTGGGTTATTCCAAATGTGGCAAGCAACGAAATATAATTTCCTTTAAAAGCCACATACGACCCTAGGGTGGGATCACCATATAAATCCCCTGAGCGCATTTTAAAAGGAACGACCAAGGCTCCAGCGTCCATTCCCCCGACTCTGCGATATTTATAACTTTGCAATTCTTTTCTGCACAATTTATAAGGTGTATTGATTTCAACAAGCATCCCTTTTTTTTTACCATCATCTTTGACGTAATCAAAAATGACTAACACCTCCTGCTCATTTGATGAAATTTCTCTGAATATCGATTCTTTACCGGCCCTATATTTATCTCCTTCTGAAGCGCTGCAAACTGTCCCTTTACTCATGATATTTTCTAAGTCAAACTTCGCTTTGTACGTTATATCGATATTAAAAAAAGTATTAAAAATATTATTATTTTCAACTCCTTTGTCGGCTGCATACCCTGTCGAAGTAAGTAAAAACACACTCAACAGTAGCAATACCTTCGCCAAAATGTATTTTGACCAAATTTTGCCAGAAAAGTCATTTTAATGACGACTAAAAATCAGATAGTTACAGGACAGCACGCCATGCGTTTTTATCCGTTTTTCTCATTTGGCGAAGGTATTGCAGTAGAGTTGCCGCTAAATTTAGACTTTTCATTCAATCCTCCTTTTTTTTAATTAATAATGGCCTCTTCTTTATTCAGTATAAGTCTTTGTAAGCGTAAATATCAAACTAAATAATAGGTCGATACATTCATGCGAGTGAAGCCATATAAACAATTTTGGATAATACGTTGTGGCACAACTAAAAAAAAGATAAGCAGCATCGGTAAAAAAATAAAAAGGTACTCCCCCGGTATCGGTATCACAGAACAAAAAAGGAAGGCGGAGTGACAGGGGATAAAGCTGGGGATTGAAGGTATGAATACTGAGGGCAAGGCCAAGGAAATCCCGCTTGTACTCAAGCGTATTTCACACCGGACAGGCGGGTAAGCAGGAAAAAACAAAACCGGGTCATGCACTATGCACGCACCCGGTGAGCGGGGTGGATAACTATGCCATAAGGAGCAACTTCTTTGAATCCTTAATCATAGCATAGAAATCGCATTTATGGCATTCGACAGATTCACCAGAGCAACACTCAAACATACCCAGCTGACGATGAGAAGCTTTAATGACCCAACAGCAACGGCCACCATTCATACCATCATGGATGCCGTCCGCTCTATGTTCAGTCGCAGCAGGGCATACTCCAAACCAAAAAACATTTTTCCCGTTCGGTTCCCTGCCGCATTTTTTAAATTCCCAACAGTTAAGATTGTTATCTTCCATGATTCAAACTTTGTCGAAAATGAATAGTTGTATTCTTGTTGCAAGTAAATTTAATTACTTGTACGTAAGTCCAAAGCGGTACAATTAATTGTACCATGTTTGAAATGATAAGGCAACTTCTTCCTTGACAAAGGGTGTTTATGATGATCAAACAGGGTGCTACGTGCTTTACTTGTTTAAATATTAAATAATTACCATACGGGGCAGAGTGTGCCTTGATGTGATAGGTATCACAGCGAAAAATCCACACGAATGCCGATTGGATATAATAGAGCGGTATCAAAAGTTCAAATTTTGAGAGTTTGCAGAGGCATTTCGCCTAAGCTGTCTTTTGTTTTTGACAGAAGAAAAAGCGACATGCTATAGTCGGCAGTTTGCTTCTTCCACGCTAACTTTTAACCACAGACTTCCAAAATTTATCATGAATACAACAAATTCCGCAGCATTCTTTACAAAGGCCAGTCAAGTCATTCCCGGCGGAGTTAATTCTCCTGTGCGGGCCTGTAAATCCGTAGGCTGTGACCCTCTGTTTGTCGCTAAGGCTGAAGGTTGCACAGTCACCGATGTTGACGGCAACGAATTTATTGACTTTGTCGGTTCTTGGGGGCCGATGATCCTGGGCCACGCTCATCCTGATGTGATCAAGGCGATTTGCGAGACTGCGCCCGGCGGCACCAGCTTCGGTGCGCCTACCCCACTTGAGGTGGAGCTTGCCGAAATGGTCTGTGATTCAGTACCGTCGCTGGAAAAGGTTCGCTTTGTCAGCTCTGGCACCGAGGCCACCATGAGTGCTGCCCGTCTAGCCCGAGGGTATACTGGGCGTAACATGGTGATCAAGTTTGACGGTTGCTACCATGGACATGCTGACTCTTTTCTGGTTAAGGCTGGTTCCGGGGTGATCACCCTCGGTATTCCGGGCAGCCCCGGCGTGCCGGATGATATTGTCAAGAATACCTTATCCATCCCTTATAATAATATTGAGGTGCTGGAAAAAACCCTGCGTGATGAAAAGCTGGACATCGCCTGTGTGATTATTGAACCGGTGGCCGGTAATATGGGCGTTGTGGTTCCTGAAATGGCCTTCTTAAAAAAATTGCGAGAACTGACCGCCGAGCTTGGAATTGTCTTAATTTTCGATGAGGTGATCACCGGCTTCCGACTTGCTTTGGGCGGGGCGCAGGAACGCTTCGGCATCATGCCTGACCTGACCTGCCTTGGTAAAATTATCGGCGGCGGTCTGCCGGTAGGTGCTTATGGTGGTAAGGCCGAAATTATGGATCAAATCGCCCCGGACGGACCGGTCTATCAGGCGGGCACCCTGTCCGGCAATCCCTTGGCTATGGCCGCCGGACTGGCCATGCTCAAGGTTGTCAGGAAACCGGGGTTTTATAAAGAGCTTGAGGAAAAGAGCGATTGGTTTGTGGAAAAATTGACTGCTGTCGCCAAGGCCGCGCCTGTTCCCACGGTAATGAACAGGATCGGCTCTATGATGACCTGTTTCTTTACCAGCAATCCGGTGACTAATTTTGAATCGGCCATGCAAGCGGACACGGAACGCTACGGTCAGCATTTCCGTCAGATGCTGGCGAGTGGTATCTGGCTGGCTCCTTCCCAGTTCGAGGCGGCCTTTATCTCCGCCGCACACGACAAGGCGGATTTGCAAAAGGGGATTGAAGCCATCGAGGCATCTCTGGCAAAATTAGCCGATACCTAAAAAAATATTGCACTTGTTGTTTTCTCATGCTATCAGTGACACCATTTGAAATGATACGGTCAGCATCGGGAGCACATCGTCATGTCCAAAGAGAATAAGGGAATACTGATGGATCTGGCGATATACGGACAGAGCGGCATGACTTTCTCTCTCTCCATTGTTATCGGTTTAGGGGTGGGTTGGTATCTGGACAACAAGGTGTTTGACGGTCGCACCGTTCCTTGGTTCAGTTTTATTTTTCTTTAGCCGCAGGTTTCAGGCATCTATGGGATTTGAACAAAAGAATGTCCGACGATGACGGATCTGAAGAATAAGGCGGTTCCTCAGCACGGGAACGAACTTGTCCTGCTGGTGCTGATTGAGCGATTTAATTTGTTTGTGGTGGCCTTGCTTACCTTGGGCGGTTGGTATCTTGTCAGCTGGCAGTTGGCGCAGTCGGTGCTCATCGGGGGTGCTTTATCCAGTTGCAGTTTTTTTTTGCTGAAACGGAATGTTCTGCCGATTGTGGATGCTTTTTCCTTGGTTGGAGATCCTGAACAGATTGCGCAACAGGCCAAATCCCAAGGGTTTGTCAGAAAATTTTACGCTCGTCTCGCTGTGTTCGCCGTATTGTTAGCTATCTTAGGCGTGAACGTCAGCATCAATATAATAGGTTTAGTTATTGGACTGTCCACGGTGATGTTAAGTATCATTATTGTTGTCCTCACTCGTGGACGTATGATATTTCAGGATAATATGTAAAGGGAGTTGAGGTCATGGAACATCCAATTTTATTTATTTCGGTTATTCTCGACTGGATAGGTCTGCCGGTTCCTCATGGGTCGATCGGAGGAACATTACTGGAAAAGTTATGTGAACCCTATATGACCTATACTTGGCTGATTATGGCCTTTCTGTTTGTCGTGCCCAAGCTGACTCTGGGGAAATTGGAGCTGGTACCCGGCACTGGCCAGAACTTTTGGGAAGCACTGATCGGCGGGATCATGGATGTTTTTGCCGAGCACATGGGCCAAAAGCAGGCCAGAATGCTTTTCCCGATGCTGGCCACCTTTTTCCTTTATATCATCCTCGCCAACATGATCGGTTTGCTGCCTGGCTTCATGTCGCCCACTTCCAACCTGAATATCACTTTAGCCATGACGATCATGGTCTGGATTACCCACCATATCCTAGGATTTCGATATAATGGACTGAAATATTATAAACATTTCATGGGACCTATGCTTGCTTTGGCTCCTTTGATAATGGTGATTGAGATCATCTCCAATTGCGCCCGTCTCATTTCATTGTCCATGCGTCTGTTCGGCAACATCATAGCGAAAGAAATCTTGCTCACTATCCTTTTTATGCTGGCCGGTGCTTATTTTGCGCCGTTGCCTATTCTTTGCCTGGGTGTGCTCGTCTCCATTATCCAGGCTGTGGTGTTTGTTCTGCTGGCCGTCATTTACTGTGTCGGGTCTATGGAACATGCTCACTAAAGCAATACACACTCTGCCGTCACTGGTTGGGTGTTCAATTTTTTAGAATTTCCGTTCAACGGAGAAGAAGGCCAACTTTTTTTTATACTTACTACTTGGAGGAATAGAACAATGGATAATATGCATCTCGCACTGGTTTGTTTGTCAGCAGCTTTGTCTATCGGACTGACAGGTTTGGGAGCTGGTATGGGTATGGGCCACGGCGTTGAAGGCGCATGTCTCGGTATCGCCCGCAACCCGGAAGTAAAAGGACCGATCACCACCACCATGATTCTTGGTTTGGCTCTCATTGAGTCCATCGCCATTTACGGTCTGGTTATCGCCTTTATTCTGCTGTATGCCAACCCGTACAAAGAAGCATTGCTTGGTTAAGCTATAACGTATCACGAAAGGGTTGTATACCCTTTGAAAGGGCCGTGGCTTTTGCTGCGGCCTTTTTTTATTGTTTTTTTGAGTTCAACTACAATCTGGCCACTGAATAGTATTCCGCACGGCGAATCTTCAGTAAAAATTTTCCTGCTGTTTCATGTGCCGCTATCCCCGAACAGCTACTCCAGCTTGGTTAAGAGGGCGGTGAGCAGTTTGGAGACCAGAGGGGGAGACGGAGGCAAAGGCTATACGAAACCCCCTGTGCCAAGTCCAGCTATCAGGGATGTCCCAACTGCGGAAAGCACAACTAAGTTCATTAGCATTACTAGAATAATGTCCCCCTCGAACAATACGTCTGACATCACTTGCGGCATTCTCATTCTCTCGCTGGGTATCAGATAAATCATAGGGATATTTAAATTCGGGCTCGAAAAGATTACTTCCCCAGAGGCTACGGGTCCATTCCCAAAGATTACCGGAAGAGTCAATAAGGCCATAAGGGCCTGTTCCAGATAAAAAACAACCTACGGGGGAAGTTCCTTTAATTCCAGCCTGATTCCAGTTTGCCGAATCCAAGCTTGGTTGATCATTACCCCAAGGATAGCGGCGTCCATCCCATCCTCTGGCACCCTTCTCCCATTCAGCCTCCGAGGGTAAGCAAACTCGAAATCCTTCATCATCAAACAACATTCTTAAACTATTATGTAATTTTGGCCAATTACAGAAAATATCATTTAACCATTTGCAATAAGCTATGGCATCGTACCAGTCAACTCTTTTAACCGGATGGTTTGCAATACCAGCAAGACAGTCAGTATTCGACGGCTGATAACCGCTATCGTTGACAAAGGCCCGAAACTGAGCCACGGTAACCATGTAGCAGCTTATAAAATAGCGTTCAATCTGGACAGTATGGCAAGGAGTTGCATCTTTATCTTCATCATCACCCATCAAAAATTCTCCTGCCGGTATCTCAACAAAACCAAGTAGCTCATCGACTGGCAAGCACCAGCGGTCCGGGTGAAAACGAGGGTCTCCAAGTTTACCAAGAAGATTACCTGCTTCTACTCGTTTTTTCGAAGTTGAAAAGAGATTATCATCATTGAAAATTTCTAAAAAACGTTTAGGGACATCTTTTTTTAGACTTGCCGGAGCTTCTGGCCACTCGAAAACAGCCGACCAAGCAAGGCCAGCAGATGCGACCTGAATCTCCGGCAATAACCTTTCTTTCGTTACCCAATCATTATGTTCAAGACCTGCAAGCTGACGAATGAAATTATTCGCTGTCACTGACGAGTTGATACTAAGATAACCGACGGTCAAAAGAACGACTTCTCGCCACCAACTCTCTATAATCCTGTTCGCTTGAAAAAAATCAATAATTTTTTCTTCTGTCCGAAAAACCTCGGCCAGATAACGAGCAACAAGGAATTCTTGGAAGGCAAGATGAATAAAACGATACATACCGAAGCGTTCTTCCATCAATGTGCCGCGCAACCGGGTCAAATGGATAAAATCTTCGCATAATTCAGCGTAGTTTGGATTACTTCTGAGAAGTTTACGCAATCCTTCTTCAGAAATTTCTCTTCCTTGTTCCTCTCCTTTGCCATGCATACGAAAGGCAATATATTGGGCGAGGTCACGATGTTTCTTTTCACTGCCGCCGACAAGTCCGCCAATATGTTCAAGAACCTGATTATCCATCCCATAATCAGGATAGAGCATATTCATAACAGCCACCTCGTACAGCTCGGCCCGTTGTTCAGGCAGACGGCGTTCACTGTAATGCACGACCAACAGGAGCCGCACCATAAGCGGACTGTTGACCAAGGATTCGAAAGCATCACCTGACCGCTGCCGCCGTTGCTCTTCAAGATTTTTTATGGATTGAAGTAAATCTTTTGCATCATTCTCAGCTTTCTTGGGGTTATCGGCATGAATTGCGGCATAGCCGTGGCGCACCATATCATCCAAGTGTGACTGGGCCAGCGGCAGAACCTGTATCTGCGAAAACCCCCTGCCAATAGCACTGCGGCCCTTATAGGCGGCGGAACGACAGGTCACCATTACCCAAATATTATTCCTCGCCTTTACCAGATCCTCAATCGCCGCCCGCACCCGAATTCTTTCCTTTTCTCCGGGCACCTCATCCAAACCGTCAAGTAGAAGAATGACCGCATGATCATATCGCAATAGGGATTGAAAAAACGTTTCCGGTAAATCAAAGGAAGCCTGCCGCTCAATTAGGTAGCGGCTAATAAAAGCCGCCAAAGTTTTTTCCTCAGCTTTAGCATCTGTCGGCAATTTCTTGTAATAGCGGTTGTACAAACTGAGCGGGACGTATATGGGAAGAGGCAAGCTGGCCGTCCTCTCTTTTTCATAATTTTTTCCCAGCTCTTCACGAACAGATTGAGGCAAGTTGAGGCCAAGTTTTTTTTCAGCAAGATTCGGCTGCTCATCAACAAGAGCTCGGCACAGAGTATAGGCGATATGCTGCAACACTGTGGTCTTGCCACATCCTGGCCCGCCGGTTATCACCAAATGCTGCCCCTGCTGGAGAATACGATCAAGCTCAAAGGCACTATGCTGATTGGTGCCATACACAGCCGCAAGCGGCACATATACCGTCTCCAGATGCAGACTCACCACCTGCTTGCCGTCACGTTTAATCCCCCGCAGTTCGATGGTACCGTGTTCAGCAAGCATCCATCTCAAATACGATGCCAATTGCCTGCGAAGATTCTTCTTTTCCTGCGCATTCCCCTGACCTTCATTAGGCCAATGTAGATTGATAAAATTGGCAACCAGATTATTATTGCCATTGATGATATTCTGTTCGGCCTTTGGACTAATTGAGCCACCTACAGCAACGCCTTTCTCTCCGGCTGCCACACTGCCACCTTGGGCCACCGCACCGGAACCTCCGTTCTCCACCTTGTTGGCTTGATACTCAAATCCTTGAAGAGCTGATTGATATGCTTCCGGGGAGAGTATTCCTTGTTCATAAAGTCCCTTCAGCTCCTCAAGCTGTTCTTCCGGGCTTTTAGGCATCTTTGCTATTCCCGCCAACCGCAATTCCACCCGCACCGGCAGCAACCGCACCTTTGCCTTGCGCAATCGCTCCAGATCCTTTCAAGCTGGCTTTGTACATAGCCTCATGCTGAACTTTTTTGATCAACTTCAGTAACTGGCCAGCAATATCTTGAATTTCCTGATCCTTCTCTGCACCGCAGAGACCGATGTCCTCGGCAAGACTCTCTTGTTTACTCTTTGAATCGGGCAGCTGCTCCAAGTTGCCGATGGACCGAAGCAGCATACAGTCTTCGCCGAATTTCTTTTGCAGAAGCCCCCTGAGTTTTCTGTAGGCAGCAACCAGCTCTGTTGTTGCTACGGTACTGATACCGCCAGCCGCACCGCACATAATACCGTTGACAATTGCTGAAGTAACTGGGCCCATAAATTTCTCCCTTATTAGTGTGATTTGATGAGATACCAGCGCAGATCCGGCCCGGTCAGCGTCACTGGCCCAAATTTTTTTAGATCGCTACCGCGTACAACGAAGAATTGCGGCTGTTCGTCCTGATAGCCGATATGATTGATTTGTAGCTGAAAGGGCATGGTTTTCTCCTGTTTATTTATGGGTATTGCACCACGCATACGCATTGCGGAACATCTTCAACCAAGGCGAAACCTCCAGCCCCCGCATCTCCTGCGGCAACCAATGGCATTGCCAAGGCAAAAAGGCCCGTTCCGGGTGGGGCATCATGGCCAGATGGCGACCATCAGGCGAACACAACCCGGCAAAGCCATCCGGTGATCCGTTGGGATTAAAGGGATATTGCTCCGTGGCTGCACCGCTGTCGTCGGTATAAACCAGCGGCACAAGGTTCTGCCTGATCACATCTGCCCGCACTGCCGCATCTGGGAAGTGCAGCTTGCCCTCGCCATGATCCACATGGATACCAAAGACCAGTTCGGACATGCCTTGAAGCATAATGGCCGGGCTGTCCTGCACCCGCACCGTGGCCCAGCGGGATTCAAATCGACCTGAATCATTATGGATAAAGCGGGGTTGGGCTTCAGCCTCCATTCCCTGCCAAGGCACCCAGCCCAGCAGACCGAAGAGCTGGCAACCGTTGCAGATGCCCAGGGTAAAGGTGTCAGATCGGTTGTAGAACTCGTTAAACATATCCTTAAGCCGATCATTGAACAGGATGGTCGCTGCCCAGCCCTTGGCCGATTCCGGCACATCGGCGTAAGAGAAGCCGCCTACGGCGGCGATACCTCGGAAACCCTCTAGGTCAATCCGCCCGGCCAGCAAGTCGGTCATGGTGATGTCCCAG
>RCNA010000170.1_pt1 | contig 10301 bp, 10 predicted proteins | sample 2041331 | NCBI WGS metagenome assembly RCNA01 (sample SAMN09708233, study PRJNA481090) | Marine sediment metagenome, whole genome shotgun sequencing project. | reverse complement strand
ATTGATACTTCAGCAGGTACTCTAATACCCATTTCATTGGCTCTTGAAATAGCGCCAACTGCCAACACATCGTTGCCACAAATAATAACGGTAGGTCGAGGCGCTTTTTTCATTAAACCTTCAAATGCGTCGCCCCCACTTTTCAACGAGTAGTTGGTCGACACGACTGTGAGATTATTGCTCGCTATGCCCGAATGTTTCATCGCATCCCGAACGCCATCGATTCGATCGCTTGCGCGGTCGTTAGATTCGACTTGACCCGAGATCATTCCGATAAGATGATGACCAAAATCAATGGCAAGCTGGGTTATTTTGGCCGCCGCTATTCGGTTATTGAATCCTACGTTGAAGAAACCTGAATTTGCGCGATAATTCCATGTTAGTACATATGGAATTTGACGCCGATTGAGAAAATCATATGTTTCCTTTGGCCGGGCAATGCCGATCAGCAACAAGCCATCAGCACCTCGGCTTATGAGCGTTCGAATTTGTTCTAACTCTCTTTCAGGATCATACCCGGAGCTGGCAACGAGCATGGTCACGCCGTTACTCGATAGTGTTTCCTGGAATGCCTGAAGCCCTCGAGCGAAGATAGCATTATCCATGGTTGGGATAATCGCTCCAACCGTGTTGGAGCGATTTGACGCTAGAGCTCGCCCGCCAAAATGAGGGGTATATCCTAACTCATCGACAATTCGCTGGACGCGTTCCCGAGTGGCGCCAACTACCTTGTCCGGTGTATTTAAATACCTGGAGACTGTGGCAGTGGACACACCGGCCATTCGTGCGACGTCCTGAAGTGTGGGTGCTGAGCTTTTTCTATTCATAAGCCAATAATTATACCTTCTAAATACCAATGCTAAGTGCCGCATCTGAGGCGACTTATGACTATATATACAATTCCCAAGTAATGTAAGCGCTTGCAAAAATGCATGTAAGCGCTTACTCTGCGGATGTAACCGCTTACATATCGACTAGATGTGGGCGGTTTCTGATCGTGCCGAATCAACACTTGCCTGTTGTTTATGAACGATTTCAACAATTAGGAGGGGTTATGAGTAAAAAAATTGGTAATCGGTGGCTAATCGGCAGTGGCCTTTTTTTTGGCCTTTATTGCCTCAATGTGGGCATCGGCAAAATAGCCCTGTTATCCAGCCAAAAACCGATTTTCTCAATGGGTGATATCGTGGAATTTATGGTTCTTTTTGCGGCCGTCATTTGTTTGGTAGTTACGATGCTGGAACGAGAAGCACAATTAGAAAAATAAGTGAAACATAACTAGCTTAAAAAGCAGAGGAGCAGAAAACGTGAAAGACAATCAAGATGAAACGAATAATATGGAGCGCCGCCGATTTCTCAGTCTTAGTGGGAAATATGGTTTTACAGCAGCGCTGGTTGCGGCTGCCAGTGGTAGTTTACTGATCAGTGAGGAAGCAGCTGCTGCAACCGCGAAGGAAGAAAAATCGCGTCAAAAAGCAGCTAAATTCAAGATGACGATAGGAACTGCCTATGTGCTAGGTGCCACGCGTAGCTATCCGATCATGCAGCTGGACTTTAAAGAAAACATCCAGAACATGAGCAGGGGGCAGATTTACGTAAAACTAGCGCCCGGTGGGCAACTGGGTGCGGGCGGTGCGTTGGTTTCAAAAGTTCAGCAAGGTACCATCCAGGCTGCACAGCATTCGCTCTCTAATTTTGCACCGTTTGCATCAGCAATCGATTTGATTAATCTGCCGTATTTTTGTGGTGCCAATCAAAATTTCGTCAACCTCGTAAACTCCGATACCTGGCGTGACACAGTACACCCATTGGTTGAAGCCAAGGGCTTTAAACCTTTGTGGTACGTTGTTATCGACCCTCGCGTCGTCGCACTGCGTAAAGGTCAAGATGGTCCAATTAAGACACCGGATGATATGGCTGGACTCAAGTTCCGTGTACCTGGCTCAAAAATGTTGCAACAGTATTATCGTGCGATTGGCGCCAATCCCACGCCGGTGGCCTGGGGCGAAACTCCATCAGCTATCAAACAAGGTGTTGCAGATGCGCTTGACCCTTCAGTAGGTGCCCTCAATGTATTTGGCTTTAAGGACATACTCTCCTGGGTAACGTTTACCCGAGCAGTGCCTGATTCGCAGGTTTACTCCTGTAATCTGGAATGGTTTAACAGCCTGCCAATGGATTTACGTGAAGCTGTCGAAGCTGCAAGTGAAATGACCTCTCACCAGAACTTGTCAAAAGTTCCCGCTGCACGCGCCTATGCCATGTCTGAAATGTCAGAAAGTGGTGTGCAATTCTATACGCCAACCGCAGATGAGCTCCAGCAGTGGGTCGACAAAGGTGGGCATCAAAACTCGGAATGGGATGGTTACAAAAAGGATCTGGCCGGGTCAATGGGCGCCTTCGACAAGTTGCTTGAAGCGGCGAACACGAAAGGAAAGTACTACGTAAACGACGCTTAGTCGTTCCTCAGTTGGCGGGCTTTTCGAGTGAGGAGCCCGCCTTTTCTTTTCCTATTTCCATGCCGAATATTAGAGGGGACAGACGGGTGAAAAAGATACTGTCAGTAATAGATAAAAATTGCGAGCGGTGGTTGCTGCTTGGCTTTTATTCAATGATTGTTGTGACCATCGGGACTGAAGTAGTTCGCCGGTTTGCACTTTCCTACTCCTCTACCTGGGCCGAGGAAGTCGCGCGCTACGCATTCATCTATCTGGTCTGGATCGGAGTAGCGGCTGCAGTTCGTGACCGGGGGCATATTCGTATTGATGTCATCCTCGGATTTTTGGGTAATCGGGGTAAAGCCGTGATTTATCTACTCGGCGATTTCATCATGTTATTCGTTTCCGTCCTTGCCCTGTACTACTCGTATGAAACGCTGGCAGTTTCGATGAAATTCCAATCAGTCACTCACGGTTTGGGTGTTGCGCAGGCATGGTTCCTGGCGGCAGTGCCATTCGGTTTCTGTCTGATCACTTTCAGGCTGGTGCAATCTATCTTGCGGGATATTGACAATTTACGCCACGGACGAGATGTCTACGAAGGTGTGAGGTTATTTGACTAATGGAATTCTTACAGCAAGATGGTTTTGACCTGGTTCTGGGGTGGGAATTTTACGTTCCCTTGTTGATGGCGTTGGTGATGATAATATTCGCAGTGCCGGTTTGGGCCGTGCTCGGCGTGACTGCGTTCGCGATGCTTTATTTTTCTGAAGTGTTACCGCTGGGTTTAGTTGGCGAAGCACTGTTTGACGGCATTGATGCATTTGCCCTAATCGCTGTGCCTTTGTTCATCCTCACTGGTGACGTGTTGGTGCGAACCGGCCTGTCCAATAAATTACTAAATGTTGCGGAAGCAATGGTGGGTGGTTTCAGATCTGGATTCGGCACCGCGACTGTGATTGTCTGTGGCTTTTTTGCCTGTATTTCGGGCTCCGACGCGGCCGGTGCGGCTGGTGTCGGCCGTATGACTATCGGTCGTTTGGTGGAGCAGGGTTATCCAAAACCCTACGCCTGTGCACTGGTGGCAGCGGGTGCCTGTACCGGTATTTTGATACCACCTTCGATCGCTTATATTATTATTGGCCTTATCCTGGGCATTTCTGCTTCGACTCTGTTTTTAGCTGCGGTCATACCGGGTTTGATGGTCATCATCACGATCATGATCACCAATGTGGCCATGAACCGGATCAAGGGTTACGAGAATGCGGGCCAGAGTTTTTCGATAAAACGGCTATGGGATGCTGTCTACGATGCCCGATTTGCGTTGTTAGTGCCCTTTATTATCATGGGCGGTATATACAGCGGAATCTTCACACCCACCGAGGCGGCGGCTGTTGCTGTCATAACAACTATAATTATTGGTTTGTGTATCGGCAGCATTACGGTTGCTGACTTTCCAAAGATGCTGGCGAGTTCGGCCAAGGTGAATGGTGTGATCGTGCCTATTATCGCGTTCTCACTGCCACTGGCACAGACACTTGCAGCACTTGAGATTCCGCAGGGATTTGTATTTGCGATGACCTCCATAACCGAAAATGAAAGCCTCATTATCCTGATGATGATCGGCATATTAATTCTCGCTGGCTGCGTCATGGAAACCACGCCAAACATCGTTATTCTCGCACCGATCATGCTTCCTCTGGCACAAGAGATCGGTATGAATGAGATTCATTTCTGCATCATGATGGTTACCTCGCTGGGGGTCGGGTTTATAACGCCACCGTTGGGATTGAACCTTTTCGTGGTGTCGGGCTTAACGGGAGAACCCATTCTTAAAGTGGCGTTCCACGCGATACCTTACGTGTTTGCCATGGCTGGTGTTGTGCTATTGCTGGCCTTTATTCCAGAACTGTCACTGTGGGCACTGTAGTTAAACCGAAGACAGAAACTGTCAGCGGTTTAAGCACGCAATCGAATTTAAAATATATATATTGAGGTAGATTCACATGACTATTGAGTATTTGAAAAAAGCAGATAAATCGTCGACTACAGGCGAAGACGACACCCGCAAAATTGTGTCGCAAATGCTGTCCGACATTGAAGCTGGCGGTGAGGAAAAAGCCATTGAATATGCAAATAAACTGGACAATTACTCCGGCAACGTCGTAGTTACTGCGGAAGAAATTGAAGCGGCAACTGCAAAGCTATCGCAACAGGTGAAGGATGATATTCAATTCTCATACGATCGTGTACGTGGATTCGCCGAAAGACAAAGAGCGGCATTGATCGATTTTGAAGTAGAGCTCTCTCCCGGATTGTTTGCAGGCCAGAAGCAGATCCCTGTTGAAACAGCCGGCTGTTATGTTCCCGGTGGGCGTTATGCGCATGTAGCATCTGCAGTGATGTCTGTTGCTACTGCCAAGGCTGCGGGTGTGGATCATGTGATTGCCTGCTCGCCGCCGAAGCCGGGCGAGGGCGTCAATCCTGCAATCATTTATACCGCCAATCTCTGCGGTGCAGATACCATACTTGCTATGGGCGGAGTACAGGGAATCGCGGCCATGGCATTCGGTCTGTTTACCGGGCATGCGGCGGATATCCTGGTCGGACCGGGTAATCGCTTCGTTGCCGAGGCAAAGCGCATGTTGTTCGGACGCGTTGGAATTGATTTGTTTGCGGGTCCTACTGAAATTGCCATTATCGCGGATAAAACCGCGGATCCGATGATCGTCGCCAGCGACCTCGTCGGGCAGGCCGAACACGGTCTGGATTCGCCTTGCTGGTTGTTTACCACCGATCGTGAACTTGGCAACAAGGTGCTTGAATTAATGCCTGGGTTTATCGAAAGATTACCCGAGACAGCACGCGTCGCGGCTGAAGGTTCATGGCGCGATTACGGCGAAGTAATTCTGTGCTCGGATCGCGAAGAAATGGCGAAAATCAGCGACCAGTATGCGGGTGAGCATCTTGAGGTACAGGCTGAAGACCTGGACTGGTGGGTCAATCGACTGCGCAATTATGGTTCACTGTTTGTTGGTGAAGAGACCACCGTGGCATTTGGCGATAAATGTTCTGGCACAAACCACATACTGCCAACCAAGGGTGCGGGTCGTTATACGGGAGGCCTGTTTGCAGGTAAATTCATCAAAACCGTTACCACTCAGCGCATGAGCCGTGAAGCGAATCGCGAAGTGGCTGCCGCCGCCGCGAGGATTTCACGCCTTGAGGGTATGGAGGCGCACGCTCGTACTGGAGACGATCGGCTTAGTAAGTATTTTCCAGATGAGACTTTTAATCTTAAGCCATAACTAATATCCGAGGATGTTTTATAGGAACGACACCGTTAATCGGTGTCATTTCTAGCATCGGTCGACGTCAACCAGGGTCACTCATACAAGCCCAGTGACCTTGGCCTTAAATTACCCAATCAGGATAGACTAATGTACAACACAATACTTTTAGCTCTGGCACTGGACCAGGGTCATGGTCAAAAAGCTATGGCGATTGCCCGAAAGCTCAGGTCGGAAGGCGGCAAAGTCGTTGCCGTGCACGTGCTTGATCAAATTCCAAGTTTCGCTAGTTACTATATGTCGCCCGACCTGGAAAAAATGTCATCCGACAAAGAGAGTGAGATTCATAAAGCAGCCGAAGACAGCATTGCTGAGCGAATTGGTAAGGAGAATGATGCTGAAGCCGTAGTGCTAACAGGTCACGCCGGAAGGACCATCACCGACTATGCCGAAAAAATTGGCGCAGACTGCATTATTGTTGGATCCCATAAACCTGATATTAAGGACTTTTTCCTCGGCTCAACCGCGGCGCGCATCATGCGTTACGCGAAATGCTCCGTCCACGTATTGCGTTAGAACGATCTCTCAAGGTGTGATTTTTTGGCCATCATGTTTGATTTAAATGGCAAGGTGGCGTTAATAACTGGCGCTGGTTCCGGTATCGGTCGACGTCAATCACTGGCGTTGGCGAAGGCTGGCGCTTCGGTGGTCCTGCTCGGTCGCCGACAGGAGTTATTGGATTCCACCGCTGCTGAAATTCAGGCCTTTGGCGGAAAGGCGGCTTCTTTGCCGGCCGATCTGAACGATCGGACCTCGCTTGCAGCGGTTGCAAATCTGGCAGCGGGCCCATTTGGTCCTATTGATATCCTGATTAACGCCGCTGGCATCAACCTACGCCAGGCGGTTGAAGAAATTACTATAGAAAGCTGGGACCAGACTCTTAATCTGAATCTGTCAGTTCCCTTTTTTCTCTCACGTGAACTGATACCCGCGATGCGCACCAACGGCTGGGGACGGGTGATTAATATCGCTTCCCTGCAATCGAGCAGGGCCTTTGCCAATAGCCTCCCGTATGGCGCTTCCAAGGGTGGCGTCGCTCAGTTAACCCGAGCCATGGCCGAGGCCTGGTCAAACAAGGGTATCAATTGCAACGCCATTGCCCCGGGCTTTTTCCAGACCGAACTAACGGCGTCTCTGTACGAAGATCCAGAGACTCTAAATCAGTTGGCCGGGAAAACCGCAATCGGTCGCAACGGTGAACTCCCGGATATCGATGGAATTACGATTTTCCTGGCTTCCGCTGCCTCGGATTACGTTACTGGCCAGATAATTCATCTTGATGGAGGCTTTACAGCCAAATAAAGAAAAAATATGAAAGCACTTGTTTATACAAATACACTCGAACTGCAATATCGAGATGAGCCTGACCCTGTCGTTGCTGATGGAGAAGCGTTAATTGAAATTGAGGCGGTAGGTATATGCGGTTCTGACATGCATGCCTACCACGGCCACGATGCACGTCGAGTACCACCGTTAATCCTTGGGCACGAAGCAGTAGGGCGGGTACAAAGTGGTTGTCAGCAGGGGAAGCGGGTTGTACTCAATCCATTGATAACCTGCGGCAGCTGTGATCAATGCCTGGGTGGGCGATCCAACCTGTGTAAGCAAAGGGAGCTAATCGGTATGCGCCGTGCGGGGGCTTTCGCTCAGTACATCAGCATACCCGAACAGAACCTCCTCGATATGCCGCAAGATATGGATCCTGTGGTTGCCAGCCTGACCGAACCGGCGGCAACTTCTTTGCATGCAGTTTATCTAGCTGAGAAAGTTCTGGCCCGGCCAATTTCGGAGTGCCGAGCTGTAATCATTGGCGGCGGATCGATAGGGGTTTTTGCAGCCCTGATGTTACAACATAAAGGTTGTAAAGCTATTTATCTTGGTGACACAAACTCGCTGAGAAGAAAAACGGCTGCAAGCCTGGGGAGTACCGAGGTTTATGACCCGTTAGGTGATGACTTGCCAGAAGCCGCAAGTTTTGATCTGGTTATCGATGCTGTCGGCAGCGGTCGAACGCGTGCGACGGCCAGCGAGCTGGTTTGCGCGGGCGGTGTTATTTCACATGTCGGGCTATTGGATAATGAACCCGGTCTGGATGCTCGTCGAATCACACTAGAAGAGATTACTTTTCTGGGTAACTACACCTATAGCGTTCTCGATTTGCGGGCTGCCATCGACCTTTTATACCGAGGCTCGCTTGGCTCTCTGGACTGGGTTGAGAATCGCTCTCTTATGGAGGGTGCCGAAGCATTCCGGGAAATTCATCAGGGTGAGGCGGCTTCTCCCAAAATTGTTCTTAATCCCTGGAAATGAATTTTGGTAGACCATGGAAAGTTTTCTTAGGCCATGATTTACCAGTGTTAGAAATTGCGCTATCAACGCGTAGAAACCATAAACCGATCAACTAAGTAAATTAAGAGGTGTTAGGTGTCAGTAGAAGACAAAATTGTTAAGGACTTCATAAAGAATCGAATTGAGTTCGTGACGACAGTGCCGTGCAAACAATTGGCGGGAGTGATCGACAAGGTCGAAGATGCCGAGGAAATTTTCCATATACCCTCGAATAAAGAAGATGAAGGTATAGGGCTCTGTTCCGGTGCCTTTATGGGTGGCAAGCGTTCGGCGATCATAATGCAAAATACTGCGATCGGAGTGGTCATCAATACCCTGGCAACGCTAACCCAGTATTATCGAATGCCTTTGCCGATGTTGATTAGCTATCGTGGCGAATTGGGTGAACCGGTAGCCTGTCAGGTGGAGATGGCCGTCCATACGAAGGCGCTTTTACAACAACTCCATATACCGACATATCACTTTCATCAAGAGGAAGATGTTGCCGAGCTCGATAACATCCTGGCCTACACCTTTATGTGTAATAAACCGGTCGCAATTCTGACCGATGCAACTTTCTGGAAGGGCTACTAATCATGATTCGTTCTGAAATTCTCAAACAGCTAGTTCCAGTAATCTCTGATCACCTCGTCGTCTGCAACATTGGTCTGCCGAGCCAGGAATTACATATGATGGACGATCAACCCACTAACTTTTATATGCTCGGGACGATGGGGCTGTCATCTTCGATCGGTCTGGGCTTAGCGTTGGCGCAGCCTCAGAAAGTTATCTCGATCGACGGTGACGGGTCAGTGCTAACCAATTTCGGCACCCTGCCGACCATCGCAAATAACGTGGCTGATAACTACATATTGCTGATTATCGATAACGGTAGTTATGGTTCTACTGGCGATCAACCGACTTATGCAGGAAAGAAAACCTCGCTAGCCGCAGTGGCCGTCGCCTGTGGTTGCGATAATGTAATTGAATGTAGGGCCGAGGATGCTGTAAAGACCATGCAGGAAGCACTGGATAGCAACAAAATGACAATTATTGTCTGTAAGTGCGAGTCGGGCAATATCAAAGTACCCGTCATCACAATGGACCCAGTCGTTATTCGGGATCGTTTCATGCAAAAAATTAAAGAGCGTAATGGTTAACTCCACTTATCCTTTTATACACGTCACATTCAACTGATAAGAATGAGTAATATCTATTCCAGTGAAGATGCGAGGCTTCTCGCACGTAAGCGCCTACCGTGGATGGTATTCGACTATTACGATGGTGCCGCCGGAGAAGGCTGGGGCGAACAACTGAATCGAGAGGCTATTCGCGCCATTCATCTACAACCAAGTGCTTTAACTAACGTCGAAAATCGAAGTTTGAAAGTTAAGGTGTTCGGTAGAGAGCGAGGACTGCCCTTTGGTATTAGCCCGATGGGTATGTGTAATTTGTCGACACCCGGCGCAGATCTGATGCTGGCTCGTATGGCCGCTAAGCATAATATCCCCGTTGGTGTTTCAACAGCTGCGTCGACTTCGCTCGAGAAAATGATCGAAGTCGCGGAAGGCAATGCCTGGTTTCAACTTTATTTTAGCGGTAACCAGCAACAGTCAGATCAATTAATCAAACGAGCAGAGGATGCCGGTTACGATAGTCTGATTTTAACCGTGGATGTACCCGAGGTGGGGCGCAGGCCACGAGAACTCAGACGTGGTTTTACAATGCCTTTCAAAATTGGAGTTCAACAATTTATTGATTTTGCACTACACCCGTGCTGGTCAATTAAGACACTGATTAATGGTCGACCTGAGTTGGCCAATTTTGGGGGCGAATATGGTGCATTTGAACGTACTGCCAGTCGTGCCGGAGCCGACTGGAGTTTACTTGCCAGGATTCGAGACAACTGGAAGGGAAAGCTAATAGTAAAAGGCGTTCTAAATGTGAACGATGCAATTAAGATGAAAGACATGGGTGTCGATGCGGTTCAGGTCTCAAGTCATGGTGGGCGCCAATTGGACTGTGGGCCACCTGCAATACTTGCTTTAGGAGAAATTAGAAAGGCTGTTGGAAAGGACTTCCCTCTTTTTTATGATTCAGGAATACGCAGTGGAGAAGATATTATCAAGGCCTATGCGGTCGGTGCTGATTTTGTTTTCCTGGGGAGACCTTTGTTATTTGCCAT
>RCNA010000169.1_pt1 | contig 10311 bp, 10 predicted proteins | sample 2041331 | NCBI WGS metagenome assembly RCNA01 (sample SAMN09708233, study PRJNA481090) | Marine sediment metagenome, whole genome shotgun sequencing project. | reverse complement strand
TTCCATCAACATGATGTCACTTTTCGGTTTCATTCTGGCCATTGGCATTCTCGTTGACAACGCCATCGTGGTGGGGGAGAGCATTTTCGAACACCGTCAAAAAGGAAAGTCCCACGTTCAGGCAGCCATAGACGGAATCATTGAGGTGAACGATTATAGTCAGCTCAAAACAATTGCCTTTGCCCTGATTGAGTGTGTCTGGCAGATCGTAACTGAACATGATATTGAAAAAAATTTCAGAGACAAACTTGCCCAGTGGCAAAATCCCACCCTGAAAGATCTCCAAATCCTGAAAGACCGTTTAGCGGCGGGATTCCCAGAACTTAAATAAAAAATAGAGAGTACCATTGATTGATCTAAAAAATCTTGACCAGGAGCAGCTCGTCCGCTTTGTAGAATCATTCGGCCAACCGGCCTTCAGGGGACGTCAAATTCTCGCCTGGCTCTATAAGCCGGGGGTGAAAGAATTTTCACAGATGACTGATCTGGCAAAGAAATTCAGGATTTTTTTGCTAGAAAACAGCTTTATTAGCCAATTTGAAGAACCGATTACCCAAGTATCTGAAGACGGAGCAGTTAAATTTGGGTTTCAACTCGGCGATGGTCAACTGATAGAGTCCGTCCTGATCCCTGAGTCTGATCGTAATACCCTCTGTGTCTCCTCACAGGTCGGCTGCGCCATGGGATGCCGCTTTTGCCTGACCGGCACCATGGGATTCAAACGTAACCTGATCCCTTCAGAGATTGTAAATCAGGTCTGCGCCGTCCGTGACTGGATGCTCGCCACAAACAGGGGGAGTCTTCTTACCAATATTGTTTTCATGGGAATGGGAGAACCGCTTGCCAACCTTGACAATCTGCTCAACGCTATTTCAATCCTGACCGAACAACGCGGCTTGAATTTTGCCAGTCGAAGAATCACCGTATCCACCTGCGGCCTCGTTCCCCAGATGCTGGAACTAGGTAGCAAAACAGACGTTAATCTGGCAGTTTCGCTCCATGCGGTGGACAATATCACCCGTTCTGACATTATGCCGGTCAACAACAAATATCCCCTGGAGATGTTACTCCAGGCATGTGTTGAATTTCCGATGAAGAAACGTCAACGGATTATGTTTGAATACACCCTGCTGGCGGGTATCAATGACTCCGACGACATGGCCTTTGCCCTGGCAGATCTTCTCGCGGAGATACCCTGCAAAATAAACCTGCTGGCAATGAACCAGACCGATACAAGCGGAGAATTCAGGAGTCCTTCAAGGGATCGAGTGCTTCGGTTTCAAAAAATACTGCGTGATTGTAAATACACGGTCTTTATCCGCCAGAGCAGGGGGGAGGACATCTCCGCTGCCTGTGGACAGTTGGCAGCGAAGATGAGCGATTCCAATTCATTAGAAACCGCAGTCGTTTAAGGAATGTTTTTTACTTTTGGCTTGGAGGAGAACTGCCGCTATCACCGTGATGGGATGGATCATTTTTGGGGCCACCGGCCTGGGCCTGATTTTTCTGTCGTTTCACCCCGGCATCTATCAAGGCCTGATTTCTGACCTGTTCCATTATTTCATTGCGAGATGCCTCATTGCCTGGAAAATCGGGGTCGCTCTCCAGCTGCTGGAGATTAATCTCTATTCTCTCTTCTATATTACCCTTCTGAGTTTTATCACGGATCAGGTGACGCGGGTTGGTTTTCCGGTTCTGGAGCGCCGAGTTCTTGGCATCCTCCTTGGTATGGGGATGGGGAGGTTTACTGCGCCAGGTTCGCTCCGATTCCTCCACCAAGGCCGCATCCCTGGCCGCAGCATCACGCTGGGTGATGTCATAATCGGGAGCTGAGTTATCTTCGGCACCGGCAGCAAAACAAAAAAGCGTCACGATAAGCAACGTAAGGGAAAAAGTGAAGCAAGAGGAAATAAAACATGACTTCGTAATAAATTTCATAATAATACTCCGATATTGTATCTGTATTAATTTTTCATGAGATTCTTTATGATCCTGTAAGCTTTTCATTCGCAGAGCTTACAGGTGACCCCTTGTTTTTGTAGTTTTTTAATAATTTATAACCTCCGCATCATCTCTGGTTTTAAGGAAAAAGTTCCTGCCAGCACCTGATCAATTGTGTCGAGAAAATTTTGTTTATCCCTGGGAAGTCTTCCCGAAAGGGAAAAATAATTTGAAGCGTGATTTGCCTGAAACTGCCCCCTGGACAGCTCAAGATTTTCAACCAGGGTTCGCAGCTCAAGAAACAAACCCCGTTGATCCGGGAGCTCAAACATCCCGGCAGCAATCATCTTCCCAAGCGGCGTACCCGGGATAACCATCAGGGTCAACACCGCAGTTTGGGAGGGCTTCATCTGATTGAGAACCATAGCGGTCGCTCTGGCATGCCGAAGGGAATCCTGGTTGCCCGCAATCCCAAGGAGACAGGTGACCGATAAAAAAATACCCGCCTGCTGCGCCCGCTGTCCGGCAGCGATCATCTCAGCGGCATCCCCTCCCTTGCAAATCCGTTTCAAGGTTTGATCATGGCCGCTCTCCAGGCCCATGTAAACACGCCCCAGACCAAGACTTTTCAGGTTCCGCAGTTCCGCCGCAGAGTAACCCAAAATATCACGGCTGTTGCCGTAGAGACTAACCCGTCTGACCCAGGGCAGTTGTTCTTTGATGCTTACCAGGAGTTCTACCAGCCTGTCTTTATCAATCCCAAGGACGTTGCCGTCCGCCAGAAAAACCGTTTTCTGGCGACGACAGTGAATCCTGGCAAACTCGAGATCCTCCCCAATGATTTCGGCATCTTTGAGGTGGAATTTCCTGTCACGGTAGGCACCGCAAAAGGTGCAGCGGTTATGGGAACAGCCGACAGTTACCTGCAGGATGATGGCGTTAGCCTCACTTGGAGGTCTGATAATGTTTCCCTCGTAATGCATCAGCTGTGCTTGGCGCGGAATTCCTCCATAAAGGCGACAAGTTTTACAACCCCATCTCTTGGAAAGGCATTGTAGATCGAGGCCCGGCAGCCCCCAATAGAACGATGTCCCTTGAGGCCGTCAAGCCCGACGGCAGCAGCTTCGGCAATAAATTGGGCCTCAAGCTCTGCGTTGGGCAAATTAAAGGAGATATTCATCAGAGAGCGGGACTCTTTTTCGGCGTGGCCGCGATAGAAATCACTGGAGTCGATGGCGTCATAAAGCAGAGCCGCCTTTTCCTGATTAACTTTTTCAATTGCCGCAACCCCACCCTGATCCTTGAGCCATTGCAACACCCTGCCCACACAATAAATCGCAAAACAGGGCGGCGTATTAAACATGGAACCCTTGTCTGCATGGGTCTTATACTGCAGCATGGTTGGAACTTCAGCGGGAGCCTGCTCAAGCAAATCTTCACGAATAATGACGATGGTGACTCCGGCAGGGCCCATATTTTTCTGGGCACCAGCAAAAATCAGGCCGAAATCACTGACATTGATCTTCTTGGAAAGGATATCAGAAGACATATCAGAGATTAACAGGGCATCGCTCTCAGGAAAACTCTGAAATTGGGTGCCGTAAATGGTGTTATTGGAGACGAAATAAAGATACTCACTGGCCGGATCGACCTGATACTCATCAGCCGTGGGCACCCGGTTAAAGGTAGTCGTCTCACTGGAGTAGGCAACCTCGATATCACCAAACAATTTGGCCTCTTTGATGGCCTTTTTGGACCAGGTACCGGTGTTGAGATAGGTGGCTTTTTTCCCTTTTCCCAAAAAATTCATCGGAATCATAAAAAATTGCGATGAAGCTCCACCCTGAAGAAACAGTACCTTATAGTTATCAGGTATATCCATCAGCTCCCTGAGAAGCGCTTCGGTTTCATCGGCGACGCCCATAAACTCTTTGCTGCGATGACTCAGCTCAATCAGGCCGATACCTTTTTCATTAAAATTAACGATATCTTTTGCCGCCTGCTGCAAGACCGGATAGGGCAAGGTGGCCGGTCCGGGACTGAAATTGTAGATTCTGTCAGCCATTATTATCTTCCTTCGATGTAATGTTGATTATTTATTGTCTGTTGTCTAGCCTGCGGTTTAGGAACGTACATTAAATAACTACCGTTCCTTATTTACCTGAAAAGAGCTTTTTCCGACGGCGAGATCCTTTGCTTTAAGCCGGAGCCAGAATATGGCTCACCCCAGCGGTCAGGATGTTCTCCAGCTATCCAATTGCCGCAGTGCCTCGTAGAGGACAATCCCTGCGCTCATCGCCAGGTTGAGACTGCGGATGTTCTTATTTCCCATGGGAATGGTATAACAGCGGTCTTGATACAGCGCAAGAATTTCTTCGGATATTCCTTTGGTCTCTTTACCAAAAATAAGGTGATCCCCAGCGGAAAAACTGGCCCGATAGTAGGGCCTGTCAGTCTTGGTTGTGAAAAAAAATAATCTCTTCTCAGGCTGTGCCTGAAGGTAGCTGTCGAAATTATCCCAATGTTTAATGGTCACGTGCTGCCAGTAATCAAGCCCCGCCCGCTTGAGATGTTTATCGTCGGTCTTGAAACCCAGGGGGTGTATCAGGTCAAGCGTGGTCTCGGTTGCCCCGCAGAGACGGGCAATGGAACCCGTATTCGGCGGTATCTCCGGCTCCACCAAAACGATATGGAAGTTATTGGACATAATTAATAAATCGTTAAATAGTGTTAATCTTCAAGGTCTTTTGAGGGATACCCTAAGACCGTCAACTCCTAATTGCGGGATAACTATACCTGCAATTACCAGCTTATTATATGTTTTTTCCTGAAAATGACCCCAATTACAGCCGGACTCCCCCTGAGTTCAGTTGCCACTCCACCAATAATTAATTCACCTGACACTGGACAGGTCGGGAATAATCGGGTACAAGTCACCGTTTCTACGGGCCGGTTCTTGGCCGTAAAGCCCAATCCCCCTGGCGTCCGTAAAGATAATTACTACTATTTTAGAGTAGTTTAGAGAATTAGAAAATGAGGTTGTAGAGTTGAGCAAGAGGAATCAGAGAGAAATTAATCGGCGGCGCACCTTTGGAATTATAAGCCACCCGGATGCAGGCAAGACCACCCTTACCGAAAAGTTACTCCTCTTTGGAGGGGCTATCCAGATGGCCGGGGCTGTCAAATCCAGAAAGACCGCAAATCATGCCGTCAGTGATTGGATGTCCATTGAGCAGGAACGTGGAATTTCGGTCACCTCTTCGGTAATGAAGTTTAATTACCAAGATTATGAAATCAATCTCCTGGACACTCCGGGGCATCAGGATTTCTCTGAAGACACCTATCGAGTTCTGACTGCCGTTGACAGCGCCCTGATGGTGATTGACTGCGCCAAAGGAGTTGAGGCTCAGACCAGAAAGTTGATGGAGGTTTGCCGGATGCGTAACACTCCGGTGATAACCTTTATCAACAAGATGGATCGGGAAGGAAAAGATCCCCTTGATATTATGGCGGAGATTGAAGATATGCTCCAGATAGAGTGCGCTCCCCTCTCGTGGCCAGTCGGCATGGGAAAGCAGTTTAAGGGGGTTTATAATATCTTCCGCAAGGAACTCCAACTTTTCACCCCCAGCCGAAACACCCGACCCCAGGATCCGGTAATCCTAACAGACCTGAATGATCCCCAGCTTGATACCCTGCTGGGAGTTGATGCCGCTATCCTCCGCGAGGATATTGAACTCCTTGAAGGCGCTGCTAATCCCTTTGAACTTGAGGAGTACTTGAAGGCCAGCCAGACCCCGGTGTTCTTTGGTAGCGCCATCAATAATTTTGGGGTGAGAGAACTCCTTGATGCCTTTTGTGATCTGGCCCCTTCACCTAGACCCCGGGCCACCACCACTCGACCGATTGCTCCGGAAGAGACGGCCTTTTCAGGTTTTGCTTTCAAGATCCAGGCCAACATGAACCCGGCCCACCGGGACAGAATTGCCTTTTTTCGGATATGCTCCGGCAAGTTTACCCGGGGAATGAAGGTACGCCATCATCGCCTGGGTAAAGAGGTGTCCCTCTCTAATGCCACCATCTTCATGGCCCAGGACAGATCCAACGTGGAAGAGGCCTATCCTGGTGATATTATTGGAATCCATAACCATGGCACCATTAAAATCGGCGATACCTTCACCGAAAAAGAGGTCTTGAAGTTCACCGGGATTCCCAACTTTGCCCCGGAACATTTTCGCCGCGTAATCCTGAAAAACCCCCTAAAAACCAAGCAGCTGCACAAGGGGTTAGAGCAGATGGCAGAGGAAGGCGCCGTCCAGCTTTTTAGACCCATAATGGGTAGTGATTACATCCTGGGAGCGGTGGGGGTGCTCCAGTTTGATGTAACCATGGCACGGCTGAAAACCGAATATAGGGTGGATGCGGTATATGAAAACGTTGACTTCTCTCTGGCACGCTGGGTGAGCTGTGATGACCCCAAAATCCTAAAGGAGTTTCAGAACAAAAACCTTGCCAACATGGCCCTTGATGCCGAGGGACACCTTGCCTTTCTCACCCCAGGTAAATGGTGGTTAACCAATGCCAAGGAAAAATTTCCTGAAATAGTTTTCCACAAGACCAGGGAGTATAGTTAACACCTATATCCGTGACTTTGCGAGCAAAAACAACCTGATAAGCCCTGCTATCAGGTTTGATTTTAAGGGGAAAAGGTAGCATTAACTCATTTTTTTGATAGATTTACTCTTTATTTCATTGCATAATCTAAAAAACATAGTATATAATACCTTCATTACGCTACACAGGTAGAAGCCAGTTCCTCTTTGGGTTATTCTCGTTGAACTCTTTAAGTTCGTTGTTTCCCCCTGACGTCGTTCGTTATCATTGAAGTTTCTGTTAATTAACTAAACCGAAAAGACAAGATGAGATTTCATATTGATCACATTATCAATTACGACATGGTCGATACCACCAAGAAGCTGATAGGATGATTTCTATTTTCAGAGGTAATCCCGCTAAAAGGTAAATATATATATTACGCTAACCGGCTCCCGCTTTTGATTTTGTCAAAGGAAGGCTGGCGCGGCGTTAACTAAGTTTGTCTGGAAACCCCAGACTTCGAGTCGAAGTATCACATGATGCCTCGGCATTATAACAAAGTGGTTCCCAAGGGGAATCAAGCAGAAAGGAGTAGTACAAGATGGCTGAAGGTACGGTTAAATGGTTTAACGATTCTAAGGGTTTTGGTTTTATTGAGCAGGACGGCGGCAAAGACGTTTTCGTTCATCATTCCGCAATTCAGGCCCAGGGTTTCAAATCTCTGGACGAAGGCGCCCGGGTAACCTTTGAGGTTGTTGACGGCCCTAAAGGACCTTCTGCTGAGAATGTTGTGCAGCAGTAAGACCTAGTATAGCCAGGTACAAAGACCCCGCATCATGCGGGGTCTTTTTTTTTGTCGTTTTATTGCCCCCATGCACTAAATCCGAAGTTTTAACAACTCTAACCCCTCCATCCCCAACCAAGAACATTCTATACCACAGGACTTCCCTGGTGGTTTTTTATAAGGACATCACCATGATTACCGCATCCAATGTCGCTCTTTCCTATGGCAAGAGGGTTATTTTCCAGGACGTTAACATCAAATTCACCCCTGGCAACTGTTACGGCCTGATCGGGGCAAATGGCGCTGGCAAATCAACCTTTCTAAAGATCCTGGCTGGCAAACTTGAGGCCGACCGGGGCGATATCAGCAAAGGGCCGGGACAACGCATCGCAATGCTCAACCAGGATCATTTTGCCTTTGACGAACACACCGTATTCAATACGGTGACTATGGGCCACAAAAAGCTCTACCAGGTTATGGCCGAGCGCGAGGCCCTCTACGCAAAACCTGACTTCACCGAGGAAGACGGGATTCGCTCTGGAGAGCTGGAAGATAAATTCGGCGAAATGAACGGTTACGAGGCCGAAGTAGAGGTCGCGGTGCTGTTAAACGGTCTGGGCATCCCAGAAAAAATGCGCCAAAAGAAGATGAAGGAGCTTGACGGCAGCGACAAGGTAAGAGTGCTGCTGGCCCAGGCCCTGTTTGGAACTCCCGACATCCTCCTGCTGGATGAGCCCACCAACAACCTGGATCTACAGACCATTACCTGGTTGGAGGAATTTCTCTCCCGCTTCAAAAACACCGTAATCATAGTCTCCCATGATCGCCATTTCCTAAATCAAGTGTGTACCCATATGGCTGACATTGACTATGGCAAGATTTCGATCTATGTCGGTAACTATGACTTCTGGCACCAGGCCAGCCAGCTCAACTTTCACCAAAAAGAAACCGAAAGCAAGAAGGCCAAGGCCAAGGCGGAAGAACTCAAGGAGTTTATCAGGCGTTTTAGTTCCAATGCCTCCAAGGCCAAGCAGGCCACCTCCCGGAAGAAATTACTTGCCAAGCTTACCCTGGAAGACATGCCGATTTCCTCTCGGAAATACCCCTATGTCTCCTTTAAACCAGAACGCCCCTGCGGAGATGTCATTCTGGACATCAACGATCTCTCCAAGAAAATCGACGGGGTTTCCATGTTCGAGAACCTCTCACTTACCGTCAACAAGGGTGACAAAATCGCCTTTGTCGGCCCCAACAGCCTTGCCAAAACCACCCTGTTTCAGGTGTTGGCTGGAGAACTTCCCCCGGACAGCGGCAGTTTTCGCTGGGGGGTCACCATCAACAGCGACTATTTCCCCAAGGAGAATAGTGAGTATTTCGACCAGGAGCTTAATCTTATCGGCTGGCTGCGCCAATATGCTCCCAAGAATGGGGATGAGAGTTTTGTCCGGGGATTTTTGGGCAAAATGCTTTTCTCCGGTGAAGAGGCCCTGAAAAATACCTCGGTACTCTCTGGAGGAGAACGGGTTCGCTGTATGCTTTCCAAACTGATGCTGTCCGGTGCCAACACTCTCATCCTTGACGAGCCCAACAACCACCTTGACCTTGAATCAATTACCTCGTTAAATAACGCCCTGATAGCCTTTCCAGAGGTGGTGCTGTTTGCCTCCCACGACCATCAATTTGTGTCCACCGTTGCAAACAGAATAATTGAAATCACTCCTGACGGTATCATCGACGTGATGATGAGTTTTGATGATTACCTGGCAATGAAGGAAACAGATCTGGCAACTAAGGACGATTATTTAAAAAAGCAGGCAGCCTGACCAGGAAGAGTAATGGCTAAAACACTGATGTGCCGCAAGGGGATATTGACCCCAAAAACGACCCAGAAAGGTTACACCGTAGAGGCGATGTAACCATTTTTTCACCAGTTTTGCCCCTGGCTATCAAGCCTGATTTCCGGGGCCCAATACATTTGAACCACAAAGGAGGCTCCCTTGGTGGCTGCAGACAGGGAAAATTCATCCCCCTGAAGCAAATACACCTGATCTCCCGAGACAAGCTCGTCCTGGGAATTTCCGGTTCTGACAACACCCTCTCCCCTTAAAACGGTGATTAACATTTCCCCAAAGTCAACCCTGCCCAGCGACCCTGCTTCCTGAAAAGGAATCTCAGTAACCTGAATCCTTGACTGCACCTGAGCCGCAATATGCCTCCCGGAACTTTCCAGCAGACTGCTTTGTTTCCAAATTTCCATTTGTTATTACTTTATTTAATTCCCGTTCCTAAATTAGCCCTCAAGGTCGTCCCCCAAGGGTTGCCTGACGCACCTTCCAGGCACGATCTTCTCTCACCAGCTCAAGATCAAGGTTATAGAGATCGGCCTTATTGCCGACCTCCTTAAGCCACTGTCCTGGATCATCGTATAGTTCCTGCAAGCCCTCCAGCAGCTCCCCCTTTCGAATCACCAGAAAAGGAAAGGAGACAAAGGCCGTGTCATCCTCCTCGATGATTATAAGGGGCCGGGGATATAAAATGTCGAACTGACCGTAGTACATAAAAGCCCTCCACAGTATCCCCTTGGTGCCGCGCTTATCAAGCTCACCCGGCATGGCGACAAAGCTGTCATTTCCCAGCTTCATAAGCCCGCCAAGATCCTTGTTTTCCGCCAGCAGCTCCCCTTGATTCACCAGTTTTAGGATTGCGGCGACATCATCTCCCGCAGAACAGGACGAAATCCCCAGAATTACGACTAAAAGAGCAATGATTTTCAGATTAAAATATTTTGACAGCAAGACAAAACCCTCCCCATACTGTTTAGGAACGTACATTAAATAACTACCACATCTCAGAGTCTGCGCTTACCTGCTTGGCCTCTTGCTAATCTCCTGTGTCGCAAAAGCATTCACATATCAACAATATGAAAAGGCTTTTGCTACTTGGATATGAGCAAGATTCCGGCGCAATATGCACCAGTTATTTAATTCCCG
>RCNA010000168.1_pt1 | contig 10331 bp, 11 predicted proteins | sample 2041331 | NCBI WGS metagenome assembly RCNA01 (sample SAMN09708233, study PRJNA481090) | Marine sediment metagenome, whole genome shotgun sequencing project. | reverse complement strand
TATAACAAAGCTTTATCTTCTGCTTTTAATATGAAAGAAACTGAAACAAAAATTAATCTCGAGACTAAACCTTTTTATAAAAAGAACGAAGTAAACGTTTTTGATTTAATAAGAACATGGGCTGATGAAAAAGGTATATATGCTAAAGGCGATTCAAAGACTCAGTACTTAAAGCTTATGGAAGAAGCAGGTGAGTTAGCTGAAGCATTACTAAAAAACGATGAGACTGAAATTATTGACGCAATAGGTGATATGGTTGTTGTATTAACAAACTTAGCAGCTCTTAGAAACTATGATATTGAAGACTGTATAACGTCTGCTTACGATGTTATTAAAAACCGTAAAGGCAAGATGGTAAACGGTACGTTTGTTAAAGAAGGCTATTCCTATGTAGGAACATATGGAGCTTCTACATCTTCTCCTTGCCCTAAAACCACACAAGCTGAGTACACACAAACACAAACATTATAATGAGAAGAAGAACAATAGAATTCAGAGACCCAGTTGTTGAACGTGTTGTAAACAAGTTTGTACAGAGATCAAATGTAGGCTTTGAAAAGTATGGTAGAACATTAGACAGCGAGAGAACTGGTGGTCATAAAAACTTATTCGGTTATCTTAATGACGTGCAAGAAGAATTAATGGATGCGATATTGTATCTTCAAGCTGCTAAAGAAGAGTTATCTGACTTAGCTGAAGACGCAGAATTAAAACGTATAAACGTTATAGCTCAGAATGGTAATGATGGAGAGCATTACAAACAAGGTCCTTGCGCCTGTCATGATAAAGAAACTGAAGATGCGGAAGCCATTTAAAAGAAAGAGTACGAAAAAAGGTCCAGTAAGAGCAAAGAAGGTATCATATGATGGTATCGACTTTGCCTCAGGGCTTGAGAAGCATATGTACGTAGCTTTAAAAGAAGCAAAAATAAGGTCTAAGTACGAAGGAGAAACATTTGTTCTACATGCTGGTTTTCATTTTGAAAACGAAGTATATGAAAGACAAGCTAATGGTAAAGGGGATTATAAAAATAGAGGTTGTAAAAGAATACTACCTATTAAATATACTCCTGATTTTATTGGTGAGGATTTTATAATCGAAACTAAAGGTAGAGCAAATGAATCATTTCCTATGAGATGGAAGCTGTTTAAACAGTTGATAGTGAATCAGTTTCCTGCAATAACATTATACAAACCACAAAATCAAGCAGAATGCCAAGAGACCGTAAGATTAATCCTTTTGAAGCGAAAGCAATAGCTAGAAGGAGATACGCTGAACGTCAAATTGACAAGTATGTCAAATGGAGTTGGAGTATAAAAGGTAAAGTATCATATAGTAAAATAGTTAAACTACAAAACGAACACAAAATAGAATGTTATGGATGGAGAAAATAAAGATTGGTCATTGGAATTCGGATTATACCCGGGTATATTATTTGGCTTTAGAAGCTATGAAGACGAAGAAAAGAGTATTCACGTGTTATACATACCCTTTGTGGATTTAGCTTTATTCGTTTATAAATAGTGACCAATGAAGGTAAAATAGAGCTTATGGATATGTATGCAAAAAACGTTTTAGCTGAGATGAAGTTAATTACAAAACAATCCACTAAAAAAGACATGTATGCATATATTCAAGCTTGGGAAAATGAATTACAAACATTAACATATATAACAGACTATAAATAATGGGATTATTTGACAAAAGAATAGCGTACAAGCCTTTTGAATACCCTGAGTATTATACTGAAGGATGGCTAAAACAAGCTCAGGCTTTTTGGTTGCACACGGAAATATCAATGCAAGGCGATCTTAAAGATTGGAATGAAAAATTAGATGAAAAAGAAAAGCATTTAGTCGGTAATATACTTCTTGGCTTTGCTCAAACAGAATGTGCAGTATCAGATTACTGGACACAAAAAGTTGTTGGTTGGTTTCCTAAGCACGAGATACAACAAATGGCTATGATGTTTGGATCACAAGAAACAATTCACGCTGTTGCTTACAGCTATTTAAACGAAACATTAAAGCTAGAAGACTATGAAGCATTTTTGCATGAGCCTGCTACGGCTGAGCGGTTTAATAATCTTGTTTCTTATAGCGGCACAAGTCGTACTGGTATTGCTAAGTCCCTTGCTGTTTTTTCAGCTTTTGCCGAAGGGGTCTCTCTTTATAGTGCTTTTGCTGTGTTATATAGTTTTCAACTACGTAATTTGCTTAAAGGAATCGGACAGCAAATGAAATGGTCAGTAAGAGATGAATCATTGCACAGTAAGATGGGTTGTCAATTATTTAGACATATGTGTGAAGAGGATAACCAATTGTTAGAATTGTGTCGCGAGGACATCATTAAGTCGGCTGAGGCAATGGTTAAACTAGAGACTAGTTATATTAGTAAGATGTTTGAAAAGGGTGACATAGAGGGCATCAAATCAAATGATTTAAAACAATTTATAAAGAAAAGAACAAATGAAAAACTTGTGGAACTCGGGTATGTTGACTTGGGAAACTATTTCGCGTATGACACTAAGGCAGCAGCTAATCTTGATTGGTTTTATCATCTTACCGGGGGCGTCACTCATACTGACTTTTTCGCTATTCGTCCGACGGATTATTCGAAAGCGGGAGAAGATGAGGACTATGAAGACATATGGTAGTAACTTGGAAATAACTAACGAAGAAATTAATAACGAATTATATAACAGAAATGAGTAAAGAAAAACAAAGTAGAGCTGATCTACAAGACAAAAAGATTCAAGCGTTAATAGCTGTAGTACAAAGAATACTAGATGAAAATGCTTACATTAAAGATTTAGCTGTGGGTACATTAGAAACAATTAAGCTAATGCCTTGCTATGACAAAGCTATTGAAGATCTTAAAGCTAAAATGGAAAGCGAAAAAGAAGTTGAAGAGAAAAAACTAGAACTATAATATGTGGAACAATGATTGGAAAAAAGGAGAAGATTACCCTGCGTGGGGTGATAACGACGTATACAAAAAGACTATATCCGGGGGATATTTATTTGACGGAGAAAGTCCTAAAGAGGCATACCATAGAGTCACTAAAACAGTTGCTCGTAGACTATATAAGCCTGAAATGGCTGAAACCTTTTTCAATTATATTTGGAATGGTTGGTTATGTTTGGCATCGCCTGTACTTAGTAATACTGGCACTGACCGTGGTCTCCCTATTAGCTGTTTCGGTATTGACGTAGCAGATAGTATACAGGATATAGGACAAAAGAATTTAGAAATGATGTTACTCGCTAAGCATGGCGGTGGAGTTGGCATCGGTATTAATCAAATTAGACCCGCCGGCAGTAAAATAACAGGAAATGGAACATCAGATGGAGTTGTACCTTTTTGCAAAGTCTATGATTCAACAATCCTCGCTACCAATCAAGGATCTGTCAGAAGAGGCGCTGCATCCGTTAACATCAATATTGAACACGGTGATTTTGAGGAATGGTTGGAAATTAGAGAACCTAAAGGAGATGTCAACAGACAGTCGCTTAATCTACATCAGTGCGCAATTGTTGGCGATAAGTTTATGCGTAAGCTTGAACAAGGAGATCCTGAGGCTAGAAATAGATGGAGTAAACTTCTTAGAAAGCGAAAGGCAACTGGGGAACCGTACATTATGTTTAAAGGCAACGTTAACAAGGCGAATCCAGAAGCTTATAGGAATAACGGACTAAAAGTCCACATGACTAATATATGTAGTGAAATAGCATTACATACCGATGAGAGCCATAGCTTTGTATGTTGCTTGTCATCATTAAATTTAGCAAAATATGAAGAATGGAAAGACACTAACCTTATATATGACGCCACTTGGTTTCTTGATGGAGTTATGGAGGAATTTATTCAAAAAGCAAAAGGGCTACGGGGATTCGAAAACTCTGTTCGCTCTGCGCAAAAAGGGCGTGCATTGGGCTTGGGAGTACTTGGATGGCACACGTACTTACAAGAGAAGGGAATTCCTTTCGAAGGTTTACTTTCTCAGTTTGAAACTAGGAAAATATTTTCACAAATTAAAATCGAAAGTGAAAGAGCCTCCAGGAATCTTGCTGAAGTGTATGGCGAACCTTTATGGTGCGTCGGCACTGGTATGCGTAATACTCATCTGCGCGCTGTTGCTCCCACTGTTAGCAATAGTAAGCTTAGTGGGAATGTTTCGCCAGGAATAGAACCTTGGGCTGCTAATGTATTCACGGAACAAGGAGCCAACGGAACTTTCATTAGAAAGAATCCTACATTAGTTAAACTATTAAGAAAACTTAAGATAAACAATGAAAAAACGTGGAGTAAAATATTGGCTGACGGAGGTAGTGTCCAAGATATCGTGGAGCTTGATAATATTACTATGGGCCACGACATACCTGCTAAAGAAGTATTTAAAACGTTTAAGGAAATTAATCAATTGGAATTAGTTAATCAAGCTGGACTTAGACAACAGTACATAGATCAGTCAGTTAGTTTAAACTTAGCTTTCCCTTCTACTGCTACACCAAAGTGGTTGAACAAAGTTCATTTCGATGCTTGGAAAAAAGGTGTTAAAACCTTGTATTACACTAGAACTGAAAGCGTTTTACGTGGGGATATTGCTGCGACAGCTATGAATGAAGATTGTTTAGCTTGTGATGGGTAGACGTATATGTATAAGTTTTTATATTAAAGTATACATATAAGTACACTTATGCTATACACGCTAATATGTAGTGTATGTAATTAAAAAAGGGGATCTCGTTTGAGGTCCCCTTTCTGGTTACAGGAATTTTGGGTATGGTACGCCCAGTGTGTTATTCCTTGTATTTGTGGAACATTAATTTATACATTAATTTATTCCATTGATGTTGTAAATTGTCAATAAATTTTTTCATAGTTTATTTTTTTTTAGTATGGCCAAAGCCTTTTTTCTTTAAAGCTAAATGCTCTTTAATTGTTTTAACAAATTTAACTACACCACCTTTGCCATACATTTTATGAGGTTCAAATTTATTTTTCATAATTTATTTTTTTACGCAATTATTAACCATTTTGGTTTTGCCACTAGCAGTTTTTTTACCACTGGGTGATTTTTTCTGTCCTGTAGCTTTATAGCCTTTCCAGCACGTCATTTTTTTGTAAAGAGGTGTTTCCATATGTATTTATTTATTTATTTAATGTTTTAGACCATCTAGCTCTAGTTCCTCTGATATCTACGTGAGTAAAAGTATTATATATTCCAATACCTCCTAACTCAAAGCTTTCATTTTTCATCAAATCATCTGTAATAGTAGCTATTTCGCTAGGGCTAAATTGTTTTGACTTAATATCTGCGGCTTTACCTTTTAAATGTTGTGAATTTGTAGATCCACCGACGTCAGCGTTATGTTCTTTACAACGATAAGCGTTAGTTAAATCTAATCTACCTACAAAGTCTCTTAAAACCTGCAGGTTGTCTGCTAATTCAATTATGTTTTTCTTTACAAACTCAGGCGTTTTACACCCACACTTGCATTCAAACTCTTCTAAACTAAAATTATTTGTTAACTTCATTAATATCCAGATATTTTTCCTTGGGAATTAACTGTTGGTCTTTTAATACCCGTTTTTTTCGCCTTAGATTTAGATTTAGTTTTTGATTTTTTCTCAGTCAATCCTAATTCCCATTCATTCCAACCCATTAGCAATGCTATTCTTTTATAAATTGCAACTTCTGAATCTGAAGCAGCTTTTAAGTTATTTAACTTCTTTACAACTCTATCAAGCGGTATGTTTGTTGTCGCGGAAACAACGTTACCACCTGCTAGAAATACCGGGTTATCTAAACTAAAACCTTTAGATTTAATTTCATCCATGTTCCAATCAGCGGTTCTAGCTGCTGATCGCGCTTTTTGTAATTTAGATGCAATAGGTGGTGATATTCTTAGTACTTCTAAAATTTTATCTGTGTAATTAGAACTTTTCTTTTGTGATTCTTCGTAAAGCTTTATACTTGTGTTTTTTACAACGGTAAATATAGCTCCATATACACCAGTACCTCTAGATACAGAATCAACCATCCCGTTTATTACTTTTGGTACTTTTTCTTCTAAAATACTTTCACTTTCTTCTTCATCTTCAAACATTAAAGCAAATAAAGCTTGTTGCATAGTACCAAAAAGAATATTCTGAGCAACACCATAATATAATATCTTAGACAAATTGGTTTTCTTGTCGCCTCGGCCATTCTTAATATCACTAGCGGCTTTTTTTATTATACGCGCATATTGAGCTGGCGTGTTAGCGAAAGCTAGTATAATACGCCCTAATGGTCCAGCTTGTTGTTGGCTGATTTTATCAGGCCTACTTGATTGCTGAGACTCTTCTGCTATTTCTCTAAAGTCTCGCATTGCTTGTTTGTTTGCAGCTATAGGATTCATACCTTCTTTAACTAAAGAATTAAGTCTATTTCTATAGAAAGTAGATCCACCAGATGCTATAGCAAAACTATCTGCTAACTGTGTAGGTGTAAAACCTAATTTAAGTAATTTATTTATAACGCCTCTTACTCCACTCTCTTTAGCCACATCAGCAATATCTTGTTCATTTATATTTATTTTCAAACCATCACGTCTTTCAACTAAAAAGTCAGAGTTCCACAGTGTTTTAAAATCACTCCAGTATTGAGGTTGATTAGCAAATGCTTTACCAGCAGCTATAACGTTATTGTCACCAAAATCTATAAAGTTTACTGCGGATATAAGCTGTAAAGCGGCAGATCTAGTGTTAAAGAACATAATAGCAGCCGTAGATCCATTTATCCAGTCAGTAAAACGCTCCACTTGTTTATTACCAAAACCTCTGTTTCTACCACTCTTCATTCTTTTTAAAATATCCACCATAGCTAATTTATAAGACTCACCAAAAGCAGCTTCCAGCTTCTTTAGATTTTCGTCAGAAAATATAGTGTCAACGTTTTGTTGCCATAATTCTAAATATTCTTTCCGACCAGTAGTGTTTAAAGCCTCTAAAAGGTCAGTGGTAATAGTACCAGTGTTCCATCCTTCTTTAGGCGAAACGTAGGCCCTGCCCTTATTAAGTTTTATTATTTCTAGAGCGAATAACTTTAACTTAGGATCAGAGTCTACTAAAGCGACTAACTCAGCAATATCTGCTTTAGATAAATCTGGTATTTTTTCACCTATTTGTTCCCATATATAAACGCGTACAGCTTGTTCTCTTGTAAAAAGACTACCTTTTACTGTTTTTTTAAGGTTTCTAGGTACAATTTTTAAATCTCTTTTTAAAGCTTTAAAGTCTCTACCTAGATTGTTTCTATCTCTAGTTATATTCTCAATTCCTCTAGCATAAGGATTTAATAAGTTATCTTTATACCATTTCATTTGAGAGTCTCCAAGAGTACCTTTACCTAAAGTAGCGTATAATAAACCCATAAAATCTTCTGCCGACGGAGGAATAAAGAAGTTAAACCTACCTTTTTTCTTACCCATCAAAGAAGCCTTAACACCTGCAATTGTTTCATTAGAAGCAATACCGGTTTTATTTTCTATTATATCATTAAACTCTTTATTAAGTTTAGGGTCTGCTTTTTTAGAGAATTGAAGTTCAGCTTCATTAATCTCGTTATCTAGCTCACCCATTCTATCTAAAACATCTTGATTTGTAAAATCACCTGTTAGCCTTTGTGATTCAGGTAACATGTCATTATTAGATTTTGCAGCTTTATCTACAGACTTACTAAGTTGAATATAAGACTTTTTAATGTCTTCTAATTCAGCCATTTTATCAATAACAACATCACTAACTCCATCTGTAATCCTTTCCGCGTAATACTCAGTTGATAAATCACGCGTTGGGTTGGGCTGTATGGATATTAATACTATATTTTTTTCAGTTACTTTTGGTGCTGTAGGTGTTTTACCATTTTTACCAACTACTATAAACTCCTCTATATAATAATTTTCGTTTAAATAAGTATGTGAATTCGTAGATTTTGTAACAATATTACCTGTTTGTAAATCTTTTATGGTAGATACTGATGAGCTAAATATTCCATTATTATATCTACTTTTCTTTTCTACGACAGCTCGCCCGCCATCGTTCATTCTGGTATTTTCAACTACTGTTGATGAAGAAATTTTACCATCTTTATAGACTTTTTTATTAATAAGATTTTTATCTGCATCGTAAAGTGAGAAATCTGATTTTCTACCCATAAAGTCGCCTTCACCGTATCCAGTTATATCTATTACACCTTTAGAATTTATTGAACCAATAATCTTGTACCCTGTAGCTTTGTCTTTACCTAAATTAATTGTTAAGTCAGAAGTAGGGCTATCAAATCTATCCCACCATTGAGGATCAATTTCATAGTCATAAACACCAAGATCTGTCATACTAGGATCTCCTTCACCTCCATCTCTAAAAGATAATAATTTACCGTTTTGAAAAGCTATTTTATAACCTTCACCTAGACCATCTACATTGTACTGTTGCCAATGGGTCCATGCCGAGGTCATTGCATCTTTAGGATCAACAGGTTCCATAACAAACCACCTTTTCATGTTTGGCTTGTAGGCAATAAACCAGCTAGCTTCTTGCTCAGCCAACTTCTTAGCTTCTGATTCAGTTGGAAAGCTATCAACTGTTCTTTCTTTAGTCCTTGCTATTAAACACCAAGGATTAGCATTTTCACCCCAAAAACTATCAACTATGCTTCTAACGGCTTTTTGGCCTATTTTAGAATCTACAACGTCATAAATAACTACACCGTCATCCATTTCCTGCTTATTGCTAAGCTGTGGTACGTTATCTGGGTTTATTTTTTCCGTCCTAACTTCTTCAGTAAATCTATTTATTAACTCATCTGGATTTGCATAAGCATACGGATCTATTTTATTTTTATCAGACAATCTAATAACCTCTTCTATTTTATAACCATCTTCAGGAAATATAGTATAACCATTAGCTGTGTAATATAATGCTAATTTCTTGTACTTAGGTTTTTTGTTTTCTGGAATATTTAGATTATTAGCCCATTCAAATAAATTTTCAACTTGTTTAGGTATGTCTTTTAACTCTGGTCTTTTCTTCTTTAAAACGTTCTCATATTCAGCTCTAGCTTTCTTAGAGAATTGTATTTCTAATAATGAATTATGATTGCTGCCAGGTTGTAAGCCAAGATTGTTTATTATTTCTTGCTCTTTTACTACTTCTTGAATATTTTTACTAAACATTAAACTAGATTTACCAGCGCCTAGGTCGGCTTTAGCTTGATTAGTATCTAACTTAGATCTACCAACAGTGTTGATTACATTGTCGATGTACATCTTAGTCAATCCAGTTAGTATGCTTCCAAACTCAGTTCTAGCTTCACCTTTAATAGGTATACTTAAAGTACCTTTGTTTATTCCAATTAAGCTTTGTAGTTTAGCTACAGAACTAGGTGATATATTACCTGTAAATTCAGACTTTAATTTATAAACATCTGTCTGAGTAGTTTTACCAAGACTTCTTCCGTTTGGACTAGATATACCAGGAATTGCGCCATCTACTTTATCATAAAATATTGCTAAAACCTTAGGGTTAATACCTATTGATCTTCCATAAGTATCTCTAGATACATCTATAGTTTCACCCTGCTCGTTTACAACTGTCTCTTTAGTAGCTATATTGTAATCTGGCATTGTTTTTATAAACTTTCTAACATCACTATCATTCTTAAATACGTTCTGCAGAGAATTAGCCTCTGAAGACCCACCGCTTTTATCGTATTTTAATGTAGCATTACCTCTAGCTTTCTTACCGCTTATACCAAATATAGCCTCAGACGCTTTGTCAAAGAATTTATTGTTTAAACTTTTGAAGTTAGGTCTTTCACCTTCTTTTATATCTATTACGTCCTCTACAGCTTCTAGTATCGAAGGATCACTTATAGGACCAAAGCTTGTAGCTTTTATCATCTTCTGAGTAGAATCTTTTAAATCGCTAGGCTTGCTATCGCTTCCATACAATGTGTTAACATCACCTGACATTTCTTTAACAGATCCAACACCGCCAGCTTCTACATCAAGACTTTTATCAGCTATCTTTTTAAACTTCTCGTAAGTCTGCTGAGCTTTAGGTGCCATGTTGTTTGTAACCCAAGTAGAAAACTTAGATTTACTTGGATCAAACGATTCAACTACACGAGGAAAAAACTCCCTTAAATAATCTTTAATCTCGTTTCTATCATAATCTCCTTTTCTGGTATCGTATTTTATAGCTTTTAAAGCTAAAGCGTCAAATGAGTCTACTAAATCAGCCTTAGCTAAAGCTTTTTCTTTTCCAGTTATTTTAGGATC
>RCNA010000311.1_pt1 | contig 10334 bp, 12 predicted proteins | sample 2041331 | NCBI WGS metagenome assembly RCNA01 (sample SAMN09708233, study PRJNA481090) | Marine sediment metagenome, whole genome shotgun sequencing project. | reverse complement strand
TTAATCTTCTGAAACAGGAAGGAAGCAAACTCGGGGTAAAGGCTAAAAGGCTTAAAGCCGGATGGGATAACGCTTTTTTGGGCAACGTGCTGGCAGGACTCTAAAAGTCATGCGTTTGCCGTGTAGTTGGATGTTATAGCCAAGGCTGGAAAAATGCAACCATATAAGAATGATGAATTCGTAAAAAGTCCAAAATACCCACTTTTTTCTTCGTAACCCATTGAGTTATCGTTGCCAAAAAACGCAAATTCTGACTTTTTACGAGACTATCAAGAATATATTTTTTTAAAGGAATAGGTTGATGAATGATAAGGAAAAAATTAAAGAAGAACTCATCATTGAATTACAGGAATTACAGCAAAAGTATGATTCCTTGAGAGAGCTTTTAAAGGAAGATTTCACCAAGCCCATGCTGGCGGAGCAAGCACTCAAGGAAAGCTCAGAAAAATTTGACAATTTATTTAATAAAATGTTAGCTGGTGTCGCTTTTTGTAAAGCGATATATGATAAAAATGGAAACATATCGGATTGCATATATAAAGACATGAATCCAGTATATGAAGAGTTTACTGGTTTGAAAAAAGAAACAGCAATTGGTAAAAAAGTATCTGAAGTGCTGCCCGGAACCGAGCCTGAATGGCTTACAACATTTGGTGAAGTAGTAAAAACGGGAAATCCGATTAATTTTGAAATGTATCACGAACAAAGTAAAAAATATTATTCTGTTTTTGCTTTCAAATTTAAAAAAGATGAGTTTGCGGCGATATTTGATGACATTTCCAAACGCAAGCTGGCCGAGCAGGAAATTGAGGAGAGCAGGGAAAAATATCGTGGATTAAGTGAAGCCGCATTCGAAAGTGTTTTCCTTTCCGAAAAAGGCTTATGTGTTGAACAAAACCTAAGTGCTGAAAAGAAATTTGGATATTCAAACGAAGAAGCAATTGGCAGATACGGAATAGACTGGATTGCACCAGAATGCAGAGCAACAGTACTGAACAATATACTTACTGGATACGAACAGCCTTATGAATCATTAGCAATAAAAAAAGATGGTACGAAATTTCCGTGCATTTTACAAGGGAAAATGATGCATTACAAAGGGAAAACTGTCAGAGTTACTTCATTAAGTGATATCACTGATCGTAAAAAAGTGGAAAAAGAATTGATCAAAGCCAAAGAAAAAGCAGAAGAAAGCGACCGTTTAAAAAGTTCCTTCCTTGCAAATATGAGCCACGAAATTCGTACACCAATGAACGGTATTTTAGGATTTGTCGATTTATTGAAAGAGCCACAACTTACAGGAGATGAACAGGAACAGTACATTAAGATTATCGGAAAAAGCAGTGTACGCATGTTAAATACTATCAATGATATTGTTGATATGTCGAAAATTGAAGCCGGGCAAGTTGATATTGTAAAAAATGAAACCTCTGTAAGTAAAATACTTGATGAGCAATATGATTTTTTCAATATGGAGGCTAAATCAAAAGGGCTTGAACTCGTTTACAAGCCTTCACTTGCAGATAGCGGAACAGGCATTGTTACTGACAAACATAAATTGGAAGAAATATTATCAAACTTGATAAAAAATGCGATTAAATTTACTCATCAAGGACATGTAACCTTTGGTTGTTCATTAATAACAGACAAAGAGGTTAAGCGATTAGAATTTTATGTAAGAGATACAGGAATAGGAATTCCACAGTCCAGAATTAAAGCTATTTTTAACTGCTTTGAACAAGCTGACATTGAAGACACAAGAGCCTTTGAGGGTTCAGGGCTAGGGCTTGCGATTTCAAAATCTTATGTTGAAATGCTTGGCGGCAAGATATGGGTAGAGTCAGAAGAAGGCATTGGCTCACAGTTCTATTTTACTCTTCCATTTTATAGCGAAAATACATAAATTTCAAAAATAAATAACAAGGAAACTGTAACGACGACTGGTAACATTTTAAGAATGCTGAAAATATTGATTGTCGACGATGAGAAAGATGTCACTGTATATCTTGGCACTCGTAACTAACTGCCAGGATAGTATATCGTTCCTGATATGCGGATTCAACCGGTGTGAATAGTGGAGTTGTATACTCAGGTCAGGAAAAGTCGTTTAGCTCTATCCCTGTTTCCAACTGCTATCATAAGCGCGATTATCAGCCATGCCGCATATAACAGAAGAGGTAGACATCTCCACGGAAGCAGGAGTGTGCTCCAAGAAACAATTTCATATTTATTGGTACCTAGGATTGGCGGTATAGGATATTCAGACAAATATGATATGGAAAGCCATAATTCATTGGTACATTCTATTGATTTTATACTGGTCTGCAGAATAAAACCGAAAGATAGAGCCGACATCGCACCGACTCCGCTCAGTATCCAAGGAAGCCAATTCAATACTGTGTTTCTTCCCCAAGCGAAGCCCAGCGTCGTGAAGAGAAGGCCGTTCAGCATGAGCATCCATCTCATGCGATGATTAATCATTTCGTTCTCTTCTTTGATGATATCTCGGATAGCATTACCGTATTCATGTACTAGAGTATTTAAAATTTTATTATCTTTTATATTATTAAGGTCTTTGATAAGAATATCAGATTTGGCTTGACCTGATTCGTTTTTTATAAAAAATAAATCATATTCTGAAATTACAAGATAGGTTCCAATAAAAAAAGTAATTATTATAAAGAGTAAAACAATACTGAAGTTAACATTATGAATTCTGTATATATTCATTCTCGAATTATGCTCTGATTTTTTTTCGTGCAGGCTGTACCAAAATCTTTTTCCCGCCGTACTCTTCACATTACAAAACAAATTGCAATGATTCATTGTGGATAAAAACAAAAACATGATGAGTCTGAAAAGTAAATAGAAATTTAGCCCTGTCATGGAAAAAAATACTCATGCCGGTATCACAGGGCAAAATTAGATCTCGCAGTGATTTAAATGCTTCACCCTGATTTCCCTCAAATCAACAAAAAAATTCCACTCTTCGCCATAGACACTCTCGGCGAAGCAACCCAGATCGCAATAATCCGCCCGCTGACTGAGGGTGGCTTTGCGGTGGAGATAGATCAGAAGGGTGAAAGCATCCTCCGGCGGTATATGAGGATAAAATAAAAATTTGGCGGGCAAGCGGGCGAGCCGCTTTGAGATTTTGGCAACAGGTTGCGAAGAATTCTCGGATATCCGAGAGCTTCAAAAATATTGCCGCCGCAAAAGAGCGGGAAACGGAACTCCTGCTTGATGTCGGTTGCGGGTCGAATGAGTAGTCCAAGCCCAGCTCGACAAATTTGCATATACACAAAAAGAAAAAGTCATGTTACAAAAGATTACACCTTGTTTCCCGACACCGGCGTGGAAACAGATCATTTTTTAACTTTCCAAGGAGAATCCGATGAATAAAAAAATTGTCATTGTCGGCGGAGTTGCGGCCGGCCCCAAGGCCGCCTGTCATCTCAAACGTCTGCGCCCTGGCTGGGATATCACGGTGGTGGATCAGGACAGCCTGATATCTTATGGTGGTTGCGGCATACCCTATTATGTCAGCGGCGATGTGGCCGACGAGGCTGAGTTGCGTTCCACCAGCTTTCATATGGTTAGAGATACGGATTTTTTTGCTGATGCCAAAGGGGTTGAGGTGCTTACTCGCACCAAGGCTTTATCCATTGATCGGCAGAATAAAAAGCTCAAGATGAAAAATCTGGACAGCGGCAAAGAGGAGGAGTTGTCCTACGATAAGCTGATGCTCTCCACAGGAGCAGCACCTGTCACCTTGCCCATTAAAGGAACCGAGCTGGACGGGGTTTTCACCATTTCCGACCTGCACAAGGCCATTGAAATCAAGAAACGGATCGCCGCCGGTCAGGTGAGTAAAACCGTGGTTATCGGCGGAGGTGCCATCGGCGTAGAAATGGCCGAGGCCTTTACCGATCTTTGGGGGTTGGAGACCACGCTGGTGGAGTTCATGCCGCAACTGCTGCCCAATTTGATGGATGCTGAGTTTGCCACGATGCTCAAGGTACATCTTGAGGAAATGAACGTGGTTGTTCATACTGGGGAGGGTGCGACCGAGATTGTCGGTGACAGCGAGGGGAAGGTGATTGCCGTAAAAACACCGGAGCGTACCCTTGAGGCCGACTTGGTAGTCATGGCCGCCGGTGTTCGACCCCGCAGTGATTTGGCCAGAGAAGCCGGGCTGGCTGTCGAGCCTTGGGGCGGGATCACGGTCAACAGCAGGCTCCAAACATCAGACCCAGATATCTATGCCGCCGGTGACTGCATTGCTGTCAAGCACTTGGTCACGGGGAAACAGACTTTTGCCCCCATGGGATCGCTGGCCAACCGGGAGGGCAGAGTGGCTGCCTCCAATATGGCCGGTATCGCCGCCTCTTTTGACGGCGTGGTGGGTTCCTTTATTATGAAGGCATTTGACCGCTGCATCGCCGCCACCGGCATCACCTATAAGGCCGCTGTGGCTGAGGGGTTTGATGCTGGTTATTCTCTGGTCGCACCGGCCGACCGGGCCCATTTTTTTCCGAACAAGGCTGCAGTCGTTTTTCAGCTAGTTTTTGATAAACGCACTCGTCGGGTTTTAGGGCTGCAGGGTTTCGGCATGATGAATGATTCGATCTCGGCCCGGATTGATGCAGCCGCCGTAATGATCAGCAAGGGAGCAGTGATAGAGGATTTCATGATGGCGGAAATGGCCTATGCGCCACCGTTTTCTGCCGCGATTGATTCCATCAACGTCGCCGCCGTTGTTGCCGATAATATTTGCGCCGGACGGATGCGCTCTGTCAGTATGCGTCGTTTCCTCGACTGGATGGATGATTTTTCCAAAGAACCGGATTGGATCGCTTTGGATATTCGTCATCCCAAGGAGGCAGAGGTCTTTGTCGAAAAATTTGGGGCGGACAAGTGGCTTGCCGTACCCTATGTCGAGATCCGTAAGCGATACGAGGAAATCCCAGAGGACAAGACCTTGATCCTCCTCTGCGATTCAGGAACCCGTTCCTATGAAATCCAGATTTTTCTTGATCATATCGGCAGGGCAAACAGTTTGGTGCTCGGAGGCGGCTTCAATGTTATCCGTCGTCTAGGAGTGGATTGGTTGCCGAATTCTTAAAATATTGGCTCAATCTTGGATTTCAGGGGCATGAGCCACCAGAAAAAGGAGACACCATTGAACACCGACCTATGCAACAAACCGGCTGAGATTAGTCTGCTTCGGCGGCTGAACCGGGACGGCCTGCTCAACGACAAGGCATTCATTGCCGCCCAGGCAGTAGCACTTCCGGCTTCCGCTTGGTTTGCATGGGCAGGCCGGATGCTGCTCCTGCTCGGCAGCACCTTGGTGCTGGCCGGGATCATTTTTTTCTTTGCCTACAACTGGTCGGCAATGAGTCGCTTCCTTAAATTCGGAATTATTGAAGCCGGAATTATAGGTTGCGTTCTTGTCGTCCATCGGCGGGGCATGAAGCAGCTTTCCAGCAAAACTTTACTCCTGAGCGCTTCGGTTCTGGTTGGGGTATTGCTGGCCGTATACGGGCAGGTCTATCAGACTGGCGCAGATGCCTTTGGCCTCTTTCTCGGCTGGGCGGCTTTGATTTTCGTTTGGGTGTTGATTGGGAAATTTGCCGCTCTCTGGCTGCTCTGGCTTGTCCTGCTCAATACCGGAGCTGTCCTGTACTGGCAGCAGGTCGGAGCACCGGCTCATTCGATCCCCTATGAAATGCTCTGTCTGGCAATTGCGGCCTTGAACAGCACAGCTCTGGCCTTTTTCGAGGTCGGAGTGCTCTTGGATCGGACATGGCTGAACAACAGATGGCTCCGGGGTATCCTGCTCTTCGCCTCCCTGGTTCCCCTGTCCGTCCCGACCATCCACCTGATGCTTGCATTCAACAGCACCGAAGGTCTGACCCTGCTTACTGCCTGTGCTTGGGCTACCGCCGCTGTCGGCGGATATGCCTGCTACCGCTTCAGGCTTCCCGACATGCCCGCTCTTGCCCTTATTTTCATGAACGCCTGTGTCATTCTCCTGACCCTAATAGGAAATCTTCTCTTTGAGAGAATAGACCCTGAGCCAGCTTGCGGCTTCCTCTTTTTCGCCCTGATTATCCTGGCCGTGGTGAGCGGAGCGGCCTTTCTTTTACGCCGGACTGCGGCAATAATGGCACAGGAAAACAAGGAGGTGGCAAGATGAACAAAGAGATTCCCACCATCGGAGAACTGCTGGAACACCCGAACCTCCGAGGACTGGTGAGCCCGGAAGAGGTGGAAAAAATCGCGGAGAGTCTGAGCAAGGCCGAGGAAGCTACGGGCGAGCCCATATACATCCGCCTTCTTTCAGGTATCGGGGCTTGGTTCGCCGCTGCTTTCCTCCTGCCTTTTTTCTGGATATCCGGTATTATCAACAGCGAAGCCGGAGCGATTATTTGCGGTGCCTTCCTGTTGGCCACCGCAGGCATAATTGCCCGATCAAACAGAGGCACCTTCCTGGGGCAGCTCTCCCTTGCCTTAGCCTTTGCAGGCAATATTCTGGCTGTCGTCGGGGCGGCAGAAGCCTTTCCTCTGGATATTTTAAGCTCGATTTTGCTTATGCATGCCGGTGTCTGCGCCGTGATGTACAAGCTTTATCCGAGCAGTATCTACCGTTTCCTATCCCCGATAGTGTTGGTCGTCATCGCAACCCTCTGGATTATCGAGCGGGAGGTCTTTGTTCTCATCCATGCCTTGATCGCCGCCGAGATGTTGCTTGCAGGCTTTCTGCTTCTCTGGCGAAAATGTCCTCCTCTGCTCATACCGTTGGCCTATGCAACCGCCGCCATGCTGCCCGCAACCCTGCTCTTTATGAATTTTACCCAGATGCATCTCTGGCGGACGGATTTCAATGAACCGCTCTGGCCGTCAAGCCTGCTGCTTTCTGGCGGCCTGATTTACCTCTTTCAGCACTTAGCAGGAAGCAAACGACTCGCCGAACCTTGGATGATCCTGGCCCTTGCCGCCACAGTCCTGCTCGACATTTTCACCACTCCGGGCATCTTGGTCGCCATCGCCCTGCTGATTTTAGGGTATGCCTTCGGCGACCGCATCCTGGCCTCGCTTGCGTATCTTTTCCTGCCCTGTTTCCTAATTGTTTTCTATTATGCCCTGCATATTGATCTTGCCTATAAATCCTATGTCGTTGCCGGAAGCGGACTGCTCCTTCTTGTGGTGCGTCAAATTTTAAAATATGTGCAACCAAAGGAGGTGCGAGGATGAAAAAATTCGTTCTTTGGGGCGCGGCCCTGCTGATCATTGCGGCAATCAACTTCATGATTATAGAAAAAGAACGCACCTTGGCCGACGGTCGCACCATGCTCCTGCGCCTTGTGCCGCGTGATCCCCGTTCACTCATGCAGGGGGATTATATGGTACTGCGTTACGCCTTTGCCCGTGAGATTCCCGAAACACAGCTAGAGCAAGACAAAGGCTGCATTGTTGTCTCTTTGGATGAACATGATGTTGCCGAATTCGTCAGAATCCACCGGGAAGAAGAACTCGGTTCGGACGAACATCTCTTGTTTTATCGTAATCGGGGCGGTCTCCGTTTAGGGGCGGAGTCCTTCTTTTTTCAGGAAGGGGATGGCGATTTGTACGCAGAGGCCCGATACGGTGAACTGAAGGTGGATAAATCTGGTACAAGTGTGCTGGTTGGACTGCGTGGCAAGAATTTTTTTCGGTTGGGCGGGCGAACAGAGTAGGAGGGAATGTCAGCTATCTATTGATTTACAACCTGATTTTATCCGCATCTATCCCCTCTTGGTTGTGCGAAACAGCGAGTTGGCAGAGCAATACAAGCGGGGAGAATATACGCCGTTCAGCCTGGATGAAACGGCGTTTTGATCAGGCCGGTATCCGGGTGGTTCGCATGGGCTTGCAGGCTGGCCCTTGGCATCCGGCCTTTGGTGAGCTGCTAGCGAAGGTGTCCTCCTCTGAGGAGACGATTCATTTGAGCATCAATGAACGGGATCAGTCGGTCTTTCGTGGGATGAAATCCGCCAATGTCAAGCGGCTGCAACAGCTTGGGCTTTGGCAACGCATTGTTCTGAGTACAGACCCTACCTTGCGGCGTGGTACGGTTATGATATTGTCCTGACTCTTATTTATTAATGGTATTCCTTCTCCCTCTTGAGCGTTTTCCCGTCTTTGGGGGATAGCAATGATGAGTGTCGCTACCTTATAAACACCTCACTTTTCAGCCCGTACTTTCTCATAAGCTTGTGCAGCTGCCGGAAAAAATAAATCTGTCCCCTTTTCACTCGGTACGAAAACCTCTGTGTCTTTTATCGTTCTTCTGCACTTGCACTGTAACAGTTTTTCGGATTGCTTTCCTGCTGCTGTTGCGTTTCATACTCCACCTCATTAGGTTGAGACGCTCCAAGCTGCCGACCTGAGCATCTCTTTGCGCACTGCGAATGATTGATGTACACAATTAAAGCTGTCCGTAGGCAAAAAATATCATCTACATGGTGCCCAGACCAACACCAGCTTGCAGTCCGGTACAGAAAACTTTACGGTTTTTATCGTTCTTCTGCACTTGCACTGTAACAGTTTTGCGGACTGCTTTCGCTTTTTTGCTGCTGTTGCGTTTCATACTCTACCCCATTAGGTTTTATTGCAGAGATTTGAACTTAAAAGCCACTTATACCAACTCGACCCGCTTTAATCCCGGTGCGAAAACCTTTCCGATTCCTGTTGTTTTTCTGTACTGTAACGGTTTTTCGTACTGCTTTGGCTTTTCTGATGCTGTTGCGTTTCATGTTTTCTCCGTAAAATTAGTTTTGCAGATGCTTCAAGTTACCGATCTGAGAAACTCTTTGCGCACTGCGGATGAATTCGATGACAAAAATAAAAGCTGTCCCCATGAGCGGCAGGCATATCATTCCTGCGAAACTTAAAAGCTACTCATACCAAATTGACCAGCTTTAATCCCGGTACGAAAACCTTTGTGGTTCCTGTCGTCTTTCTTGGTTGTAACGATTTTTCGTACTGCTTTTGCTTTCTTGATGATATTGCGTTTCATGATGCTTCCTCCTTAAACAACATTGTCAATATCTGCCCATACCAAACTGACCGGTTTTTACCCCGGTGCGACAACCTTTGCGCTTCTTGTCGTTCTTCAGGGTTGTAACATTTTTTCGTACTGCTTTCACTTTTCTGCTTTCGTTGCGTTTCATAATGCTTCCTCCTTAAGATTGGTTTTGCATCTGCTCCAAACTGGTAGTGGGTCGAGCCTATGAGTAATCCAGTTTTAACCCTATGATAACGGAGGGGTGACAGAATCGGTCAACAGGTTTGACCCACTACCATTTTTTTGTGCTGCCTCAAGAGTTTTTCGTACTGCTTTGGCTTTTCTGATGTTGTTGCGTTTCATGTTTTCTCCGTAAAATTAATTTTGCAGATGCTCCAAGTTACCGATCTGAGAAACTCTTTGCGTATACTGCGGAGATTAGCCATTCGTGAACGGCAAGACAAATATGTAACCCTAGAAGCTACATGCTGCCTATACCCAACCAGCTACCGGTTTTCAGCCCGGTACGTAAACCTTTGCGGTTTCGGTCGTTCTTTTTTGCTGTAACAGTTTTTCGGATTGTTTTCTTGGTGCTATTGCGTTTCATGTTGTACCCTCCGTAAGCTTGACGGATTCGTAAAAAATCCCAAATGCCCATTTTTTGCATCGTAACTCATTGAGTTGTCATTGCCGAAAACGCAAATTCTGACTTTTTACTAGATTATCAAGCTTGGTTTGATGTAAAATTATGTCCGTGGACGGCCAGAGATATCATTCCTGCGGAATTTAAAAGTTGCCTATGCCAAATTGACCTGCTTTGATGCCGGTACGGAAACCTTTGGTTTTTTTGTCGCTCTTTAGTGCTGTAACGGTTTTGCGTACTGCTTTAGCTTTCCTGCTGCTGTTGCGTTTCATAATGCTTCTCCTTAAGATTGACTTTGCAGGTACTTCAAATTATTGATCTGAGATTCTCTTTGCGTACTGGGGATGATTGATGTGTCCGGGGGCTACGGGCGAGCAGCCTCAACCCTCGGAATTTAAGCACTGCTTATCATAATCTGACCTGCTTTCAGTCCTGTACGACAACCTTTGCGGTTTTCGTCGTTCTTCTGGACTGTAACGGTTTTGCGTACTGCTTTTACTTTCCTGCTGCTGTTGCGTTTCATACTCGACCTCATTAGGTTTGGTGTATTGAGACGCTCCAAGCTGCCGACCTGAGCATCTCTTTGCGCACTGCGAATGATTGATGTACACAATTAAAGCTGTCCGTAGGCAAAAAATA
>RCNA010000669.1_pt1 | contig 10347 bp, 11 predicted proteins | sample 2041331 | NCBI WGS metagenome assembly RCNA01 (sample SAMN09708233, study PRJNA481090) | Marine sediment metagenome, whole genome shotgun sequencing project. | reverse complement strand
ATGCTGGTCCACAAGGCCGTTGCTGATAAATTTCTACCAGCGGCGGCCAAAGAGCTGATGACCGCCGGAGTTGAACTGCTTGGTTGCGAACAGAGTTGTGCTCTGGTCCCGGAGATCACCCCGGCGAAGGATTCAGACTGGGGTACGGAATTTCTAGAATTAAAAATGACCGTCCGGGTGGTGGAGGATATGGACGAATCTATAGAATATATTGAGCAATACGGTTCCCAGCATACCGAGGTGATAGTCACCAAATCCTATGCCGCCAGTCAACGTTTTCTCCGTGAGGTGGACGCTTCAGCGGTTATGATCAACGCCTCCAGCCGCTTTAACGACGGCGGTCAATTCGGTCTCGGTGCGGAGATCGGCATTTCCACCACCAAGCTACACGCCTACGGCCCTATGGGGCTGGAAGAACTGACTACTAAGAAATTTGTGGTCTACGGTGAGGGCGAGGTTAGACAGTAACTACCAAATGGGGAAAAATAAAGAGAGGATCGGGCTTTTCGGCGGCACTTTTGACCCTGTTCATGCGGGGCATCTCGCCATAGCCGAGCGGGCCGCTCAACAGTTGCGGCTGGACAGAGTTATTTTCATCCCGGCGGCTGATCCTCCCCACAAGAAAAAACCGACAGCCTCCTACGGCCATCGAGTCGCCATGCTTGAAGCCGCCCTTGCCGAAAACGAGAACGGAGATAGGGAATCAGCCAGAGTAGGACAGGGACGATTCGACATTTCCCTGCTGGAGTCTGAACTCCCCGTGCCTTCCTACACGGTCGACACACTTTTAGAGCTGAGAAGGCGGCTTGCCTGGCACAGTACGTTTTACTTTATCATAGGTGCGGACTCCCTGCTGGAACTGCGCCTATGGTATCGCTATCAGGACTTGATTCGCCTGACCGGCTTTATTGTTGTTTCCCGACCGGGCATTTCTGTTGCGGCCATGCGCCGAGCTGTTGAACAACTTCCCGGCCCTTTTCTGCCTGACGCATCCGGGCAACTATGGCGTTGCGCCAATAAATCAGAGAAATCTGCTTGTTAGCAACACCCTCTCGCATAATATTTCCTCATCGGCTGTCCGCAGGCAATTACGCAACGAAGAGCAGCCGAATGTCCTGCCTGTCCGGGTGTTGCGATATATTATGCAACAAGGATTGTACAGGTCGCACAGAGCAATCGCCTGAACTTACTCAAAAACATCAAGATTTTTGACTTTGAGTGTTCTGGTTGTTGTCTGGTCCGACCAATTCCAAGCAGTGCATTCCAAGGTATAATCTCGCACGGAGCTTGAAATATAGCCGTTTTTGCAATCTATTCCTCGCCAATTATTTCCATTTATATTTGTGGAGATAAAACCCGTCGGGGGAACCATATTCTCGCTGTCCGGTGTGTAGCTCTTCTGCTCCACAACTTCATATCTTTTCCGCTTGTGTCTATAATAATTCCTTGCGGAAGGGTTATCCACATTTCTCTGGCAAAACAAGTTGGCTGTGCTCTTCAACTCTATTTTTTTCACCCCTTGAGGATCATCAACCTTGCACAGAGTGAAGTAGGTTTTACCTTCCTTAAGATCAGCCTGTTTGTTTTCTTCCTTTACCACATAGTGCTCTTTGGTATCAGGAATTTCAATATCCCATTGCACATTCGGTGCGGTTTGGTCATCAGTCGGCCTGATCACTTTATTGTTGTGGACGCCGCATCCTGAGACACCTATTATGATCATGAAAAAAAGTAATTTTCCGCATACAGGACGCAGGCGGTTTGGTAGCTGTAACTCTTTCATGCTTTTCCTCCTTTACAAGCCTTTAATCACTGAAGCTGTCAGCGTACAGTTTTTCAATAGCCTCTTTACCGTCATCACTCAAATAACGGGTGCCGGAACCGACATAGGTATCAAAGGCTATTTTCGGACTTTCCTCCTCCTTCCAACCATCCTCCTTCCAACCGAACCAACCCTTGCGATTTTGATCGTAAACATGCAGGGGGCGGTTGAACAACTTGGCAAGCTCCACAGCCCAGCCGGTTCCGCCCTTGACGGAATTATCATCAAGAATAGTTCCGACAACAAACACCTGATGTCCCTTATTGACCATATGAAAGATAGCCTGAAGCACCCGCCGAATTTTTTCTGTTTCATAATAGGTGCGGTTCATCATTCTGGAGGCTATCTCCATACTGATGTCACCACGTTGAAGATCTTCCTCAGTCAAAGAAACCGCATTGCGATCACGGTTGAGACGATGCCCTTCAAAGGTAAAAATAATCTCATCAGTGCCATATTTTTCCGCCAATTCCCCAAAAACTGTTTCCGCACCCTTGAGGCCGCCATGGTACAATGTACACTCTTCCGCCTTCATCATATGTCACCTTTATTTGAATTACGATTATGCAGTATGTTTACTGTGTTTTATTTTTTAAGTATGCGCAATGGGTTATGCTTCTCCTGAATTAAACCGTATCACCTTGTCCCAATGAATTTCTCCGGTCGCATCACAAAACATTTCCATAAATTCAAGGGAAAACCGATTAACCACCTTGGCGTATTCTTCAAGAAATTGCTCGTTATTTTCTTTCGATTTATGCCCAAACGGCTCAATAAGCTCGGTGTAGAGGCAATCATCTCCTGAAATGAATGTCCAGAAGCGTTGACCACAGAGTTTCAGATATTCACCTTTATCAGGCTTATTGTCTTTACCGTAACAACAACCGTTCACAGCGATAACATTTGGAGATGAAACGATATTTGTTCCGAGGATTTTCTTCGCTTTACGAAAATTATCTTTCATTCGCTTGATCTGGCTGGAATTCCCCCAATTAGGCCCGGATTTTACAGAAACTATATATTTAGCACTGTCTTTTTCAAATTCCAGATCAATGCCTTCGGCGGAAGATTTACTCCCGTGATAAACATAGCCGCATACATACACAGCCAATCCTTCCAAAAAAGCTCCGAATAGCGTTTCTTCCTGCGAAGATAGATAGGCATCAAGGATTGTTTGTATGAAATCTCCGGCGGTCGTAATATGTTTTACTTTAAAGAGATAGGGATTCTTACGTTTAAGTACCGCCGTCAACTTGAGCTTTTTTAATTTTTCTATCCTATTGCGATGAAACTCCGGTATATTTCGCTCCACGTATAATGCCAGTGTTTTCCGGGGAATTTGTCGCATATTCCGCTTTATCCTCACAGATTCTGTATTGGTGATGGGCAATCCTTTCTTTTGCCAACTGACAGTATTCCGGCAGGATATCAATCCCCACGGAATTTCTGTTTAAATTTTGCGCTACCTCCGCCGTGGTTCCTGAGCCGGAAAAAGGATCAAGCACCCAATCATGTTCTTTGGTGAATAATTTAATAAACCAGTCAGGAAGAGCCTTGGGAAACGCCGCACTATGCTTTTTATTGTTACATTCAGTCGCAAAATGCAACACATTGGCGGGGTATGCCATGTCACGATCTTTCCAGTTTGAAATTTTTTTACCAAAACCGCTCTTTACTTTTGATTCATCACGGGTGCGATCCGTATCGCTGAGTTTCTTCAACCGGGTCTTGGCCCAGTCGCCCATAGGCACCATGACTTCATCCTGGTACATATTGAACTTCCTTGACTTATTAAACTGAAGACATCGCTCCCACGCATCCCTAAAACGGTTGGGCCATTTGCCGGGAAAACAGTTTTTTTTATGCCAAATAAATTCCTCCGTCCACAGCCATCCCTCTTTACGCAACGCCTGGATCAGCTCAAGGACATAGGTATGACGTTCGCCGTTAACCACCTTTTCCTTTATGTTGAGAATAAAGGTTCCGTCGGTTTTAAGAACTCGCAAAAATTCTTTGGCCCTCGGCAAAAACCAGTCAACATATTCATCAGGCTTAATCCCGCCGTATGTTTTGCTTCTACTGTCCGCATAAGGCGGTGAGGTAACAATCAGGTCGAAAAAATTATCAGGATACTGTTGCAAAATCTCCAAACAGTCACCATCTATAATCTTTGTTTCCACTTGCATTGGTTCCCTTTTCATCATGTGTCCCGCTTCCCGTTGCCGAACATCCTTTCCTCGACAATTTCGCAAACCAGATGCTCAATCCAGAGATGCACTTCCTGAATACGAGCCGTGGAGTCCGCTGGCACATTGAGAAGTAAATCGCTGTACTGCGCCACCCCATTTTCTGGTATAACCAAGCCGCCAGTCAGAGCGGCTGTTTTCAGCCCCATTTCCCTAGCGACGGCAACAGCCTGAACTACATTGGCCGAAGTACCAGAGGTGGTGATCCCCAAGACCAAATCTCCGGGTTTACCCAGTGCCTGCACCTGTTTGACAAAAATTAGGTCATAGGAAAAATCATTACCCACCGCCGTCAGAATCGAGGTGTCCGTGGTCAAAGCGATAGCAGGCAGAGGAGCCCGATTGAACAGGAAGCGGTTGACAAACTCCGCCGCCATATGTTGAGCGTCCGCCGCACTGCCGCCGTTGCCGAAGATAAGCAGCTTACCGCCGTTCTGGAAGGTGTCGATAATCTGTTCCGCCAATGCAATGATCTTGCCGGAGGATTCGTCGGCAAAGGCATCTTTGGCTTTTTTTGAGGCGGCAAGGCTGGCCGCTATGAACGTGTCCATAATTATACGGGTTATGTGGATCAGGGGCGGTTAAATGAAAAAGCGTTTTCGCACCCGGAAGCACGAAAACGCCTTTTTATATCAGTTTTAATCGCAATGCGACAACCTAGGTCAGACAAGCTGGCTCATAATATTTTCAGAAATATCATTGATCGCCTTGGACCCGTCCACGGAGATAATCTTGGCACCGCTTTTGCTCTTGAAATAGTTGACAGCGGCCATAGTACCGGTGGTGTCATCATAATAAATATCATGGCGTTTACCGATAGCCACCGCATCCTGATCATCATCTCGCATGCTCAATTCGCCGCCGCAGACCCGACAAACCAGTTTGCCGTCTTTCTCCACCGGCTTGATAGCGTCAAAGGCGATGTGGTTGGGATGGTTATTGTCGTTGGCGCAAAGACGACGTCCCATGATTCGCTCCTTGGCAATCTCGCGGTCAAGTTCGATTTCAACGACATCGTCAAGGCCCATACCGGATTCAGTCAAGGCCTTATCTAAAGCTTCGGCCTGAGCCAGAGAACGGGGAAAACCATCCAAGAGCCAGCCTGTTTTTTTAGATTTACCAAGGGTCTCAAGCACCATGGGGATGGTGATCTCATCAGGAACCAAATCGCCCTTGTCAATATATTCTTTGGCTTTTTTACCGAGTTCGGTGCCACCCTTGATGTGCTCACGAAAAATAGCACCGGATTCAATGTGGGCCATGCCATATTTTTCTTTAACAATAGCGCCTTGAGTGCCTTTACCGCTGCCGTTTGGTCCGAAGGTAAGAATGTTCATAACCGACTCCTTGAAAGATAAATTAAAATAAAAAATATTGTCAACAGAGTCAACAAACAGTTGACTGTAAAAACGAAATTAATTGCCTTGAACAAACCTTTTTACATAGTGGCCCGCCATTCAAAATGAGGACTATAACGCACTTGCAACTGTTATGCCATGAAAAATGTCGTTCTTACCGTTCTCTTATACTTTTGACAACAGCGTGTAAAGAGGGTAAGAATGAATGCGATATTTACGGATCTTTTTATATGATATTCACGAGATGATTGAATAACTATTAATACTTTCAAAAATAGATAATTATGAAAACAGTAAACGTGGGGCTTATCGGCTTCGGCACAGTGGGAAGCGGTCTGGCTGAGGTGCTTCTTTCTCAACAGGAACGACTTGCGCAACGCAGCGGTTTATCCATTCGTTTGGCCAAGGTCGCGAATATTTCGATCTCTGCGTTGCCGCCCCAATTTGCGGACACCGAATTGACGGATGATCCAACGGCTTTGATCAATGATCCGAATATTGATATTGTGGTCGAGCTGATCGGCGGCATCCAGCCCGCCAAGACCTTTGTCATGAACGCCATCGCGGCGGGTAAGCATGTGGTGACCGCCAACAAGGCCCTGCTTTCTCAGGAAGGCAAGGAAATTTTTGCGGCAGCGGCGGCAAAAGGCGTGGAAGTCGGCTTTGAGGCCAGTGTGGGCGGCGGCATCCCGATCATCAAGGCCCTGAAGGAAGGTCTGGTCGCCAACAAGATCCTCTCCATTATGGGCATCCTCAACGGCACGGCCAACTACATCCTTACCCGGATGACCGACGAGGGCAGCGACTTTGCCGATGTGCTCAAGGACGCACAGGAACTGGGATTCGCCGAAGCCGACCCGACCTATGACATCGAGGGCATCGACACGGCCCATAAGCTGGCCATCCTCATGACCATGGCCTACGGCATGAACATCACCCATAACGAGGTTGTCACGGAAGGCATCAGCGGAATAGAGCCGGTGGATATCGACTTCGCCCGTGAGTTCGGCTGCCGGATCAAGCTGCTGGCTGTCAGCCGTAACCACGACGAGCATGTCGAGGCAAGAGTGCATCCGACCATGGTGCCGGAATCGCACCTGCTGGCCTCCATCAGCGGGGCTTATAATGCAGTACATTTCAGCGGCGATACGGTGGGTAATGTGTTGCTCTATGGCCAGGGAGCCGGGAAAATGCCCACAGGTTCAGCCGTCGCAGCAGACGTTGTCGACATTGCCCGAAATATCGCAGCGGGGTCAGTAGGGCGGGTGCCCTCGCTCTCCTATCTACCAGAAAATATCAAGGATCGGGCAATCACTCCGATTGACATGCTGTCCTGTCCCTATTATTTCCGTATCACCGCCTTAGATAAACCAGGCGTGCTGGCGGCTGTCGCCGTGATCTTGAGCAAACACAGCATCAGCATTGAGTCAGTCATCCAGAAAGGACGGGAGGAACACGAGCCGGTCTCTATTGTTATGCAGACTCACACCGCAGTCGAGTCCTCGGTCTCCGCCGCCTTGGCTGAGATTGACGCTTTGGAAGCTGTCACCGCGCCCACGGTGCGGATTAGGATGTTGGAGGAGGAGTAAACGGTTTATTGCACGGGGTGTTATCCCGTGCTAATCTATATACCCCCTTTGGGGTATGGCGAATCCGCAACCCCAAAGCTCACCTCCCGGAACACAGCACTATAAATCGTCAGAAATACCCTCTACAAACAAAGCTGTTCAGCAATCTCAGCAGCAATCCGCTCATACTCCTGTCGACCAAACCAATGCAGTTCCTTATTTCTTCTAAACCAAGTCATCTGCCGCTTGGCATATCTTCTCGTATCCCGAACCAGATATTCCAACATTTCCGCATGAGTCCATGTACCAGAAAGCAAACTATTTACATGCTTATAGCCAATGGCCTGCATAGACGGCAACTCCGGCGAGTAGCCCAGCGTGCGCAATCGCTCCACTTCCTCAATCAAGCCCTGTTCCAGCATAATCGAACTGCGTTGCTCAATCCGCTGATACAACTCTTCCCGCTCACAATCCAAGGCTATCTGAAAAACCCTTGCAAATTCGGTGCTATGTCCTGTTATTTGTCGTTTTTCCTGCTGTTCCGCTATCAGCTCAGTCCAGGTTCTCCCGGAAATCTGGTAAATTTCTAAACCACGCAGCAGGCGTTGGGTGTCGTTTTCATGAATTTTCGCCCCAGCCCCAGAGCATAGCTCGGCATGGAGGGCCGCCCTGCCCTCCCGTTCCATACGTTGGCGCAACTGTTTGCGAATCTCCTTGTCCGCAGGCAGGGCAGAAAATAATCCTTCAAAGAGAGCCTTGAGATAGAGACCGGTGCCTCCGGTGAGCAACACTGTTCGCTGCCGCGAGGCGACCGCTTCAATTGCGGCTAAGGCATCGCTGACAAAACGGGCCGCATCGTATTGTTCATTCGGATTAATAATATCAATGAGATGGTGGGGAACCTGGGCCTGCTCTTGCGGGCTGGGTTTGGCCGTGCCGATGTCCATGTGCCGATAGACCTGCATGGAATCCATGCTGACGATTTCACAGTCAAAGCGTTGCACAAGCTGCAAAGAAAGAGCGGTTTTACCGACAGCGGTGGGGCCGACCAAAACGATGATCGGGCATTCTATGATTTTTTTGCCTGGTTTCAATATTCTTTCTCTGTACCTGAAAAGCAAAGCAGCGGACTCAGGCGTTTCGTCATTTTAGGGCCGATACCCTTGATACGGATGAAGTCTTCCGGCCCGCCGATGTCGCCTTGGCTTTCCCGGAAGGCAATAATCTTTTCCGCCAACTTAGGGCCGATGCCCCGTAGCATGGTCAAGGTATGATGGTCAGCCCGGTTCACCGGGAGAGGCAGATTGAAGAACAGGGCCAGTTCCGGCGGTGTCTCCGCACAGGCCAGATCAGGTGTTATCATTGTCAACGCAGGCAAGGCGGAAATTTCATCCCGCCCTGCCTCGGCTTGAAGAACACGAAGTATTTTCGGGCCTGTTCGCTCTGTTGATGAGGATAACAAAAAATAGGAACTTGCCCGCAAATCCGGCTCAGGCGTATACCGGCCCACAGCCAGAATAATCGCTCCTAAAATAATGAGCACGGGAAGACGGAGGTCGTTGATCGGTTTATCGCCGTCTCGCCTTGCCACGCCTTCCCTTTCTCTTTGTTGCTTGAAATTGAAGAAAATTTACAGATTGATGTAGTGCTGAATCATCTCAACGGCATTCGGTGCGTCCCATTCGGCGGGGCCGATAAATTTTTCCCGAATTATGCCCTGTTTGTCAATGATAAAAGTTTCAGGCACCCCGGTGAGCCCGTATTGAGAACCGATCAGGTTTTCCTGATCAATAAGGACGGGAATGGTAATGTCGAGTTTTTCAACAAAGGCACCTGCGATTGCGGGGTCGTCTCTATTAAGAACGGCCAGCATCTTGAATTGATCTTTCGGCAAGGCTGTGTACAGATTTTGCATGGAGGGCATCTCCTTGACACAGGGAGGACACCACGTCGCCCAGAAATTGAGAAAGACCACCTGCCCTTGCAGCTCCGACAACGTCCATGTTTTTCCCTCTAAATCAACAAGGGTGAAATCCGGTGCCGGTTTGTCGATAGCCGTCTCCAGTGCATTGTTTTCTTGCTCCTGTTCCTGGCCGCAGGCAGAGAGAAAAAAGGTCAGGCAAAGCACCGCCATGAGTACAACGAATGAATTTTTCATATATAAATACCAGATGGATTGATTATCCCTCTTGTTGCGCATCCTTCATCAGCTTGTAGTTAATCGCATCCTCAAGAGCCTGCCAACTGGCCTCAATAATATTCAAGGATACGCCCACCGTGCCCCATTGGCTGTCGGCATCTTTGCTTTCCACCAACACCCGCACCTTGGCTCCGGTGCCGTGTTCGCCGGACAGCACCCGCACCTTATAGTCAATCAGTTCCATCTCCTCAAGGCGGGGATAAAAACGGAGCAGAGCCTTGCGCATGGCCTTGTCCAAGGCGTTGACCGGGCCGTCACCCAAGGAGGCGGTATGCGCTTCCTGGCCGTCTACAGTCAGGCGGATAGTGGCCTCGGTGACTGAGGCGGCATCCATTTTGTATTTATTGCTCATCACCCTGAAGCCTTCCAAGGTGAAAAAGCGGCGTTTAATGCCCATGGCCTGACGCATGAGCAACTCAAAACTGGCCTCAGCCCCTTCGTACTGAAAACCCTGATTCTCCAGCTCTTTGAGTTCCTGAATTATTTGCGCCATAGCCGGATCATCGGCCTTCAGGTTCAAGCCGTACTTCACCGCCTTGTGCATGACATTGGATTTGCCCGCCTGATCAGAGATCAAAATGCGGCGGACATTGCCCACCTTTTCCGGCTCAATATGCTCGTAGGTCAGCGGATTACGTTGCACCGCGCTGACATGAATGCCGCCTTTATGGGCGAAAGCGGATTCCCCCACATAGGGCTGGTAGCGGTTATGGGGCAGGTTGGCTAGCTCATTGATCAGGCGGGAAGTGGTATACAATTTATCAATGTTCTTGCCAACCTCCGCCTCAAGACCCATCTTGGAGATCACCGCCGGAATGATGGAGGTCAGGTTGGCGTTGCCGCAACGTTCGCCGTAGCCGTTGATGGTGCCCTGCACCTGAGTACACCCTAAAGAGATTCCCAGCAGGGCATTGGCCACAGCGGTCTCTGAGTCATTATGGGGATGGATACCGATCTTGGCAGTGCTCCCCTGCTCTTCCAAAAACTGTTTGACTCGCTCAATGATTGGCGTGATTTCATGGGGTAGCGTGCCGCCGTTGGTGTCGCAAAGGGCCAGCGTTTCTGCTCCGCCTTTGACGGCCCGGCCCAAGGTTGCCAAGCAGTATTCCCGGTTGTTCTTGAATCCGTCAAAAAAATGCTCGGCATCATAGAT
>RCNA010000167.1_pt1 | contig 10348 bp, 12 predicted proteins | sample 2041331 | NCBI WGS metagenome assembly RCNA01 (sample SAMN09708233, study PRJNA481090) | Marine sediment metagenome, whole genome shotgun sequencing project. | reverse complement strand
ATTCGTTAATGCTGTCAAAAAAGTTTACGAAAGACAATTTTTCAAACTACCTTATTACGTCATTTGGCATACCTTCGGGAATTGCTGTTTTTCTGACAGGTTAAAGTCAATCAACAACTCCATGGTTTGCGAATTGAGCAGGAAGGCTGGTTCGCCTTCATTTAATATTTCCAGCAGGGTCAAACGATTTTTGTTTTTTCGGGTAAAATAGGCCGTATAGTAGGGATTGCAAAGCACATGATTGTATAAATTGGCACCATTAACACGCGCACCTGCATCATCCATATGGTGATAATCTGTTGACTGAAGCCCCTCTGAGATGATTTCAGATTTTTCTTTATGAAAACAATTGATGTCATCCGTGATTATCCGCGAAATCGTTGCCGGTGAGATCTCAACGCCTACTGTTTGCAGCAGCTGATGAATTTTGGGCTGACTCATGCCTGAATCATTGTACAAACACAAAATCAGCGTTTTGATGCTAGGGCCAAAGCTGCCTCGGTATCCAACGGGTAAGGTGCCGATGATTCGTTTATTTTCTGATGCTGAATAATACCGTGTTTTCCGCTCGTATAATAATATCCTGAATGACAACGGTCATCGTACTCTTTAAATACCGCATCCTTTGGCAATTTTTCTTTCTCGACAGGACAGATTTTTTCTTGATGAACAACAATATTGCGTTTTTTCCGTTTGGGCCGCTTAGGCGGTGAGCTTTCTTGGCGTTCCGACTCTGATGAGAAATCGCCCGATTTTTTTTGAGGACGAATCTTCGGACGGCCCTGCTCTCCTTTGAGCCGGTTAATCTCGTCTTTGAGTAATCATCTGACAGTTTCCTTGAGTTCTTGGTTCTCCAAAAGGGTGTTGAAAAGTATGCATATAACTACTTGGAATAACGTCATTCTACGCAAAAAAACGCTTTGTTGAATAATGGCGGAGAATCAAAAAGTTACGCTGATTGTTTCAACACCCTTTCCAAGGCTAATTGCTCAACAATATTTACCAACAGCATGATTTTATCCTGTATCCCCTTGTCGGGGAGTGAATCAAAATCAATATGAAGCTGCTGTAAGATTTTTAGAATATCTGCATTCATGGAGCACATTGTCTTATGAATTGACCAACATTGCAAGCCCCAAAAAATATTATTTTGCTACCCTAGATTTTGGAGAGGATACGAGAGGGGAATGAAAAAAACCCTGACACTCTCAAAAGGAGCGACAGGGCTGAACAAGTTAATACCGATTTTTCATTCGGTTGTACTTGCGAAGTTTGCGCAGGGCTTCGGCGGACTTGCGACGTTTTTTAATGCTTGGCTTCTCATAGTGTTCACGTCGTTTGAGTTCTCGCTTGACACCGTCAATCTGTAATTTTTTCTTCAGTTGGCGGATTGCGTACTCCAAGTCTCCTTTGACTTCTACTTCAATCATGAAAAATCACATCCTTTTTGCTAATGGCATGTCCCATCTGCTTGTTTATCTTGAGTGTATAAAATCGTATATTTTACGATATATATTGAACAATGTCAATGAAACTTTGATTTGTTGATTTCAGACTCGGTCTGTTTTGTTCTGAACAGGGAAAGTGCCGCTCTGACGGTGTCAGTGTGTCAGTATGTACTGTTTTAGGTCGTGACTCGTGACCTTACATGGTCGAATCAGGCTGAAACTTAGAGTACGTCAGGAAATTGGGATTTCAATTTTTTAAAAATGTATGCGCCGCCGACCAGTACGCACAAGGTGATTGACCAAAAATACAAGGTGTAAGCGGGGCGCAACCAGAACGGATAAAAAGTGATGAACGAATCCCGATACCCCTGAATAATGTAGTAGACAGGATTAATTTTCAAAAACCATTGGATTTTTGGTTGCATCATACTGATATCCCAAAAAATCGGAGTTATCCAGAAACCAACCTGAAGGACGACCGTCACCAGTTGTGCGACATCCCTGACAAAGACATTCAGGGCGGACAGACCCCAAGCTATGCCTAATGAAAGCAACAACATACAAAAAAGATAATACAGCACTTGAAAATAATATACACTGAGGGGCATCTGCTGAAAAATTAGCAACACCAGTAGTACCAGCAGGAAAATAGCATGAGTGACCAAACTGGATAATATTTTAACAACCGGCAGTATCTGCGGTGAAAAAATAGTTTTTTTGACCAGATGGGAGTGGGCGATAATAATATTGGTGGATCCGCTGATGGTTTCCGAAAAAATATACCAAGGGGCTAATCCGGCTGTGAGCCAAACAATAAAGGGAACATCATTCAGTGGTTTGGATTTAAATCCAACGCTGAAAACAAACCAGAACACCGAAATCATGACAATCGGGTGAATCAATGTCCACAGCAGACCAAGAGAGGAACCGACATATTGGGCCCGTATTTCTCTGGCTGCCATAGCGATTATCAATCTGCGTCGGGCATAAAGCAGGTGAATGAAGTCAAAAAGACTGTTCATATATTCAGAGGGTTATTTTTCAAAACCTGTTGCTCGGTTTTATGTCTCAGCCGAATTTCTGTTTTTCATAAACCAAGAATAGGTGTCAGTTACACCTTCACGCAGAGGAATCAGAGTCTTCCAGCCCAGAGCGGAAAGTTTTGACACATCAAGGAGTTTTCTCGGTGTTCCGTCAGGCATGTCGGTATTGTGGCAAACAGTCCCTTGAAATCCGACGATTTCACCGATAAGATCAGCCAGCTCGGCGATGGTGACTTCCTGCCCGGAACCCACATTAATAATTTCAGAATCATTATAATGCTCCATCAGAAACAGGCTGGCCGAGGCGAGGTCGTCCACATGCAAAAATTCTCTTTTCGGAGTGCCGGTTCCCCAAATCTCCACTTCCGCTAGGCCATTGATTTTCGCCTCGTGGAATTTTCTGAGCAGAGCGGGTAGGACATGTGAACTCTGTAAATCAAAGTTGTCACCCGGCCCGTACAAATTGGTGGGCATTAGGCTAACAGCATTAAATCCATATTGTTTCCGGTAGGCTTGACACATTTTAATGCCTGCGATTTTGGCCACGGCGTACCATTCATTGGTCGGTTCTAGCTCCCCTGTGAGCAGGTATTCTTCCCGCATAGGTTGAGGGCAGAGCTTAGGATAAATACAGGAAGAACCGAGGAAAAGCAATTTTTTTGCGCCGAACCGAAAGGCCGAGTCAATGATGTTTGTCTGTATCAACAGGTTGTCCCGGATAAAATCGGCAGGATAGGAATCATTGGCATGGATGCCGCCGACCTTAGCAGCGGCAAGAAAAACATAATCTGGTCGTTTGTCGGCAAAAAAGCGACGCACGGCGGTTTGATCCGTTAAATCTAGTTCAGCATGTGTCGCTGTCAGGGTATTTGTGTGGCCTGTCTGCCGAAGCCGCCGACAAATGGCGGAACCGACCAAACCTCGATGTCCGGCGACGTAGATTGATGACTGAGGAGAAAATGAGTGAGACGCTGTGGGCATTATTGATTCCCTTTCCTGTAATGAGCTGATAGCATGTTAAGTATTTCGATCTTGCTTGATCTTACTCGATTTTGCAAGGATAGTGTCCGATATATACTCTCTTTCTCGCTTAGATTCAAGATATTGTCGGTCTGAAATATCATAGATCGGCTGGCATAATCCTGTCAATTCGTTTATACGAGACGGAATAGGTGCTGTTTTATGAATTATTTCTTGACAAATGACCTGACAGTCTTAAGATGTAAAAAATTGAACGGAAAACAGTTATCATAAACAAACGATGATTATATCAAGACTTCTTCGCAACCTTACTCTAATCTTTGGACCGCACAGCACGACTGTGGCAGAAGGGCGAAGTTTGTTCTGAGTATCAGGGATATAAAAATAATCCAGCAGCCACGGTTCAGCGTATGAATCGTGGCTTTTTTTTTCTTTTTTTACGGTTTTTATCAAAAATATTTGATTGAGTTAACTTGTTACGAGGACAAGACCATGCAGGCTGACAAATTGAAAAAGTATCCTCCCTATCCAACTGTGCAATTACATGATCGAACTTGGCCCAACAACAGCATTACCGAGGCACCGCTCTGGTGTTCTGTTGATCTGCGCGACGGTAATCAGGCCTTGCGTCAGCCCATGAATTTGGAACAGAAGATAGAAATGTTTCAACTACTTGTTGAAGTTGGATTCAAAGAAATTGAAGTCGGTTTTCCGGCGGCCTCCAAGGTGGAGTTCGATTTTATCCGTATGCTCATTGAAGATAATTTGATTCCTAATGATGTTACCGTCCAAGTCTTAACCCAATCCCGTGAACATCTGATCCGCAAGACCTTCGAGGCCTTGAAGGGGGTGCGCAAGGGGATTGTTCATCTCTACAATTCCACCTCCACTTTGCAGCGACAGGTGGTTTTTAAGATGGAAAAAAAAGAGATTATAGAGCTTGGGGTGCGGGGAGCGCAGGTCATCCGGGAGGAAGCGAAAAAGTTTGATGGTGATATCCGCTATGAGTACTCACCGGAAAGTTTTACCGGCACTGAGCTGGACTTTGCCTTGGAGATCTGCGAGGCCGTAATGGCGGTTTGGGAACCAACCCCGGAACGCCCGGTAGTCATTAATTTGCCTGCAACCGTAGAAATGTCCACCGCCAATATCTATGCTGATCAGATAGAATGGTTTATTCGCAATATGAAAAACCGTGATTGCGCCCTGATCAGTCTGCATGCCCATAATGACCGAGGCTGCGCAGTCGCCGCCACCGAGCTTGCCTTGATGGCCGGAGCGGATCGGATAGAGGGAACCCTGTTCGGTAACGGCGAGCGCACCGGCAATGTGGACATTGTCACCCTGGCCTTGAACATGTTTACCCAGGGAGTGGATCCTGGATTAGATTTGTCCAACGTGAACCGAGTCGTTAATGTCTACAAACGCTGTACCGACCTGCCTATTCATCCGCGTCATCCCTATGTCGGCGATTTGGTCTACACTGCGTTTTCCGGCTCGCACCAAGACGCAATCAGTAAGGGCATGGATGCGATGCTGGATGCGACGGTAGCGGCTGCCTCCGGTGAAATATCCGGTGAGACAGGCATCTGGGCGGTGCCCTATTTACCTATTGATCCTGAAGATGTGGGACGAACCTATAAGTCCATTATCTGTATCAACAGCCAATCCGGCAAAGGCGGAACGGCTTATATTATGGATCGGGAATTCGGCTATAAGCTGCCCAAGAGCATGCGGCCTGGGTTTGCTCGGGTGATTCAGGAAGAGACGGAAAAGTTTGGTGCAGATTTGTCCAGCAAGACGGTGTATGCTGTTTTTGAGCGGGAATACCTGCGGGAGGACGGGCATTACAAGTTGAAAGAGTTTAACGTGCTCAAGCGTCATATTGATCAGCAAGAGGATATGTCCACAGCAGACATTGAAACGGTTCTTGAGATAGGCGGCAGAGAACACCGCTTGTCGGGATCGGGAAACGGGCCGCTTGATGCGGTTTGTGCGGCTCTGAACGAACGAACGGATTGGACGAATTTGGATTTCACCCTGAACTCCTATCATGAACACTCCCTGACCGAGGGAGCCGCCTCCAAAGCAGTCACCTATATTGAGCTGTTGGATCAGAGAGATAAAAGCCAAGAAGAAGGTTGGTGGGGGGCCGGTGTGGACACCGATATTATTGTTTCATCTGTTAAGGCGTTACTCAGCGCAGTCAATCGAATGCAGGCAGGCCGTTAAGGCCGTTAGCCGAACATAAACAAAGAAAGGGAGAAGAGGGATAGCATGAAGAAGACAAGAATTTCCTTATTGATATTGATGGCTTTGTCAGTGACAGCATCTGCGGTTCAAGCGGAAATAATCGGCAAGGTGAGCACCACCTTTAAGCTCCTCGGAGCCAATGATAAAATCATAATTGAGGCTTTTGATGACCCGAATATCAGCGGTGCCACCTGTTATTTAAGCAGGGCGAAAACCGGAGGAATCCGAGGGACAGTGGGCCTGGCCGAAGATAAATCGGATGCCTCCCTCGCCTGTCGCCAGACCGGGCCGATTGTCCTGCCCAAAGATGTGGCCAGCGGCAAGAGCGACGGAGAACTGGTTTTTCGTAAGTCCACCTCCCTGTTGTTCAAGAAGTTACAGGTGGTGCGTTTTTATGATCCCAAACGGAATACCTTAGTCTATTTGACCTACTCGAATAAGCTTATTGACGGATCACCCAAAAATTCTATTTCCACAATAGTGATCCGAGCTTGGGAAACAGAGAACCGCAAAGAACAGGAGAACGGGAAAAAATGACGAAAAACACAGGCGAAGATGAAGAGCTGTCCGATTATCGTGGCGACTGTTGAAAGGGATATAAGGACGTAAGGTTACGTCTGCAACAGATGAATAGAGGGCAGCAGTTCAGCTTTACTATTGAGCGGGACATTGTCAAGCGGATTGAGCGGGTGCTCACGGTGAATGACGGGCGCATTGTCTGTAAAAAAGAGCGGGGTGACGACGTGGTCTATACTGTGGAGCGCGCCTGATGCAATCCCTGCAGGAGATCAAGCGCACCATCAGTAACGGTATCGCCGTGGCGACGGACTGGCTGTTGATTAGCATGGGCGTGTTGTTAGTGCTGATTGCGTTCGCAAAAATTGACCTGCTGTTGGCCCGTTATGTGGTTATTGCTGGCGGGGTTGTGCTCAGTGGATTCGGGTTCTGGTTTCGTTGGCGGCGGTTGCGGAGAGGTTAAAAAGAGGTTGAAAAGAAAAAGGGGGGATGGATCATGGCGCATGTCGCTTGCTTCGCCTTAAATGTTTTCTATTAAACAACGATTGGTTACAGGTCGTGACGCAAACAAAATCAATATCAGCTGTCCTGCTTCTGCTCTTTCTTCTCCTCATGAGCGGCGACTGTTTTGCTGGCAAAGGTAATTTTTTTCTTCAGGGAAGAAAGGCCGTCACTCAAGGCCATTTTCAGGAAGCTATCCCTATGCTTCGTCAGTATATTCAGGTCAAACCGAACGGAAAGCACGCCAGTCGCGCCCTCTTTTTTATTGGCAAGGCCGATATCGGCCTAGGAGAATACGACAAGGCGCAGGCGGTTTTTGCATCGTTAATTCGAGACTGGCCCGCCACGCTGGAGGCTAAAAAAGCGCAATACAAACTGGCCATGTTAGATCTTTGGCTTGGCAATATTGACAATGCCCGCAAAAGGCTGAAAACCGTGACGTCGCATCCTGATTCTCCGCTGGTTCCAGAGGCCGCAGCCATGCTCCGCTATTTGGAAAAGGCAAAATAAGGCATGGGAGCAATCTTCGGATTTTCCGGCCAAAGCAACGAAAACGGCAAAGACCGCCGGGCAATGGCGGCTGCGCTCAGCCATCGCGGCATCTCTCCGGCCCGTATCCATACTTCTGCGCATGCGACCGCAGCGTGGCTTCCTTCTCGAACCGGTCATGGTGGGATTATTGAACAGAGCGGCGTAATCCTTGCACTTGCCGGTCGAATTTTCAGCGACGAAGAGGAAACCGACATGGCCGAATTGCTCCGCCGCTATAACGAAAAAGGGCTGGACTTTGTCCGGGATCTGCGGGGAACCTATGTGCTCGCCATACTGGATGGAGAACGAATTCATCTTGCGCGGGATGGTGCTGGGTTCCGTACTGTCTATTACGCCCTGCATAACGAACGCTTTATTTTCGCCGTTGAACCAAAAGGCATACTGGCCCGGCCCGATTTTCCCCGCAGATTGCGGCCCGCTGCCGTGGCCCAATACCTCTCCTTCAGTTTTGTACCCGGATCGGGAACCATGCTGAAAAATCTGTGGGAACTGCTTCCCGGTCATACCGTCACCTTCGCCCGTGGCCGGGTGGAATCTCCCCGCTGTTTTTTTGCCTTTGAGGAACAGGAAAAAGAAGAAAAGGATGAGCGGGAGTGGGTTAGGGAATTTCGCACCCTCCATCAGCGGGCGGTGGCGGATCGTCTTCCGAAATCCGGCTCGGTGGGACTGTTTCTCTCTGGCGGACTTGACTCCAGCGTGGTCGGGAGTGAGGTTATGCGGCAGATTGACCGACCTGTGCCTAGCTGGTCGGTTCATTTCGGCGAACAGTATCCCAACGAACTGGAATTCTCCAAGACTGCGGCGGAACGCATTGGCAGCGATCATCGGGAAATCCTGATCCAGCCCAAGGACTTTCTGCCTCAACTCAGCGATATCATCTATCATCTGGATGAGCCCATCGGTGACCCGGTGGCCATGCCCAATTACATGCTGTCCGCCATTGCGGCCAAGGAAGTGGACTACGTGTTCAACGGCGAAGGCGGCGACCCAGTCTTCGGCGGCCCGAAAAACATCCCTATGTTGGTTCAGCATTGGTACGGCGGCATTGAACGCGGACCGCTGTTTCGCGAACAGGCCTATCTCGCCTCCTATCGCCGGGCCTATGATGATTTGGAGGATTTGCTCACCCCGGAATGGCGCAATCAGTACAGCTCACATGAGGCGCTCGAAGGTCTGTTGACCCCCTTTTTTCAAGCCCGCCAGCCAGAAAACTTTCTCGACAAGCTCTGCGCCGTCAATATTCGGCTTAAAGGTGCGCACCTTATCCTGCCCAAGGTCGAACGGATGACCGGAGCACACGGCCTGACCCCGCTTTCTCCCCTGTTTGATGAACGACTGATAGAACTGAGTTTCCGGATGCCCTCCAACCTCAAGCTCCGGCAGGGGGTTGAAAAGGTGATCATGAAGCTGGCGTATAAAGATATGTTGCCGGAGACAATCATTGCCCGGCCCAAGAGCGGCATGCGGGTTCCAGTGCATTTCTGGTTCCGCAAGGATCTGCACCGATATGCCCGTAAGATCCTGAGCAGGCGGGAGGTCAAACGGGCCGGGATTTTCAACCCGGATCGGGTGAAGGAACTGCTCAACTATGACACGGAACACGGCCAGCCCCGGCACGGTCTCAAGCTGTGGATGCTGATCACCTTTGAGCTGTGGCGACGGATGGTGGGCAATGAGGAATGCTAAACAGCGCTTTTTCGGTCTGTTGCCATCAATGCTCTACTCTACCCTATTGGCTGCCCTCTCGTTTTTACCGTTTTACTGTAGTAAGCTGAGAATTACACATCAAAGGGATTGATCAACGGCAATGCGGTGATCTTATCAAAATCTTTGATATTACGTGTTGCCAAAGTGAAACCGTTGGATATGGCAACAGCAGCAATCAGGGCGTCTTCCACACTCATAGTTGTTCCTTTTTTTCGGGTAGCAGCAATGACTTCTGCATAGATTGAAGCCTCGGTCGCCCCAAAGGCCAAACAGCGATCGGAAAAACTGTTGAAGATTTCTTGAGCTGCGGCAAATAAGGATTGCTTTTTTTTGCTTTCCGGCAAGAGAGCAATACCAAGCTCAATCTCTGCTTGAGTGATAGCGCAGATAAAAAGGTCGGTGACGATTTGTTGATCCAGCCAGGAGATAACCCGTTCATTCGGAAACGGGCGCATGGGTTCCGAGAGAATATTGGTGTCAAGAAGGATCATTCTTCATCAGCCAGCACGTTAGGGGAACGGGGAGCAGAACGAACAGGCTCCAGGTCAATTCCGCCGATTGGCTCAAATTTTTTCTGAATAAGGCTGCCTAATCCTTTTTTTGCAACAGGTTGCAGGATTGCGGTCCGTAAGATTTTTCTGGCTTCCTCCTCCATTGAGCAGGCATTGCGGGCTGCTTGTATTCGCAGTCCCTTTTTCACGGCAGGGTCAAGATTTCGAATGGTAAGACTTGGCATGAGCATATTCCATAGGTTGATGTTGTTGGAAAAGCATAAAGGTATGCATTTATTATAGGCAATGCATGCATTGCATGCAAGAGGTCATGCAAGGGATGATTTTTCTGGAGGCCAAGCTCCGTCTTCGAGAGAGCAGGCTGGAATTCGGCACATGCCCTCGGTTATGAAGCGCATCGGAAATCCGTGTGCGGGAAAACCGCATGTAGGGTTTGCTGAGGGAGTATTGAGGATGTAAGCAAGAAAGGTAGTCTACCTATTTACTCGGAACACGGCCACAGCCCCGGCACGGTCTCAAGCTGTGGATGCTGATCACCTTTGAGCTGTGGCGGAGGATGGTCGGCAATGAGGAATGGTAAACAGCGCTTTTCCGGTCTGTTGCCATTAATGGTCGCGGATCAGCCTTAGGGGCCGTTTTGGATTAATTGGGGTACGTCCTAGTGCTCAGTCATGACTAAATTTTAGGGTTGTTGTATTCAGGTCAAGTCCGCAGATTAATCAGTTGCGATCAGGCAACCCTAATTCTTAGATTTTACAGAGCACTAGGCTGTCGAAATCAATAAATACAAATATATTTAAATAGACAATTCAAAAGGTTGTCTTTACCCTCAATC
>RCNA010000166.1_pt1 | contig 10366 bp, 6 predicted proteins | sample 2041331 | NCBI WGS metagenome assembly RCNA01 (sample SAMN09708233, study PRJNA481090) | Marine sediment metagenome, whole genome shotgun sequencing project. | reverse complement strand
TCCCAGCCGTTTATTGCACGGCCCCGGACTCGCTCAGGGAACGGGCCATGCCCTGCACATTGAGCTCACGCCAGATATCGTAGGCGGCCCAGTTCTTGTACTTCTCCATCTTGATATCACGCTTCAGTTCATCCACCGACTTGCCGGCCTTGAGCCCCTTGAGCACCTCGACGCGCAACTCTTCCCAGTCGGCCATCGCTACTTGACTGTGCTCGGCCAGCATTTGGCAAACCAGTTCTCTGGCCTCGTCCAATAGCTCTTCACTCTCATCTTCCGGGACGAAGCCACGGGTCATGATCTCCGGTCCAGAGATGATTTCACCTGTTTCCTGATGCAGTGCCAGGAAAACAATGACCAAGCCGTGGTTAGCTAGGTGCCGTCGATCACGCAACTCCATCTCGCCGACGTCACCGACACCCTTGCCGTCAATAAATACCCGACCAGTTTCAACCTTTGGTTCAATGTGGTGGCCGTTGCTGGAAAGGACCAGAGGTGTGCCGTTACTGAGTATAATTGCTCGATCATCACTCCAGCCCATGTCGCGCGCAAGCTGTGCATGTTTCACCAGATGCCGGTACTCACCGTGTACAGGTACGAAATATTCTGGCTTGACCAGATTGAGTACGGTTTTTAGCTCGTTCTGACTGGCATGCCCGGAAACGTGAATCTCACTGGTTGTCTCGTAATGGACTTCTGCTCCCCGTCGATAGAGGTGGTTGATCACATGGGTGATCGCTCGTTCGTTGCCGGGGATAAACTTTGAGGAAAGAATCACCGTATCGCCTGGCGTAATGCTGATCTGTTTATGATCGTCCATGGCAATGCGGGAGAGTGAACTTAGTGGTTCACCCTGGCTGCCGGTGGTCAAAATCAGAATCTTCCGAGGCGGTAGATCACGCATCTGGCGCAGGTCAATGAGGATGTCATCGGGGACATGGAGATAGCCGAGTTGTCTGGCAATGGCGATGTTGCTGACCATGCTGCGGCCGGAGATCAAAACCTTGCGTTCTGCCAGAACGGCGGCATTGACCACCTGCTGAATGCGGTGAATGTTGGAGGAGAAGGTCGCCACCAGAATCTTGCCAGTACAGCGGGGCAACAGTTCTTTAAACGCTTCGCCGACAGTGCGCTCGGAAAGCGTCTGACCGGTGTTCTCAACGTTGGTGGAGTCGGAGAGCAGTAACAGAACGCCTTCTTCACCGTAAGATGCCAGGCGTCCAAGGTCGGTGGGTTGATTGTCCACCGGAGTCGGGTCGAGCTTGAAGTCTCCGGTGTGTACGATCAGTCCGGCCGGCGTGCGAATTGCCAGGCCGCAGCCATCGACAATCGAATGTGCAGCACGGAAGAATTCAACCTCGAAGGGGCCTATGCTGACCGGTTCGCGAACCTTGACGCTGTGGCATTCAACTTTGCTCTTTAAACGATGTTCTTCCAGCTTATTGGCGAGCAGGCCCAAAGTCAGCGGTGAACCGTAAATTGGCGGGCAGCCGAGAGCTTCAATCAGGAAGGGGATGGCGCCGATGTGATCTTCGTGGCCATGGGTTAGAACGATACCAACGATTTCATCGTGACGAGTTGCGATGGCCGAGATGTCGGGAATGACCAGGTCGATGCCGAGCATGTAGGCTTCCGGAAACATCAGGCCGCAGTCGATGATCAAAAGACCACAAGCGGCCTCTACGACCATCATGTTGAGGCCGATTTCGCCGAGGCCACCTAACGGCAGGATACGCACCGCATCGGGATGCAGTAGGCGTGGTGTCTCCGGATTTTGTAAATCGTTCATCATAAGCCAAAATTTTTCTGACAAATCAAGTGGTTGGAGTTAAAAACGTCGTTAGTCTAGGGGAGTGGCGATTGAGAGTCAAATGCTTTCCTCTGTGGGGTTGACAGTACTTGCCGCGGATCGTCCAGATGGCTACAATACCTCAGATAAAGTGTAGCAGTCTGTCGGGCAATCAATGTACTGGCTGCAAATTCGTTTGTTTGGCCCATATCTCAGCTCATTTCGACCAATAGCTACGACTATTACTCTCAAATGAGCTAAAATCTGATCTCAAACAGCAAGTTTTCGCTTCAGCCCTTATCGTCCGACAGGCTGCTAGGAGTTACGATGAAATTGCCCCAACCATTGACTGAAGGACGTCTGGTACGTCGCTACAAACGTTTCCTGGCCGATGTTGAATTGAATGATGGCACCCTGGTGACGGCTCATACACCGAATACTGGCAGCATGCAGCAATGCGCCGTGCCTGGCCAAGCCGTGCTCCTGTCAAAAAGTGACAACCCGAAACGCAAGCTCGCCTGGTCCTGGGAGTTGGTTCAGATTAACAAGCGCTGGGTCGATATCAATACGCATCGTGCCAACCGGGTGGTTGAGGAGGCTTTGCGCAGCAACGTCATTCCAGGATTTAAGGATTATACGGTTCGTCCCGAGTTCCCTTTTGCTCACAGCCGTATTGATTTCATGCTGGAAGGAGCGGGCGAAAAAGTTTTGTTAGAAGTTAAAAACGTGACCCTCTGCTGTCACCCTGATGTCGCCTGTTTCCCTGATGCAGTGACTACGCGTGGTCAGAAACACCTGCTTGATTTAATGGAAGCAACAAGAAATGGCTGGCGGGCGGTGATCTTTTTCCTGGTGCAGCGGAGCGAGGCAGAGACCTTTACACCGGCCGATGCTATTGATGCTAAATATGGTCAATTGCTCAGGGAGGCTGTTAATTCCGGGGTCGAGGCATTAGCCTATCGGACAGTCGTTTCTTCTGAAGAGAGTCGGCTTGGAACGCGGATAGCTGTGCAACTTTAGGCTGTTACTGATAGTTGCTGAACGCCAGCTTGTTGTGGCATCACCTAGTCATTGGAAGTATACTGTCACAACCAGCAGCCTGTCGGACAATCTATGAACTGGCTGCTAGCATCAATAATCACCACTTTATTGAACCGAAAGGATTCCTCATGCGCGTTGAAACCGATTTGAAGTTGGGCTTTAAAGATGTGCTGATCCGGCCCAAACGCTCGACCCTGAAAAGCCGTTCCCTGGTTGAACTGGAGCGGACCTTTACCTTCCTCCATAGTAAGAAGCAATGGAGCGGTGTGCCGATCATCGCCGCCAATATGGACACCATCGGTACTTTCGAAGTTGCCGAAGTACTGGCTGGACACCGTATGCTCTGTGCCATCCACAAGCATTACAGCCTCGATGACTGGCAGGCCTTTATCGAACACCAGAAAGATGACGATATTTTTGAGCGGATTATGGTCAGTACCGGGGTGGCTGATGAGGATTTCAATAAGCTGTCACAGATTCTTACGCAACATTCAAAACTACAGTTCATCTGCATCGATGTTGCCAACGGTTATGCCGAATCGTTCGTAGAATATGTCATCAAGGTTCGCCAGGCTTTTCCCGATAAAACCATTATTGCAGGCAACGTTGTCACCGGCGAAATGGTGGAAGAACTGCTGCTCTCAGGCGCGGACATTGTCAAAGTTGGCATCGGACCTGGATCAGTTTGCACCACTCGGGTCAAAACCGGGGTAGGCTATCCGCAACTTTCCGCTGTGATTGAGTGTGCCGATGCTGCTCACGGTCTTGGCGGACGGATCATTTCTGATGGTGGCTGCCTCTGTGCCGGGGATGTGGCCAAGGCTTTTGGCGGTGGTGCCGACTTCATTATGCTTGGTGGTATGTTTGCTGGTCACGACGAGAGTGGTGGTCAACTGGTGGAGCGTAACGGCCAGCACTTTAAACTCTACTATGGCATGAGCTCAGATACTGCCATGAAAAAGCACGCCGGTATGGTCGCTAACTACCGCGCCTCCGAAGGTAAGACTGTCGAAGTGCCCTACCGTGGTCCTCTCGATGATACCGTCAAAGATGTTCTCGGTGGTCTGCGTTCGACCTGTACCTATGTTGGTGCCTCGTCTTTGCGTGAATTAAGTAAGCGAACCACGTTTATTAGAGTCATGGAGCAGGAGAACACGGTCTTCGGGTGAGAAAAGTCAGTTGTAAAGGTGTAGGGTTGAAAGAATCATAAAGCCCCTGTCCAGCTGTCGTTGTAACGACATAGGACAAACAAATCACAGGATTTATTCGTGCGAATAGTTGGTCTGATCACCGAGTATAACCCTTTTCATAATGGTCACCTGCATCACTTGCAGGAAAGCCTGCGGATCACCGCTGCCGATTCCAGCGTTGCGGTCATGGGTGGTCATTTTCTGCAACGCGGTGAGCCTGCTTTGGTGGATAAATGGGTGCGAACCGAAATGGCACTGGCGGCCGGAGTTGACCTGGTGTTGGAGTTGCCTTTCCCTTTTGCCTGCAACAGCGCACCTTGTTTCGCTATGGGGGCAGTGCAGACTCTGAATGCACTCGGGGTTGTTGATGCGCTTTGTTTCGGCAGTGAAGCTGGAGAAATAGAGCCCTTACAGACAATTGCGAAAATTCTGGTTGAAAGGTCCGATGAGATTGATGTGGGGACACGCGAATCTCTGCGGCGTGGCATCAGCTATCCAGCGGCGCGGGCAGAAGTGCTCTCTGCAATGGCTCCCGAACTGCCGAAAGAAATGCTTGCATCACCTAACAATATCCTCGGCATCGAATACTTGAAGGCATTGCAGATGACGGCCAGCCAGATACAGGCCTTTACCATCCCACGTCGAGGTGCTGGCTATCATAGTACAGATGTGACAGACCAGATTGCCAGCGCAACCGGGATTCGCAAACGGATTGCTGAAGAAGGTGGAATCGACGACCTGATGCCGGTTGCTTGCCATAATATTCTTAAGGCAGCGTTGACTGAGGGGCGTGCGCTTGATCATGGGCGGCTCTTTGCGGCCTTGCAAACTTTTCTTCTACAGGAAATGGAAACGTTGTCAGGGCTTTATCAAGTTGAAGATGGCTTGGCACAGAGGTTGACAGATGCGGCGATGAGTGCGACCGATTATACTGGATTGACTGATGCTATCAAGTCGCGCCAGTGGACAATGACCCGGATTCAGAGAATCTTGAGTTATGTCCTGCTGCAAGTAAATGATAACGAGATGGGCGGTTTTTTAAAGCGCGGACCGCTCTACCTACACCTGTTGGGAGCGTCGGAAAAGGGTCGGCAAATTTTGGCAAAAGCACGTAAACGACGCTCCTTGCCGATGATCTCTGATCCATCCAGGGCACAGGCGACCTTGCGACGTTTTTATGGTGGGAAGACCGACATATGTTGTCTGGCAGAGCGGATGCTTGCTTGTGACCTGAGGGCAACGCGGATTTATGGTCTGATACAGAAAGTTCCGCAACAGGGTCATCGCAATCAGGATTTTTTCCGTGAGTGTTTAGGGAGATAAGGCTAAGGAACAGTCCCCATGCGGGGACTTCCCATCCATCAACTGTAGCACTGTAGACTTGGTTTGATCCAGATGGTTAGATCTGATTGAGTTTAGCTAAGGCAGTTGTCGACAAAGTTCTTATTTGACAGGGTCAGTAAAAAATATGTGCTTTGGTGAACTGGGAGGCTTCAAAACAAAGTGAGAGGATAAAGAGTAACTCTTGCCTTATTCTTGCTCTGCCTATTTTTGGTCACCAAATCCTTCCTTAATTTCATGATTGTGAGAGAAATGTGAGGTGTCTGTGCTATAGTTTGGAACTGAATAAAAAGCAACCCTCCGACAACAGCAAACCTGTAGAAATGCAGGGACGCAAAGCTTACGGGTCCCGATTTGGGATAGCCAGGCTGCCGAAGAGAGAGTCAAGTGAGAGATGACACCCGTCTTCGGTATTGGAGATGGGTGTTTTCTATGTTGGGAGTTATAAATGAGAAGAACCATTTTAATCATAGTTGCCTGATCTTTGGCAGTGAATCCTACATTCGTCGGGCGGGAGAATGATTGAAATGAATTTATCAGGCTCGATTGTTCATTAATTGCGTAGCGCCAATTTGTTACTTTTGGGGGAAACATGCCATCACTCGATGAATCATTTAAAGCTTTGCGTGAGCCTACAATTATGATGGTTGATGACGAGCCGATCAATAATGCCATAGTGCAGATCTACATGGCGGAAGAAGGTTATCATAAATTTGTTCCTGTTGAGGACTCGACGCTGGCGATGTCAACTCTGGAGGAAACCCGACCGGATCTTCTCCTGCTTGATCTAATGATGCCTGATGTCTCAGGTTTCGATATCCTTGTTGCAGTGCGTTCTCACCCCAAATACAAGCACCTTCCCGTTATCATATTAACCGCATCGGCTGATGCAAAGAATAAGCTCAAGGCGCTGGATCTTGGTGCCACAGATTTTCTGGCGAAGCCTCTCGACAAGAGCGAACTTGGTTTACGTGTGAGAAATACCCTGTGTGTCAAAGCTTATCAAAATCAGCTTGAAGAGCAGCTTCATCAGTCACAGAAAATTGAATCGTTAGGTCGTCTGGCTGTCGGAGTGGCTCACGATTACAACAACATGCTGACTGTAATTTTAGGCAATGTGGAGTTAGGGCAGATGAAGGTTGAGCCTTCTTCTCCCGTTAAAGTGAACCTTGAACAAATCCTGGAGGCAACAAATCGTTCTCGGGACATTACTCGCCAACTGCTGGCTTTTGCCCGCAAGCAAATCATTAACCCCAAAGTAATCGACCTGAATGCTTCTGTTGAAAACACGCTGAAAATGCTTCGCAAGCTTCTTGGTGAAAACATCGACCTGGCCTGGCATCCAAAAGAAGACTTATGGTCAGTCAAAATTGACACTTCACAGCTGGACCAGATTCTTGCAAACCTGTGTATCAATGCCAGTGATGCTATTACCGATGTTGGCAAAATGACCATTGAAACTGATGTAGTGAGTTTTGGGGAGGATGACTGCAAAGGCCATCCGGGCTTAATCCCTGGGGAGTATGCAAGGCTCACAGTCACCGATACTGGGTGCGGGATGGACACAGACACTCTGGATAAAATTTTTGAGCCATTTTTCACAACAAAGCAAACGGGACAAGGCACCGGCCTCGGCTTGGCAACGGTTTATGGTATCGTGAAACAAAACAATGGGTATATCAACGTTTTCAGTGAGCCGGATCAAGGCACAACCTTTAAAATCTATCTACCACGTTGTGAGGAAAAATGTGTCGTGTTGAAGAAGGTGCCCTTAATAGAAGTTCAAAAGGGTCAGGGTGAAACGATCTTGCTCGTGGAAGATGAAGTCGCTATTGTCAAACTGGTTACGGCTATGCTTGAAGACCTTGGCTACCGGGTTCTAGCAGCCAACTCCCCTGCTGAAGCACTGACCCTTGCCAAAGGCCATCAGAGTGATGAGATGCAGTTGCTACTCACCGACGTGGTCATGCCGGACATGAACGGTCGGGACCTGGCAAAACAAATACAGAGAATGCATCCAAACATAAAAACCCTCTATATGTCTGGATACACGACGGATGTTATCGCCCATCACGGTGTTCTTGATGAGGGCCTAAATTTCATTCAGAAACCATTTTCACTAAGTGACCTCAGTAATCGTATCAGAGTCGTTCTTGACTCGAAGGCGTAGACTAAAAAATTGTGCCGTGCTCGATGTATTTTTTTGCTCACAAAACTATGACAACCAGGATCTGATTCTTGATGGCCTTTCTCATATGTTAGGCCAATAATGATTTAGCAAATTCGCCAAGCGGTGCACCCCACTTACATTACCTAGGGACATTTAATGTGCGGAGGGACGAGGGGAAAATCAGACACTGCCTGTCAGGTCAATCCCTGTTTACTACAGCTAAACTACTCGTCATTGCCCCCTTCGTCATGTTCAACTAACGGCACGCTCACTACAGAATCTTGCAGAACCGACGCCGGTAACTGCTTGCGACTTTTTACTCCCAGATCAGTCAAGGCCTGGGCCCTGGAGACTAGGTTACCCTTGCCGCTGGTCAATTTGTTGTGAGCTCCGTCGTATGCTTTGCGCGTGTTATCTATCTGTTCGCCAATCCTTTCCAGATCAGTCACAAAACCGACAAACTTGTCATAGAGGTTGCCAGCCTTGTCAGCAATTTCCAGGGCGTTCTTGCTCTGGTGTTCGTAGCGCCAGATGTTCTGGATCGTGCGCAAAGTCACCAGCAGGGTGGATGGGCTGACAATCATAATGTTTTGATCAAAAGCCTTGCGGAAAATTTCACTGTCTTTGTCGATTGCCAGCATGAAAGCACTTTCAATCGGAATAAACATTAAGACGAAGTCGAGACTTTTGACCTCTGGTAATTCGTTATATCTCTTCGATTCCAGCCCCTTGAGGTGGCCATTGATTGAAATAAGGTGGCTCTTTATGGCTCGATCGCGGTCATCGTCACTCTCTGCGCGTACATATTGTTCGTAAGCGACCAGGGAAACTTTTGAGTCGATGATGATATCTTTCTCTTCAGGAAGATGAACAATAACATCGGGTTTGAGTAGCTTCCCCTGTGCGTCCCTGAAGCCTCCCTGCGAATCATATTCGAGTCCTTTACGTAGCCCTGATTCCTCAAGGATGCGCTCAAGAATAATTTCCCCCCAGGCGCCTTGCGTTTTGGTGTCACCTTTGAGTGCTTTGGTCAGGTTCTCGGCGTCTTCACCGATCTTCTGATTCAGCTCCTGGAGCCGTTGAACTTCTTTGATCAGCGAGTGTCGCTCTTTGCCCTCTGTGTTGTAGATATCGGTAACTTTCTTTTCAAACTCAGCAATCTTTTCTCTGAATGGTGTCAGAATTGTAGCGAGATTGGCTTTGCTCTGATCGGCAAAGGTTTTGGTCTTCTCTGTGAAAATCTGGTTTGCTAGATTCTCAAACTGAATTTGAAGTTCCTTTTTAGTCTCATTCATATTTTGTAGATGCTCATCAGAACGGCGAACTTCTTCACTCAGTTCTGTGTTTAACCTCATGTTGTCTCGTTCCAGTTCAGTGATTTTCTGGATGAATTTGTCTGCTACGTCGTCCTTCTTCTGGAGCTCCGTTTCAAGACGTTGCAGTCGCGCATCTCGATTGGCAAGACGTTCCTTGAGCGTTGCCAGATCTCCGGAAAGCTCTTGTCGACCAGTTGATCGGGCAGATTCAAGACGATTTTTAACGAGTAGTATGGCCGGGAATAACCCCAGGATAAAGCCGACGATCATAGTGGCAATGAGCCAGATCAGTTCAGGTGAAGCAGGCATGGCAGACTCCAGAAGGAACAAGAATGTGAGACAAACGCACGAATTGTCCGTATGTTTGTTAAGTGCTAGCAGTCTCGTTAAGATGCTGCAACAGGTGTGTGACAGGATAGTTCACAGCGCGAGCTCGCGCCTGAAAAGGGGAGGTTACAATGAAGCCTTGGTTTGGGGGGGAGCCGTTGAGCTGGATCAGACCTGGCAATATTGACGCAAATCGCTTGAAAAGCGTTCCAGATTAGCGCTTGTAATGCGCCCAGGCGTCTGACAGCTCTTGCAGATTTGGCGGTGGCCAGGAGCGAAATCCTGTAGATCGAGGAAAAGGGTTTGCTTGCACTGGGGGCATTCGAACCGAATCAAAAGTGTCATGGCTATCTCCAACATTGACTGTTATTAATTTGAGACGGCCAATAATGCCAGAAGGCGATGTTACACTGCAAGAAAAATCGTTATGTGCTCAGAGCTAGCAACCTGTCGGACTATCTGGTCTGAAGCGAAAATCCGTCTGTTTGGCCCATATTTCAGCTCTTTTTCGATCAATAGCTACGGCTATTACTCTCAAAAGAGCCAGAATTAAAGGATAGGATTATCAGCACGGGCCACTAGTACTGACATAAAGGCTAATCCTAATAAGAGTGTCAGCTTTGCTGCAAAGCCAGAGCAAGAGTTCTTACAACGAGACTACCGGTTTCTTCTGCGGTTGAGCCGTAGGCAAGAATGCCGTCCTGGTGACCAGTCATGACCAACAGACCGGGATTCGAGTGAGCGTGGTCTTTCGACAGACGTTGAATTTCTGCTGCCATTTCAGGCGTTCCGTAGTCGGCAGTCGGGTCTGTGCAAGGTAGGTCAAGTGAGTTGCGGCAGTTGAATATCTTCGGGCTGTGAAGATGCATAACCCAGAGAATCTCTGTGTCGCTTTGGTAGAGGGCTCCGTGGGAGAGCGCTTCAGATGACGGCTTGGTTTGGCCTGATGACATAAGTTGGTTGGCAGTTGGATTGCACTGGTGGACTGTAGCGTAATGACTCGAAAGCAGGTTCTGTAAATGGCCGGTCTGGGTGCCGCTGATCAGGAAAGCGGAACTGTTTTTCACGGGCAGGCGTCGGCTCAGATTGCCGAATCCATAACCGTCGTAACGCTTTGGGTCCTGACCGATCAGGCCAAGCTGGAGAAAGATGTTACGCCATGCCTTCAGCTCATGCAGGGCTTCTTCAGGTGGGG
>RCNA010000165.1_pt1 | contig 10369 bp, 5 predicted proteins | sample 2041331 | NCBI WGS metagenome assembly RCNA01 (sample SAMN09708233, study PRJNA481090) | Marine sediment metagenome, whole genome shotgun sequencing project. | reverse complement strand
TCTAATTCAGGAAGACTTTTGTCTTCGTTGTATCTTTTTAAAAACTTAGCGAATGGTTCAATTATTCTATTAGGTTTAATAGGTTCTTCTTCAATTTTTTGTTTGCCATCTTTATAAAACCCTTTATTATTAAAACTTTTTAAGTCTTTTCTATATTGCTTCAATACAGTCTCTAAGGCTTTAGGAGTTCTTACTAATCCGGCATTGAATGATTTTATAATGTCTTCATTTGTTAATATATTTTTATCAAGGACTAAGTTTACTAACTCCGCAAATATATGCTGTTGGAACTGCCAAGAACCATCTAGTGTACCGGAGTGCGGTGCAAACATATTAGCTTCGCCTTGAATAGCGTTTCTTATAAAAGTTTCTGCTTGAGTTTTGTTATTAAATGCAGCAAGATTAGATATTTCACCTATCTTTCTACCCATTCTTTCCATTATTAACGGAACATAATTTCTGCCACCAAGTAGTTCTATTGAGTATCCGTTACCTAAATCTGTAGTACCCGCATTAGTGTAGTCGTACATATTAGTTATGAATTTAGCCCCCTCTATACCAATTAAATCTAACATCTCTAAAACATTTCGTACCCAAGGTCTAGGATCATCTTTTACATTAGGCGAGTCTATTACTTCAATCTGATCACGCGGTACTATTATTGTCCCTACTTCTCCCCCTTCACCTTGTTCCTGAGTTTCGTCTATCTTTAATATACTTACATCTTCCTCAGTTATAGCCTCTCCTTCTTTTACACGGGCAGCCATTGTGTTTAGTAGTTCAATAGTCTCAAGGTCTGATAAGTCTTGTTCTGATAGATTAATTATATCAGTTAGACCAAACTTACTAGCAATTTTATTTATAAACTGCTTGATCTTAACCTTAGTAGGTGCATTTAACTGCTTATAGTCCGAAGACAGCATACCAAACAGCTCTGACAATGCCTCCTCGCTTTGTATGTTTTCTCCATAATTTTCAGAAAACTTCCTTAGCTTTCTTTTCATTATAGGATTAGTAGCCAAAGAACGCTTAACAGACTTATACATATCGTCTGTTGCGGCTTGTATATCTTTTTCTGTGCCTATCGTATTGAATAATATACTATGAAACGCCTCGTGACCTATTGTATTTTTATTAGCTTTAGATAAATCAATATGTATGGTTTTTGTTTGAGGATTATACGATCCTCTACTCCCTTCTTTAGCAAACTCAATGTACTCTTCTGTTGTATCGTGTATAACCATTCTAACATTAGGTGCTATTGTTGCTATTGCCTTAGCAGTTCTAGTAGCTTGTCTTATATATTTCTGAGTTATTTCAGAAGGTGTAAATTTAGAAGACTTTTTTCTAGCTAAATTACTTGACAATATTTCAACCTTATCAGGATCATTTTCAGTAAAAACATCTACCACAGGAGAAGTCTCTTCAGCCACAGGAGAAGTCTCAGCTACGACCTCTTCAGCTACAGCCTCTTCAGCTACAGGAGCAGTAGTTCTTTCTGCTATTAGCTGTGCTTCAGTTATTTTACCCGAAGCAATATCTCTTATCTTGTTGTCTATCTCTTCTATTTGAGATTTCTTAGTCTCAGCTAGGATAGGCATCATACCTTCTATCTCTTTTTCAGCAGACAATTTTTCTGCTACTAAGGCAAAAGTTTTCTTCTGTTGCTCTATACCAAATGACTTAGGACTTGCTTTAGTCGCACGATCTACCTGAGCCACAGCCTCTTGAATTATTCCTACCCTCTCCTTCATTACCTGTAGCTCCTCGTCTGTTTTAATAGTACCGTTTCTTCTATAGGCAGTTAGCTGATCGTTTATCTTAGACATTTGCTTAGGGTCAAGTAGCATCTTCTCCATAAACTTATAGTTACTTCCTACAAAAACATTCCCTTGCATTACACTTATACTTACACCTCCGATGCTTCCACCTGCAGCACCAAGTACAACGTTCATTCCAAGCTCTTTCCAAAACTCTTTAGTTATGCCCGTATATCCTTCGCCATCAAACATTTTGGTTTTCTGAAACTCAGCATCTCCTTCTTCCCTCATATACTCATTGTAAGACTCAGCAAGACCTTTGCTTAAAAGGAACTGAGTCCCCTCTTGAAGACCTTCCTCAACACCTTCTTTTAGCGTTTCTATAATAATTGGCTTAAATGAAGCTTTTACAGCTTTCTCTGCTATCTCTTTTGTGAAACCTTCTACCCCGTTTTTTAGTACAGACTCAATTATTTTTTTTCTAACACTAACTCCTGTCGCTTTCTTTATTAATGATCCTGCACCTAACATCTCTAATGGTGCAGATATCGCACCATATGTCATACCTAGAAACATAGCATCATCGTGAGACAACCCACTACCAATACCTTCTTCGTACATCTCAGACATAGACATAGTATATCCTGCTGCTGCTGCTGCGGGCATCCCGCCTAGGGCAGCAGCCCCAACAACAAAAGCAACTTGACCTGTCGTATTTCCTATAAAGTTACCTATAGTATCATCATTATCGGTAGGAACTGCTTCTTCCCAATCTTTTTTTAAATCTATAGCAAATTTCATTATAGACTTTTCAACCTCGCTCGATACGGCAGATGGAATGCCTATACCCCCCGGAAGGTTTGATGACAAGTGCATTGCCGAAGACGCTAACACAGGTAGAGCCGTTATTATCGAACTTCCCAATGTCTCTACGGCTGAAGATAAAGTTGATACAGTAGCCCACATACCTGTATTGTCCTTAACGATATCTAATGAATTTATTAATACGGATTTATTATTTAGATTACTTGATAATGAGTTATAAACTTTTGAGTTAGGATCATAATAGTTATCACGTAAATCTATAGCTTGTTCAATAAGACCTACAGAAGCTAGTCTATTTATCTCTTTCTTAGTTGCTATAAGATCATCTCCTAGATTAAGTAGCTTCTTCTCGTTTATAAGATAGTCTATTTTCTGCTTAGGTAAGATTGCTTTGATTACAATTTGAGCTTGCTGTTCTGAAGACTCCCCAAACATATCGTCATCTAGTGCAGTATCCTCTAGGAATTTTAAAGTTTCTTTTGATAATAAATTAGGATTTACGCCTAATACTACGCCATCTTCTTTTATAATAGCAGGTTCTATCTTTTCCTTTATTTCGTCAGATAAGCTGTCGTATTTATCTATAAAAATACTGTTAGCTTTTGCTTGATCAAAAGTAAGGTTATTCATATCAGGAAACTTTTTACTAAACTCTTCCTCATCCTTTACTAGACCTGACTCGATTGCTTCAGAAACAGTATTGTTATACTCATTTGGAGCTAAATCTAATGCAATTTCCACGTTACCAAAATCTCTACTGTCTTGTACTATAGGGTCTTCGGGCATTACAAATTCTTCTGCATTGAATACGGAAGATGGCTCAGGTAAATCCTGTTCGTTTAAAGTGCTGACTGCTTCTTCTTGCGTGTCAAAAATAACTTTCTCTTTACCCTCTCTGTCTAAAAGTGCGGGGTCTATAACATCATCAGGAAGTGCAAGTGGAGACTCTCCTTCTTCAACAGGAAGAGTATCTATAGGATTTTCAAAACCTATGCCTCTCTCAGATATGGGGTCACTTGGCTGTGAGTCCGAGGAAGTAGGACTTGCCGGAGCTTGTTCTGTAGTAGAATCCATAGTGCCCTCGGTATCCCCAACAGGCTCTGAAATGCCTTTTTTTTTTACGCCTAAGTCGTAAGTGGATTCAAATTCTTGCAAACTTTCCACATCATACATAGGCTCTATAACCTCATTATAAAACTTATTACGCTTATTGTCATCTTGAAGGTATTTATAAAAATCTTCAATTGTACCTAATTCGTAAGTATCTTTTAAGGCATCGTGTAATAACTGTATTTTATCGTCCATTTATTTGTATTTATTTAATCGTCAGCTCCCGGTAACTTCATCTTTCCACCACTTGAAAATATTTTCATTTGGTTGTAGTCATTTTTAATAAATCCTCTAATATATTTTCTTGTAGAATTTATACCACTATCAGTCGTAATGTTAAAAGTAACACCATCTGATTTATCACTAGCACCTATGGTTATAGTTCCTCTGCTCTTATTGTATTTAGCATTTCCCCCTGCTGCATTAAGTGCGTTTACTATTTGCTGACCTTCATTTTTGACTATTGTAGTGTTTAAAGCGTTACTAAAGTTTTGTGCGATAGCTACTCTATCCTCTTGTACTTTAACACCTTGTCTTACAGATCCTATTCCTTTAAAAGGACTATTATCGCCAACAAATGTGGTGAATGTTACACCTTCTTTCCAACCTCCTCCGGCTGCAACTGCTTTTTTAGAATTACTTTCACCGTGAATTTCAGCCCCCATATCAGCCCATGCTATAGGTGAGTAATCTTTCGTTAAATCAATCGACCTATTTAAGTTAGAATTATCGTCATCATATATAAAATCAAGTTCTGTGCCGTCAGCATTTGCTCTTATCCCTAACATACCACTATCTATAATGTATTTATTTCCTAGTAGTGCTTCTAAAGCAGTTGCTTTTTGTTCGGTAGTTCCATAACCTACTTGATTCCATAAAGTAGAAAGAGTAATTTTAGCCTGATTATTTTCTGTTATTTTTTTGAAAGACTCTATTTGTGTAGGAGTATAAGTTAACTCAGCTTTTGCCGTCTCTACTGAACTTGTGTCAATTTGACCTTCCCATGCTTCGTCTAAGCTTTGTCTAGCATCTTCTCTTTGTTCGTTAGTTAACTCACCTATTAATATTTCTTTACCATTCTCAATGTCAACATATACATACTTATCTTTATTAGCCAACCATTTATTTTTATCTGTAGTGGTATTGTATTTCTTAGGATACATATAATCAGTTAAGATAGAAGCTACGTTTAAATCATTTACTAACAATTCTCCTATTGCTCCATCCTTAAAATCTTTATATTTTTTAGGATCAGTTATAGACATATCCTGAATTACTTTTTTCATACCCTCTCTGCCATATGTAGCAGCTATATCTGTACCGAATACATTCTTTCCTAATCTTGCTACTTGTTCATCAATAGATCCCTGTACATCAAATTTATCTACCTCGTTCTGTGCTAAGTTAAATATAGCCTGAACGCTTTTAGCGTTTTTTGCGTCTAAAGTTGTGACACCATTTTCATCTGTAATTAATGGTGCGGCTACAATTATACCACTTTGGTCAATCATAAAGTCGTGATTATTAAAATCAACTAAGTTAGTTATAGCTTCAACAGCACTTTGTTCTACATTGCCTGACTTATCATCATCCATTCTTTTTAGCTTGTTCTCATAAAATTTATTATAGCTATTAGCAAAAGTAAATGTAGTATCTGCACTAGAATTTAAGTTGTGTAGCTTACGCATATAATCTTCAGGAGTAATTCTACCTGCCTTTAGGTCTTTGTTAGCAGCTAATACAAACGAACTTGAATTAGCACCTAGTCCTACCATCTGATCGTTAAATGTTGTATTGTAACCCAATGGTGCATTTCGCAACCCGTCTTGGGTTTCAGCCATTAAATCATTAAGATTTGCTTTTTTAGTTTTCCTTTCGTCTCTCTCTGCTAATAGCATATCAGAGAATCCTTTACCAACCTGAGACCAATTTACATCGTTCTCTAAATTCCTTTCTACGTATCCAAATTTAGTTGCCATAATTTAATCGATTTTGTATGGGTTCATGAAATTTATTGGGCTAAATCCTGTAGGAGTGTTTAACGATTGGTCTACGGTCTGTGTCATCATAACTTGTTCAAGAGGCGTTAGAGCAATTCTCGGTGGAGGTGTTTGAGAAATATTGTACCTAGCTTTTTGGGCTTCACTTGATTTAAGTCCTGTAATTTCAGAACCTCTTTCAGACACTCTACTGCTAGGTGCTTTAGGAGTTTTCTGATTTTTGTATAAAGGAACTAATTCCATACCTGTCATTGCTGCGTTACCTACACCTTGTACTCCTGCTTGTAATTGCTGCTGTCTTCTCTCTTCAGCATTAGCTTCTGCAAGTTTTGCTCCTGTAACTTCACCTAAGTCAAGCTGAGTTCCTATGTCACGAAGTCTTGTGTCTTCCTGAGCACTTAGGTAGTCTAAGTTAAACATCTCCTGACCCATTGCTGATGCAATCTGTCGCTGTGCTTGTTGTTGTTGACCGTATATAGCACCAACTCTACCTAATCCTCTATCACTCTCTCTAAGGGCTTCTGTTGCCTGTGCTCCTGCAACTAATGCAGCATCTCTTTCAAGTTCGTATGGTCCTGCGATAGCCAAAGAATCCATATAGTTTATCTCAAGGCTCTTACGTGCTGCCATCATTGCTTTCTCTGCATCTGCTTCTGCCTCTGCTTGTGCTTTCTTTTGTTTTCTAGCTGCTGCAAAAGACATTCCTGCCCCTGCTAATTGAGTGGCTGCTCCTGCGATAGCCAATCCCGTCATTAATCCTGCCATAATTCCTTAACTTTATTTATTGTTTCTTGAGATAAATCTCTGTAATTATCAGTATAAACATCAGCTTCAGCTTCTTCAAAAGTCTTAGCGTCTGTTCTGTAAACACAACACCAATTAGTGTCCTCGTGTACGTAAAATATTCTCTGAGTACCTTCTTGTGTAAATATGGTTTCAGGTGCTGTTATAGTCTTTGCTTCTCCTTCGTCATTCAGGTAAGACACCTTTCCTTTAAGTAAGAACGAAGGATGCTGCTGCTTGTGAATCATACTTATTATGAATGAGCCTTTTGGCATAAACAACTCTCTAGTATATATACCTCCCTCAATTTTTTGTTTAAGAGGATATGTCTTTTGCATACTCTCAGATTGTGGAGTTCCTACTTTGTGATTGTCTGCCCCTTCCATCTCTCCAATCTTTTTAGAGAACTGCTCTATCTTATCCCACATTAACCCTCTGTTTAATGTAACACCTTCAAGTATTTGAATTGGTAAACTATCCATTAGCACAAAGATAATGTATTTAAGGATAACTTTTCATTACTTCTGACTCAACAGCAAATAACTCAACTTTCGTATTTTTAATATACGTAAGAGTAAATTCAGCGTAGTGACCTAACACACCGTGAGATTCAGCAACTGAGTTCTTAATATATAAGAAATTCTCTGTATTTGTTGGTATAGGTGTAGTTCCGGCTTCGGATGTATCTATAACAATATTGTTAATGCCGCTTCTTAAGTTTACATTAATTGATTTTACTATGCCTGCATATGTAGGAGTTCCTGCAACCAAAAAGTAAAAGTAATCATCTACACTTATTATGCTGCCTATCTGCGTAGTAATGGCAAAGTTTATTTTTGATTCTATACCTACTATAACTACAGTCGTACTCTTACCTATACCATTTACTGAACGTAATGAGTATTCCGGTACGGCAGATGGTGTAGATCCTAGTCCTTCATTTCTAACAAATGCGTACCAACTATTCTCTTTCTTCTCAAAGTAATCATAGTCTATAAAACCTGAGTCTTGTATGTCTGTATCAATAGTGGCTGCCCAAGCATCGCTACCCTCCAAATTAAGCGTTTTAAAGATCTTATTCTCTAATGGTGATGTGTTGAACACACTAGTCATTACAGATGGCTTAAAAGCCTCTAGAGGCGTTCCTATTTTAATCCACCAATTTGAATAAAATGTATTTCTATTATCGTTGACATTGTGTCTGTAAAGATCACCACCTTTGAAGGTGTAAAAATAGTTGTTCATTCCTATCATCCAATCAGGAAAGTAAGAATAGAAAGAAGGGAACCCTTTTGTAAGAGAGTCGTGTGAGATGGTATAGTTTTCTTTTGTTGGTACGTTTGAATTTGCCATTGTTTTTATTTATAAAATTACACAGTTTGAACCACTACATTCTGCTAGTGATGTTATTACATTGTTTGACAATGTCATTATTCTAAATATACCTGTAGCCGTATCCGTAACTGTTGCTGCATATGCGTAAAAACCATCTATTAAAACAGAAGGTGGTATTTCATCACCTATTGCTAGGTTAGCATAACTGTTATTACTGTTAACAGTTTTAGATGTAGTTATAGCGTAATTAGTTGTACAGAAATCAGTACAAGTTGTTCTTACTGTGCTTATGAAAAATGAATTAACTGCACAAGTTCCTGTGCTTACAACAACTCCATTTAATACTTCTATGTAATTGTTAGTTCCTTTTTTATAGAATCCATTTGCTGCTGCAAACTGTCCGTTATTATCACTAAAAATCCAATCGTGTAATGCAGGATTACCTGCAGTTCCTGTTACAGGAACATTAAAGAATGCTCCGTTAATAGCAAGGGCACAAGCTAGTGCCGATGTAGAACGGGTAGTAGTGTTTGTTTGAAAGCTTGATAACTTAATAGGACAAGCAACTGCAATATTAAAAGCCGTGTTTGAACACGGTCCAACAAAACTAAAATTTACAGTTGAAGGATTCGCATTTGGTTTTGGTATAACCGCTACACAAAGACCGGGGTCTGAAGCAGATAATGACACATCTCCTGCAGCTACTGAAACACTTTGAGTACTTCCTGATGCTACAAAAGCATTACTTCCTGAATTATATGAAAATTCATTAAGTGTGTATGTTGAACCTGATATCCCACAGTCATCATTAGTGTTTCCAATAAATGTAAAGTTTGTAGCTACTGTAGAAGCGTGGTATCCATCAACAGGTGAACTTAACTTATTGTAAGTAACCCCATTGTAAATAGCTTTAAATCCATCAGGTATTCCAAAAGGATTATATGTTATAACAATTGCACCGGTGTCTGTATTTGTTCCACCTGCATCTAAATCAAGTAAGTAAATACCTTGATTACCACTTCCTGCAATTGTACCTCCACAGGCAACACCACAACTCCCACAATTCTGTGCTGCTTGTAACACACAACTAATCTGCTCTCTTGATATTGTACCATCAGAGTAGAACCCATCAGGTGCACAAGTCGATAATGCTTGGTCTGAAAAAACTGCTTGTGAGTTTAATAATGTTGTTCCATCTAAATAATATATTGCCATCTTCTTTTTTATTTATAATTGTTTAAAACAAGCAATCCCCTTCGTCTAATAAGTTAGGTGCTCCTACTACTGTACCATCTATAGCACAGAAACTGTTTGAATCATAACCACTTGCTCCACCAACAGAGTCTGTTCTTGCTACACCATTACAATCTGTATATGTATATGTTATACCTGAACCACTTGTTGTTGATGTTTGATATTGCTTACAATTACTTGGTTGTTGGTCTCCACAATTAACTGTATCACCACAGAATCTAGCGACTGCAGAATATAATGTAGCGTTTGGAGTTGTTCCTACGCTTATTATTTCTCCACACTCAACGATAGAACCTAGATTTGGAACAAGTCCTGTTTTATATTGAACCACATCACCAATTGAAAACACTCCATAAGTATCTTCAACTGTGAAATTTATTCCTGTTGAACAATCTTCTAATGTAAAATTAGTATTAGGTGTTGACCCTGTACAACTACAACAAGCTGCTACTGCAGTTGCTCCAAAACATAAATCTAATGCAGTAGAGTTTCTAGTATCCCATACTAAGTATAAATACTGTCCTGTACTAGGCATAACAAAGTCTGCACTAAATGCCGTGTTCCCATTTGTAGGAGCAACGTTTGGTGTAGCAGTTGTTACCGCAGCTAATAATAAAGCTATGTCTGTAGGATTATTTCCATATAGAGTATTACTTCTTAAGTACTGAAAAGTATCTTCTAAAATATTAAAGTTAAAGGTGTCGTTATTTATTTTGTTTGATAACATTTGTACAACCGCACCGTTGGTAGGTATAACTCCTGCTCCCTGTTCACCTGTTATAGTTTGAAATAAAGAAACAATAGGGAACGTTCCTGTTCCAAAAATAACTTGTTCTGAATGTAAAGGTGAAACAAATGAACCATCAACCCATCTATACTCATCGTGTATTTGTAAGGCTGCCTCATTGTTACTTGACAAGTGAATTAATTTTATACTAATGTCATCAGCATCAGGACATTCTACCGTAGCAGTTACATTAACTTCACCTGTAGTGGTAATTGTTAAATCTACTTCGGAGTCTAAAACTAAATTTTTAGATATAGTTATACTTCCACTTGCCGTTACGGCTCCCGATGTAACAGTAGTTGCATTGTATGTTGCAGAAACAGTAAAAGTACTACCTGCAACAATTGAATTAAGAATATAGTTAATCTTAACATCACCAACTAAACTTCCAACATCATAACATTGAGTAAATGCTTTAGTGGATTTAATATTTAATGTTTTTGAAATACCACAGTTGATACAAATCTTAGGAGCCGGTAGTTGAATTGTATTGTTAGATAAAACATACTCATTCA
>RCNA010000164.1_pt1 | contig 10376 bp, 7 predicted proteins | sample 2041331 | NCBI WGS metagenome assembly RCNA01 (sample SAMN09708233, study PRJNA481090) | Marine sediment metagenome, whole genome shotgun sequencing project. | reverse complement strand
GGTTCGGCGGCCTGTTTGTGTAATGAAAAGTTTTGAAAGTGTCGAAGACGTGTCGGAACACTGCGTTGTCTAATCCGGGCATCAAAAAGACCGTTTTATAACTATCTGATTTATTATGGACAAGTCATGCGTTTGCCCTGCCTCTGGAGCACCTTTGCTCAAGGTACAGGATGTAATTCCGTAGCCATCCAGATACAGTCAGTATCTGAATAGTATTGGTGCCATGGGTACTCGAAGTTGCGACCGGCATCCAAGGCTGTGCAGAATATATCGTGGGTTTGCCCTTCACCCAGAATCACGTCTTCATAGAGGGTTTCTATCTTATCAGTATCAAATTTCTGCATACGCCCGGTTCCGGCAATTTGCGTATGAAATTCAATAAAATCATGTTGGTTATGAATGGCACAGTTGGCACATTCGGTAGCAAACCAGATGTTGACCTTGATACTAAAGGTGACCGCAGAATCTCCCTGATGTTCCTGGCCCAGAGAAGCAAAAGGATTGAGTGAAATCGTTCCTATTTCAACCTGAGGGGATTTCCATAAAGGTATCCCTTGTAGAGCACTGCCGAATAAATGCTCTGCGCTGTCCCATTCCTTGCTGAGAATCACATTGCCGAGATTAATCCTGTGCTGTACCTCAAGCACCATTATCAAAATAGCTGATTCTATTCTTTTGTTCTTCAGCACCGTTGATTTTTTGGGCGATAGTCCCTTCTTGGGTTGTTCGTCAAAATAGATCGGTTCTGACCCCATATTCACAACAATAGAGCGTTTAGCAATGAAAAAGTTCCGCACATTGCTGACAGTATATGCTATGACATTTTCACTTGCAAAATCTACGGATGTGACCTTATTGCATACAGCATTCATCTTGATTTATCCTCCTGTTCCATTCTCATTGATCTCTCAAGTTTATTGCAAAAATTATCTGTTTTTGGGATTATTTCAGCAAAAACATTTCTAAATACAACAATTTCAGGTTGTTCAGTCTCGTAATATCCAGGAACCCAATAACCCATGGTGGCAAAATCCAGACGACCATCTCCGTTAAAATCAGCCAGAGCAATTCTTGCGGCAGAGTCCTGGGTAATGTGCCATTTAACAAATACGCCATTTTGCAGGTCAACAGCCTTGTAGTAGTAGACTCCCTGCCAAGGCTCAGGTCCTCGTAGCGCGACCAGGAATTCGTCATCACCGTCTCCGTCAAAGTCAGCGCAGACTACATGGTGCCCCGGCCCCTCTCCGTTATCGTCAGGATCTTTAAAGGTATCCAAGACAAAGCGTTGCCAGCGTACAGAGTTTAAAAGAGAATCTGTTTTTTTTACATAAACGGCAATTCTGTTACCATGAAACGGCTCTACTGTTGGGATATAGGCGAACTCATCATCGCCTATCTTCCCCGCATCCAAGTTGGCGCTTCCCCGGTATCCTGTTTGCTCAAATTCTTCCTGCTCACCCTGTCCGAGAAGTTCTATCTTCCACTCAGCCTGCTGTTCGTCATAATACAACCACGAAATGCCTTCCTGTGAAGCCAAGATAACTGAATCAAGTTTTGATCCATTCCTGTTATTATTGAATTTCTTTTTAGAAACACCGTGAATGATATGGTAATAATTGTCATTCACGACTGTTTTGTTCCACTCTTTTGCACCGTCGATATCATCCGGTTGCGTAAACAGCACTACCGGAACATCCGAATAAATGTCTCCAGGTTTTCCCACGATTGGCAGCCCTAATACTTCAAGTTTGTCGGTCTGAGTAAAATAACCGACTCTTAAACGATGCATAGCTGTTGCTCTACCAATATAATGATGTTTCCATTCTCCGTTGGGAGTACCGGGATTTTCCAGCCATACAATTTTTCCACCTTCCGGGTCACAGTCTCTCATTGTTGCTCCGTACTGATAGCAAATCACTACATCATTAAATCCATTTTGATTAATATCAGCATGGTCCATTCCGACTGCTCCTTCCAGCTGAGCAATGAGCCTTTTTTCCCAAGTTGGATTTCTAAACGTATAGATCTGAGAATCTCCTAAGCCGTAACCAAGCAGGTCAGATTTTCCATCTCCATCTATATCAAAGGCTTCGACCCAATAACTATTGGTTCTGTTTGTATCAACCACTTCTCGTTTGAATACGGGTGTGTTTAACTTCAATTGACAATTTTTCACGTCTCTTTCTCCTATATGAGGCTATATTGGTAGCAACTTGGTTAAAGTATATAATGAATTATCTGACAGTTAAGATGACTTCAGTTATCTGTTCCCTAGTTGATCCGAAGATAAACCCAAAAAGCATAACAAGTCAATGTTTATTCGTCTATTTTTTTCAATATTGCTAAAAAACAGCCCTTTTAAGGCTAAAAAAAGCATTTGGACAATCGCAAAACTTGATATTACAGTGTTCAATACCCTGAGTAGTTCTACTGAATCTAATAATGCTATTGCAACGTTAACAAGATATTCATGATGTATCACAGGACAGAAACGGCCAGAGTGCTGACAGGCTCTCAGAGGGGCTTGCAAGTACGAATCCCGGTTTGATGACCATACTCCGAAACTCCGAAATAAAAATTACTCCCTCTGATTTCTTGACAAACCGAATTGGGTAAATTACAGATCAAAGGTAGAAAGATTCAAAGGCAGAAACTATACGTTCAATACAGCATGCGGCTCATATGAGCCTAACCGATTGATAAATGATAAAATATGATTAATAAACAAATGGCAAATTGTGCGGTAGTATTGTTTGCTTCAGCTCTATCCATCCTCCCGTTGCCTGTGCTAGCCGAAACCAGAGTCGAGCCAAATGAATTAGAAGCTATCTTGGGAGGATTTGAGGAGGAATCAACAGAGCAGGCTCCGGTCGCAGAGCTGGATACGGTACTGGAGGGCTTTGGCGATGAAGCAACTGAACAGAAAGCTCCAACCGAAGGCCTTGATGCCGTGCTGGAAGGCTTCGGGTCGGAAGAAGAACCGGATACTGTTCAGCAGGATACCGAGGAAGCACCTCCCGCCGCCCCGTCTCGATTCAGTATAGACGGCTATGCGCAATTTGGCACCTCGTATAATTTCGCCCATGATGCCCCTCAAGCTGGCGCAACAGACTGGCGGGGCTTTTCCCGCTCACGCATTGATCTCCAACTCGACCTCACCGCCCGCATTACCGATTCTTGGTCAGCCAAGATCGGGGCCAAGGGCTTTTACGATGCCCTCTATTCCTTCAAAGGTCGGGATGAATACACCGAGGCCGTGCTGGACGAATACGAAGACGAGCTGGAGTTGCGTGAGGTATATGTTCAGGGGAAACTCACCGACAAGCTGGATCTGAAGATGGGCCGTCAGATTGTGGTCTGGGGAAAATCAGATAATATCCGGGTGACTGACGTGCTCAACCCTCTGGATATGCAGGACCCGGGCATGACTGACATCGAAGACCTGCGCCTGCCCGTGACTATGACCAAGCTCGATTATTACCTTGGCGACTGGAACCTGTCCGCTATGGCGATCCACGAGATTCGTTTTAATAAAATCCCGGCATACGGCCATGATTTCTATCCGGCTGACAGTCCCCTACCCCCGGAAGATGAACCTGATAACTCTCTGGAAAACACCGAATGGGCCTTCTCTCTTGGCGGCATTTTCAGCGGCTGGGATCTTGATTTGTATTATGCCCGGATGTTCAACGACACGCCTCATCTTGTTCTGCAAAATAGTCCGTCCTCGGCAATCCGGCAGCATGAACGCCTGAATATGTTCGGCATTGCCTACAACAGGGCTTGGGGTAACTGGCTGATCAAGACGGAAGCGGCCTTGCTGGACGGTCTTGAGTACACGAACCGCCCAAGTGAAGATTATTCACGCTTTGACGGCCTCATCGGTCTGGAATATTCAGGTTTTAAAGATACAACCATTTCTGTGGAATTTGCTGATCGGCATATCATCGGCCATGATGCAGTGCTGGAAAATTCGCCTGACGGGATGCTTGAGGACATGTATCAGCTCGCCTTCCGCTATAACCGGAATTTTCTCAACGACACCCTGACCCTCAGCCTGCTGGCCATGCTCTACGGGCCGTCCTCGGCTGACGGAGCCTTTGAGCGGCTGTCCTTAGAGTATGATTTAAGCGATACGGTTCTGTTGCGGGGCGGAGCTGTGCTCTATCAGTCTGGTGAGCTGTTAAATATGCGAGAAATCGGGGAGAATGACCGGCTGTTCGCAGAAATTCGCTATTCATTTTAAGAGGAGAATATATCAAGCCTATTTTTAGTTTCGATTTCTCCGGCAGATCAATCCCCAATATATTCTTGGTTTGAACACACTCAACATGAAGAGTCGCGCGGGGAGCTGAAAGACTCCAGGGACAAAGGTGAAATTATGCACATTACAGTCTGTGGATGTTACGGTGTGTCGCACTAACTTGTATTAAAACCTCATTGTCTTGAGGAACGGGTTTTTCGCTTTCTCAAAGATCCACTGTTTATGGCCTCAACCGTCTTTCTGGAATCTCCCCGACGTATCATGGCATTATTAATGATTATGACTATCTGCCTTTTAGTCTATGCTGCTTTAGAGCATCGTATCAGAGGAAGCCTTCAGCAAAATAACGAGACCTTTCCAGACCAAAAAGGGAAACCCAACAGCCGCCCCACTACTCGTTGGGTGTTTCAATTTTTTGCTGTAATTCATGTGCTTTCCGTTAATTTCATGCAACAAATTGTTTTGAATGTGAATGAACATCAGATTCACTTGCTCCGGCTCCTCGAACCAAGATATAAAAGATTATATTCTGGAAGTGGGTGAGGGTGTGCGGAGTGTCGGCTCACAAAAATATTATTCGGCTTTTCAGTGTATTCGGCGTGCAGGCTGCGAATTCGTTCACTGATTGTCTTGAAACGGTTGGTGTAGGCCACCAGCAGGAGGGAGATGGCCGGAAAAAGTAAGGCCGGGGAGGTCAGAGTGAGTTCCATTTTGTTTATCCTTCCTGCTTGATTATTACACCGGAATTGCGGCATACCTTCGGTCATCCGCCGTCATATTTTCCTGAAAAGCCTTTTTTCCTCAAAAAGAGACAACCGGATAAAAATATTGCTCATTGGTCGCACTACCCGTTGCACCGACAAAACCGTATGTCGCCACAGAGGTTCCCAGCAGGGTTTTGAGGTCAAGACCTTCATGCATAATAAGCGTGTCCCCGTCAAGGGCTACGGATAAAAGTTGCGCCTCTTTTTTCCAGCTTATGGTCAATGAATGGGTTGTGCCGTCTTCGATATTGAAGGTGAGAGGCACAAACGGTAAGGTTTGATTTTCCGTGCTACCGTGAGCATTAGAACCATTTTTTATAAGAGCGATATGATCGTAGACCGGATAGTAACTATCTATTTCAACTCCCAAGCAAGGATTGCCGTTACAGGCACTACTGAACCCTAACTCATCGTCATTACTGCTATTTAACAATATGCTTGCCGAGGGCATTTCAGAAAGCATAAGAAAAACCATACCGTCTCCCCCGCTGTCATCGTCACCCATATAGATGGCAAATGTTTTTTCAAAATCCGCATCAAGGTTTAATGCGCCTTCACGCAAGGCCATGCCGGTTTTTGATGTTTCATCTGTTGTAATGTGTACGGTTTTCTCTCCTTCCGCCTGTTGCGCATCTCCGTACAGCAGCCAGTCATCGGTCACGGTGATAGATTGTTCAGGAGGCGTGAGGTCTGTCATATTGTCAGCAAACGTGGAATCACCGGTCATACCGACATCCAGGATACAATCTTCCAGCAGGATGGGATTGGTAATACCGGCATTGCGGCAAATTTGTTCGGCATTTGCTCGCACGGTCTCTGAGAGATCGGATGTCCTGACAAGTTCATAGGGAAAATTCAGGTCGGTATAGGTTGCGGTGTTTTTTCCGGTGGCATAGGTGAATAAAGATTCCGCTTGGGTGATGCGCCAGCTGTTGCCGAATTCGTTGTACAATTCGCCTTTGGTCAGTTTGTTTGCTATGTCGAACGTCTTGCTGCCGTCTCTGGTTTGCAGGTCGTTGGTTTTGTCACCGTCGCTGTTGCCTAACAGACCCTTGATCAACCCTTTACGGTTGTCTGGCAGAGAAACAAAAACATCAAGATAACGGCTGTGCATTCTCACTTCCGCCATACTATTGTCCTTCCAAATGATCCAATATTTGGACTGGGTTTCAGCATAAATTTTACATCCGTTTTTTAGCTGGATAATTTCTTTATCCGCCATCGTTACCGGAGTGTTATTGATAGACAGGCGAGGAGTGTTTTCAACATTGATCTCGACAATATCTCCGCCGACGCTCGTGACAAGGGCTTTATTGGTCGCAATCCGTTTGGAACCGGGCCAAGGCCCCAGACGGATTTGAATTGTCATTTCCGTAGGGTCTTGCGTTGATTGCAGATAGAGAAATTCTCCGACTGCTTGGAAGTCATATCCCAGTCCGTCAAATGTGCGTAAATGGGGGTCGCCTGAGTTGCTGCCATACTTATTATTACAAGTCATATATGCACCAATACCTGTGGCTAATGAATACCCAGCACCTATTGCCACAGCTAATGGAGCGCCTACTCCGGTGGCAGCCAACAATCCCACAAGACCAACTGCTATCCCACCTGCATGACCAATTAGAGAGGTTTTTATATTACATTCAAGTAGTTCTGGAGAAGCAGAAGGGCAAAAAGCAGTACCTAAAGACATGGTTGCAACTCCACAGATATGACCAGTTGCCAGTACACCTACAGCTTTAAGTCGTCCTTCTAGGAATCCAAGAAAATTACACGACGTATTAGCTAAGATAGATGCTGCGGTACAGGCATCTATATCGCTTATTGCGGAGTGGATTGCCTCAATTGGAGCTTGAAGAAACCCATTTTCAATATGAACTTCATGTAAAATCCAATCCAAGGCGATGATTGTTCCTTCATTTACACTGAATTTGGCAGGAAATCCGTAATCATCCATTATCGTTTTAATAATGTTATTCCCTATAATTTCTTCAGCAGAAATAAATACAAGAGCTTTTGCTGCACCGTAGATATCTTTCTTCGCAAAATATTTGATCACCCAGCCGTTAGTTGTCGTGAGTGTAAGCCATAACGGATCAGAAGGATCAGTATTAGTCACCACTTCGGATTGATCATCGACAACCGGAGACTGGATCGAACTAACATCAGGCAATTCGCCAACAACTGTCCATTCCTTTTCACCATAAATTGTGTAGTTCTCCCAATTCAAAATTACCTTCTTATTACCCTGTTGCTCAATAGAAATCGGGTGTCCCTCACCGTCGAATTTCATTTCAAGATATTCGTTGGTATCATCCTTATTGGCATGAATTCCCGTCAACACAACAGGCGCACCCATTTGATCTTTGACGGCAAAATATTCCACTGTCCAGCCATTGGTCGTCACAGCCGTCAACATGAGCTGATCAGACGGATCAACATTCATTGTAAACGCTGTATTCTCATCAATAAGCGGCTCCGATGAAAAAGAAAACTCAGGCACCGTGCCTATGGTTGTCCAGTTATCTTGATATGCAGTTAAATTAGCCGCCTTTTTCAAGGCAAGCACAGCATCACCCGACCCAACCTTGCCATCACCGCTCGCATCCAAATCCGAGCAACTGCCTTCATGTCCTGTCAACATCCGCATAATCCTAACAGCTTTTTCCAGTTCGGAGGTGCTGAAGTTGGCGGCACATTCCTTGCCTGAACTTACCACCGTAGCAATACCCGCCAACCACGCCTGCAAACCCGTATCTTGCGGAACACATACCCCGGTTCCGTCAATTTTAAACTCTTTCATCTTGGTCAGGTTGACCAAGGATAAGGGTAGCTCGCCAACCATTTGCGGATTATAGGTGAAGCGCAGGGTTTCAAGTGCTGTTAATTGCGTTACCAAAGCAGGAAATTGCGTCAGGAAATTCTCGCTTAACAACAATTCTTTCAGGTTGGTCAGGTTGGCTATTTCCTCCGGCACTTCAGTCAGCTCTGTGGAATTAAGGCGTAAACTCTCCAAACCCGTCAGCTGACCGATTCCAGCCAAGGAATTCATGGGCTTGTTCCACGATAAATCAAGCAACGTCAGATTAGTCAAAGCGGCTACGGGAGCAGGCAACTTGGTCAGCTGATTATCATGAAAAGAGAGACTGGTGAGCGAGATCAGATTGGCTAACTCGGCGGGAATGGCAGCATCGGTCAGCTTGTTTGACCAAAGAGTCAGGTACGTCAATCCCGTCAACTTTCCAATCTGGAAAGGAATATTGCTTATCTGATTTTTTTTCAGTTCAAGATGGGTTAATTTTGCACAATCTCCTATGGAATCGGGTATGGCCGTAATCTGATTTCCGCCCACCCAAAGTCCTTGCAGCTCTGTGAGTTGCCCTATGCTGCTCGGTACCGTGCCGGTCACTTCGTTATCATTGACGTTCAAATACTCCAGACCAGACAAATTCCCGATACTTTCAGGCAATTGTCCCTGAAGCCCGTTTCCCGCCAAATGGATTTCAGCAAGTTCTCCGTTCTTACATACAATACCGAACCAACCACAGGGCGTGTTGTTTGCCAGCCAGCCGGTATTATCCTTCCAGTTCGCACCATTCGTGCCGTTGAACAGATCCTGCAAAGCCGCACATTCTGTCGCCGGAATTTCCGTGACATCCGCACATTGAAAAGCAAACGCAACGCCCGCTATGATCTGCGAAAAAAGAATGCCCGCAAAAAAAATTACAGCAATTTTCCGATTACCCATTGTATCCATCCACGCTTTTTTTACTGACAACATAATTTTCTCCTGTTTACCTGAAGCAGAATCAATTCTTTAAGAGAAGGAAAAGCCAAGGAATAATAACGGACTTCCTGTATCCTGTACCGCCAGGCGCATTCTTCCCTTTAGGATGATAGGCATTACCTTGGGGATCAGTTTCTCCCGCAAGCTGATTCAGATATTCCTGTAAATCGGTATATCCGTCCTTGTCCCAGTCGCTGAAGGCATCGGCAATATCAAGACTGCCGAATATATTTTCCTCCCAAGCGTCGTCAATACCGTCCTGATCCGTATCCGAGACAGCGGTCTGAACAAGAAAGGCTCCATTGATCAACGAAATCGGCAGGGACGGAAACGCCTTGGACAAGTCGCTCTCACCTGCCGCCGCACCGATGAGGATAGGGAGTGTTTCACCGGTAGCCGGATAACCGCAGCTCTCGTTATTCATGGCAACCGCTTCGATGGAAACAGGATAAATGCCGTTCGGTACATTATCGGCTACTGTAAAATTGAGCGTAAATAGGCCGGTGGCGGTCTGCCCGGCCTTTACTCGTGTACCGGCAAGCAGTGCCTTGCCGTCAAAAAGTTTATACACCACAGGGCTGGTGTAGGTAACGCCTTCAACTTGTATTTCGGGCGGAGGGAACGGATTCGGAACAGGGGTCAGGGACTGCCACTGCTCGGAAAAGGTGCCAAAAAAGGGGGACTCAACCGAGGTAAGGAGGAAGTAATCGGTGTTATAGGTTACAGCGAAGAAGGCCGCAGCTACTTCCGCAGGCTGGTCAATAGTGATCTGTACGTTGACAGCAGCACCGGGACTGACGGTTGTACTCTCAACACTTAAGGACACGGCCAACGAACCTGTCGGTACAAAAATGCACAAAGAAAAAACGAGACAGCACATCGTTCTGAATCTGTTTCCGTTGTTCATGAGACCCCTTATTGAAAGAAAATGGGCGGCGCACCGCTTACCACCAGTCATAGGCATAGACACTGGGCTTCGATGTTTGAAGTTTGGTTAGTTGTTACTTATTCAGGAGCAACATCAAAATCGGGGGCATAACCGTCCTGTTCCTCCATCCCGCATAGAGCGTGACCGGCGCATCGGCGGTATAAGTTCCACCAGCGGCATACGTCGTGCCGGTTCCGTCCTCGGCTGTATTCCAACCCGCAAAGACGTACTCAGTTTTGCTTAAGTTGCCGCTGTTGTTGGCTAAGATTAAATCAACGCCTTGTGTTTTTTGTTGGGAGAGAGGAGCCGTCCCCTCGGTCGCCGAGTTGGCGTTGTAGTTTACAGGATAGGTCGGACGTGGTGTCCATTTGACATAGAGGGTGAGCGCCGTATCAAGGCTGTAAGTGCCGCCTGCGACATAATCAGTTCCTGAGCCGTTAGCCGCCGTGTTCCATCCGACAAAGGCGTATCCGGTTCTGATTAAGTTACCGCTGTTGGTCGCTAAAGTTAAGTCAAAGCCTTCTGTTTTCTGTTGGGAGAGAGGAACCGTCCCGCCGGTCGCCGAGTTGGCGTTGTAGGTCACAGGATAGGCCGCGAGCGGATCAATTCCATAGACAAGAATATCATCTACAC
>RCNA010000163.1_pt1 | contig 10395 bp, 6 predicted proteins | sample 2041331 | NCBI WGS metagenome assembly RCNA01 (sample SAMN09708233, study PRJNA481090) | Marine sediment metagenome, whole genome shotgun sequencing project. | reverse complement strand
TTTTTTGTTTATTCATACCTGACACTATACATTAAATGTATATAATATCAAGAGTATAATTACATTTCTAATGTGACAAAGTAGAACTATACATTAAATGTATATACTCTCAAGAGTATAATTACATTTCTAATGTGACAAAGTAGAAGTACATTGGCCCGAATTGAAACAAGGGGCGTTTACGGCTTTCTATCTTCAGCCGTTAAAGCTGCCTTGTCTTTCCTGATTGCTCACACCGCTTGCTCCATAATACTGTGGAGCAAGTTGTGCATTCAGTCAGAGGTTCAGCTAAGAGGTTTACCCCTTGGAACTACGGGAAAAGGCAGATTGCCCTTGATGGTTAGCCGGTTAGCTAGCATCCTACAGCGGGGCAGGAGAAGGAAAATTCACCACAGGAGACAGCGGAACACCCCCATTTTATGCAAGGCTCCATACCACACCCCCGCATAAAGAATGGTAAAGTCGCACCCCTAAACGAGGGGCCATCAAAAGGGACTTACCTATCTATACGCTTGTATTGATTACGACTTCGGTTGAATACAGGGGTGTTTGTGGCTTTCTGAATACCCTCCCTTTAAATGAGGGCTTTCTTTTGTCGGTGTTACTGGCTGGCATAGAATAACGGGCGGGAGATTACAGGGAGATAAAAAAAACTGTCTGAAACTTTGGGTCGCTCTATAAAAAGCACAGCGGAGGGGGCAATGTTCCGGCCAGCTCTTCCCGCTTATAGGTTTTACATATCACATCCGGGATAAAAGAAGAGGTCTCCGGGGATCGCATGGGGCATTTTTTTTTCAGGTCAGACAGATTGCCCCCATAACCATAAAAAATGGGGGCTGTAAGGCTGAAACAAAAAAAAAGGATTTAGCTCAATGTAAGCTAAATCCCTATATATTTGGTGGGCCGTGAAGGATTCGAACCTTCGACCAATTGATTAAGAGTCAACTGCTCTACCAGCTGAGCTAACGGCCCTTATTTTTAGTGAAGATCACATGTAACATAAAAAAAAAATGAGGTCAAGAGCTGATCAACACCTCATGTAAAAAAAAATTACCGATAATACAACCCCGGACTGCCCATGGTCTGCATGACCTGATACAAATGTCGACGGAATTCCCGCCGATCTGTTATGCCTTGAATATGACCCCTTTTTAGGGCGTTTCTGGCATCATGGTAATCTGGCGGGATATCTATACCCGTGGTTTCCCTGATGACCCGCGGCCCGGCAAAGCCGATACGGCTGGAACGGATGGCGAATTGATAGGGGGAGCAACCGAGAAACGAGGCCACCGGCCCGGCATAGGAATTATTGTCATAGACGACGATATAGAGACCACCCGCATCAATATATTCCCGTACAGCCATAGTGCATTTGGGCATTTGGGCCACACCCAGAGTTCCCTCCTGAATACGGATGCCGCCAGTGGTATGCACATAGGCCAGCAAGGGCCGTTTTTTACGTCTGGCTCTATCACAGGCCCGAACAAACTTTTCTCCTTCAGCCGATCCGACAGTGCCGCTCCGAAAATCCGAAAACAGCATGGTCACCACCAGATTAATATCCTTTACCTTGGCATCAAAGGTGAGGTTGGCGCAACCCATGCCGGTTTTGGAACGGGCCGCCTTGAGTCGCTCATCAAATCCCTCATAGTTCAAGGGATTTTTGGAAAAGATCTCGTTATTGAAAATCTTGATGGAGCCGGGATCAAAAACATTCTTTAAATACCACTGGTATTCCAAAGGAAAATGATAACCGCAATTTTCGCAGACCCCGCAGAATTCGCCATAGAGGTCAGGGATCCAGAGGTCCTGACAGCCATTTTTTTCCGCATTCGGACAGGTCACTGTGCGATCCTCATTGGCGAGCGGGCTGGTATAGGTGTCGGTCAATTCCAAGGGATCAGGAATAACGCAATAATCACCCGCCACCTGAGTACCGATGGTAAGCGGTTTGATCGGAGGCCTTCTTTTTCCTTCCTGACTGAAAAATTTGTTATAAGCGGAGGTGAACGGCGAGGTGAGACGGTTAACCAAGGCTGTTCCCTCGCCGGAAACCTCCTTGATGGTCTTCTGCATCTGCTTATGCTGATTCTTCAGCACATCATAGCGAAAGGTGTACCATAATTTTTCCGAGGTCGAGTACAGGTATTTCAAAAGATTCTCAGCGGGCATATTGATAACGCCGAAGCTGTGCATACTCATTTCCCGATATTTTTTCGAACGCCGGGCGAGCAGTCTATCCTTTTCCTTATTGTCGAGCTCCCAGGGAATGTCGATTTGCGGAGCCTCATCTGGACTTTCCGCCTTTTTTCTTTTCACCTCATAGGAACGAAATCCCCGCACGCTCTTGGTCTTGAGCACCACCTCATCCGTGGCTCGAATAATCTCGGAACGAATCCTGCCGAAAAAATTAAAATCATCCGTTTTTGCCCCTAACTGCGGTTCCTGTATAATTCGATCAATGGTTCCGAGGCGCAGATTGTCCGCAGCCGTGATATTCAGCTGACGAGCGCATTTTTCAATGAGCTCCGGGGATACTTTTTGCCCCTCTTTCACCTTCCCTTCAATGGCGGCCGCGCCTTCAGGGGAAATAACCGAGTAATATCCATGGGAAAACATCAGGCGTGAATCACTCATGCCCACGGCCTCAGCTCCACCTGAACCGCCTTCGGAAATAACCGAGATCATGGGTACCCGCAACTTGGTCATAGTGTAAAGGTTGCGGGCTATCTGCTGGGCTGCTCCGGGATACTCCTCAACCGGGTAGGATCCCGGAGTGAAGATGTAAAAGTGAATGGGAATTCCCTCGGTTTCAGCCACTCTCATATAGCGCATGGCTTTTTCATTGCCCCAAGGCTTACACGAGCCGCCGTTGCGGAACTCCTCGCCGTGCCCTACTTCCTGCCCGATAATCATCACTGGGGAGGTGTAGGGTTTTTTCTTGATCCGCCGAACAATATTGGCCTTGGCCACAACCAGAGCCGGATCAATATTGGCTTCGCCTTCCCCGCCGAGTTCCGTGTGCTCCTCATAGACATTTTCCAGAATATCTTTCAAGGAAAATCTGAGCGGTGAACGGACAATGCGCACCCGTTCCATCGGGGTCAAGCCTTCTTCGCATCGTTCTTCAAGAAAACGGACTGAATCTTCCAATTTTTCCAGACGCGTGCCGAACTCCGCCGTGTCCAAATCAAAAAAAGATTTTTTCAACTGTTCCGCTTGTTCACGAAAATCGGCCAGATTCCCCCACTTATCGTTATCTTTTATATGAATCAGATAACCGATGCGCTGGTCAACCTCCTGGAGGTGCTTGATCAGATCATTCATTATATTGTAAAAATAGGTATATTAAAAACGTTAAAAGGTCAACAGGCGATCAAGGTTTGCACGCAGGTAATCCAAGTTGGTCAGGATTGAGCCTCCTGAGCTGTTCACTCCTTCAATCCGGCAGGCATCAATAAATTGCCGGGCCCGTTCTTTGGCGTGCCCTATATCCTCTCCCCATACCAGTGCCAAGGCGAGGTTGGGATCATATTCGCTGGGAATAGGATAAGGGCGGTCTGAAGGAACATGACTATATACGGCGGCCCAGTCGTGCCTCGGCATATCAAAACGGGTTATGGTACCTATCCAAGGGGCGAAATCACGATGGGTATTCTCCGCAACTATACGCAGTTCAATACTTGCGCCTTTAAAAACGACATCACTCTGCCGGTAGCCCATAGATTCGCCCAGCGCAAGTCTGATCTGCTCCCGCAACAGGTTGGGATGCTTACCGTCCAAGTAGCTGATCCGGGCGGAGACATCGTTTTCCACTTGAATACGGGTATTCACCTCCAAGAGATAGGGTTTGCCGCTGCGGCTGACAATCCATTCCCAAGTGCCGACATTATCGTACTTAACATAATTAGCCAATTTCAACGAATATTCAACAACGCTGTCAAGCACTTTCCCGGCATCAAAATCATAGTCAAAACAGGAAGTGTGAAACCCAGGCGCGGCCTCAACTCGTTTTTGCCGGCCTGTAGACTGGATGGTGCAGTTGCGGGTACCAAAATGAATACGCTCGTCCTCGTCGTGACGGGAGCAGACCAGTTGTACTTCAAGATGGTTAAAGTCGCACAGACGCTGCTCAATAAGCACACCGCCGTCTCCGAACTGGCGTTTTGCATAGTTCTGCACCTGACGGTAGACCCGGCGGAAATGCTCAATCCGGTTCACCTCTTCGATACCCATGCCCCCGCCGCCAGCGGCCGCCTTGATTAATACGGCGGGCTGCGGCTCATTTCCCTCCAGCTGCACGTCAAAAATATGCTGGGCTATCTCCTCCGCTTCCATTTCATTGTAGATAGGAGCCGACGTTCCGGGTATAGTGGGAATACCCAATTTATTGGCGACTCGCTTGGTGTTAATTTTGTCACCGAGATCCCGAATCACCTCCCAGCTCGGACCTATAAAAATAAGAGGGCGATCACGGACCGTCACCCGCCGGGCGAAGCGGTAGTCTTCCGAGAAAAAACCGTATCCCGGATGAATCGCCGTACAACCGGTGTGATCGGCGACCGCCAGCAGATCATTGGGATCCGTATAACTTGCGACCCGCCAAGCATTCTGATCAGCTCCGTCAAGTCGGTTCCGTTGAACATGTTCCGAGTCACGATCAGCGTCCGTGTAAATAATGGTATACTCAAGGCCGAGATCTTTACAGGCCTCCATGATACGGAGAGCGATTTCTCCGCGATTAGCAATAAGCACTTTGCCTTGCACAAAAAACCTCTTAAAACTGTTTTTTTGAAAGATCGAACTTTTTAGCGGCTGTCATACTGTCATAGCGGGAAAAAATAAAAAAGTTCGAGTGTGTCATCCCAATAATTTTTCTATTCTACTCCACCTTCAACGACTTGCAAAGTTGTAAATAGAAAATCGTAAATGGAAAAGAGGATATATCCTTGTATCGCGTCCTTGTATCGAAGAGTATAATCACCGGGTTTCCGACAAAATTCTTGACTTTCTCCGTCCAGTTTCTACTGTTAACGAGGAAGACTGAAAAAGCTGTTGATCTGAAAAGAAGGGATACAGGGATTGGAGATGCCCCTCCTGTACAAATACAAATATGGATAAAAAACATGGTGGACAAAGTGGAGGACAACAAGGAGAAGTCGTTGTGGCACCGTTTAAAATCTCTGGTCGGATTCAGGGGATCTCCAGACACCACGCAGGAGCTTGAGCATGAAATCCAAGAATTGTTGGAGGACGGCGAAGAACAAGGCCTGATCAGCAGCCATGAAGAGCAGCTCATCAACTCTATTTTTAATTTTCGAGCTACAGTTGCTTCGGAAATCATGACACCAGCCGCCGAGATGATTCGGGCGGATGTGAACAGCTCTGTTGAGGATGCGGTGCGACTGATCAGCGAGGAAGGGTATACCAGAATACCGATTTTCAGCGACAGTCAGGATAATATTGTGGGTATCCTTCATGCCAAGAACTTGCTCGGAATTTTCGACGGAGAACCGGAGAAGGCGAGGAGTCTGGAAGAGTACCTCAAGCCGCCCATGATTATTTCCGAGTCCAAACCCATCACTGAGTTGCTGCGTGATTTTCAGTCTGAAAAAAATCACATGGCTGTTGTCACGGATGAGTTCGGCGGCGTGCGCGGCTTGGTCACCCTTGAGGATGTGATTGAAGAAATAGTGGGTGAAATTGACGACGAGTATGATCAGGAGGAACGGGAGTTGATGCTGGTTGATCAGCATACTGTTGTTGTGGATGCCAAAATTGATATTGAAGTGGTAGAAAAACATTTTAAATGCGCTCTGCCTCACGGGCCGTACGAATCTGTGGGCGGCATGATGATCCATTGCATAGGAAGAGTGCCGAGGAACGGTGAAACCGTGAATACGGGCCTCTTGACATTAACCGTATTGGTGGCGAGTCCGCGCAGAGTCCGCACCGTGAGAATTCGTAAAAATGACATTCACGCAATCTGATCCAAGGCGGTTGGCAGTTCCAGTTTTTTTAGCGACAGCCGTACTCACGGCCGCATTGCTTTTTTTGGCCATGCCCGGAGTAACCGGCTGGTGGCCCTTTCTTTTTATCGCCCTGGCACCCTTGTTTTTCGTTGTGAGCCGCCTGTCGGCCAGGCGAAGTTTATATATGGGTATACTTTGCGGTGTGCTCTATAATGCTGGCTTGCTCTATTGGATAATTCCCGTGCTGCAACGCTACGGTGGCCAACCTGTGTTCGTCGCCGCTTCAGCTCTGCTTTTGCTGGCTGTATACATGGCCCTGTATCTCGGTCTATTCTGTCTTTTTCTCAATCTGCTGATCACTGCCTCAGCCGGAGGTTCAGCCTCAGCATCTGCGACGCTACTGGCAGCACCTATTCTTTGGGTCGGCCTTGATTTCGCACGGGGGCACCTGTTTACCGGCATACCTTGGATGGATCTCGGATACGGATTATATCAGCAACCGTTGCTGATCCAAGCGGCAGATCTGGGCGGGCACCACCTGATAACCTTCTGTATTGTTCTGGTCAACGCATTATTTTTTTGGCTGTTTGAAAAAATACGCACTCCAGTGACATCCTCCTCCCGATATCATTACGGATACGGGGTTATCGCATTGCTGGCGCTCTGTGCTGTGGGCGGCTATTCAGCACTTCGTTATCAGCATGTCTCCTCCGTGACGACCACAAGTAAAAAAGTCATCGTGGCCGTGGTACAAGGAAATATTGAGCAAAGTGAAAAATGGTCTCCCGATCTGAAGGAGGATACCGTCAGACGCTACCTTGCTCTGTTCGGTCAGGCTGTTGACCAAACGGATACAATAGATTTAACAGTTTGGCCGGAAACAGCCCTGCCGTTTTATCCTCCCAGAGAACCGCTGATGAACAATGTTCGTGATTTTGTGCGGGACAAACGCGTAGCACTCTTGACCGGCTCACCTTATTTCACGATAAATCCGCAACGGGACAAACCGGTGGAGTATTATAACAGCGCCCTGATGCTCGATTCCTCTGGCACGTTGATCGGGCGATATAATAAACAGCATCTGGTTCCCTTTGGCGAGTATGTTCCCCTGCGCAAGTACCTCTGGTTCCTTAAACCCATAGTTGAATTGATTGGTGATTTTACTCCCGGTGATTCCTTTGAACCGTTGGAAATCGACAGGATCAAAGCCGGAGTGCTGATTTGTTTTGAATCCATTTTTCCGAAAATTGCCCGACGGGAGACAGCGGAAGGAGCCAACCTGCTGGTCAGTATGACCAATGATGCTTGGTACGGACGATCAAGCGCACCTTATCATTCCCTAGCCATGACTGCGATGCGGGCGGTGGAAAACAGAAGAAGTTTGGTGCGGGCGGCCAATACCGGCATCAGCGGTTTTGTAGAGCCGACAGGAATAATTCGAAAACCTTCCTCGTTGTTCACAGCCGAAGCAATAACGGATGAGGTCGCACTGACAACAATGCGAACTGTTTTCGGCAGCGGCGGTTATAGATTCGGGGCCGTATGTCTGTTCTTGATTTTTCCGCTGCTGTATTGGTCTATAAGAAAACAACGACAGTTGCAAAAACGCACAATAACGCCGCTCGGCACTTTGACAAAATAAATTCAAGGGAATGAAAGAACGTGACAAAAAAAAAGACCTATATCGGTGTCTGTCAGAATAATGATGGAAGCTGGCACTTTACAGTGGAAAAAGAAAACGGTAAATTAAAAACCAGCATAGGCCACACCACAGCCAAGGTGGCGGCTTTAATGCGGGACGAATATATTGTTCGGCACGGGCTGGATCAAAAACGAAATTTTCCGGTCAAACGAATGGCGAAAATGCGTAACGATGCCTACGAACAGATGTTCGGCAGGGATGAGTGAACGTACATCAAAAAGACACAACAGGAGAGGAAAAAATAAAATGGCGGAAATAACTGAGACTGCGGAAACAAAACAAAAGCTCCAAGAGCTCAAAGAGAAAATGCTCACCCTGAAGGAGCATCTTTGACTTAGACGGCAAAAAACTCGACATTGAACGACTGGAGTCGGAATCTCTGGAACCCAATTTCTGGAACAACCAGATTAAGGCTAAAAAGGTCCAGAAACAATTGGGGCAGCTTCAGGATCTGGTAAAAAACTGGGAACAAAATTTTCAGGATCTGGAAGAGGCGGACATGCTTCTTGACATGGCTGTTGAAGAGAAGGATTTTGAGACCCAGCAGGAGGTTGAGTCCTCCCTTGACCAGCTCAAAAAACGGGTGGATATGGTCGAGTTGGAGTGCATGTTTGACGATGTGCATGACGATAGCAACGCTCTGGTCACGATTCATGCCGGGGCTGGCGGCACGGAAGCTCAGGACTGGGTGGGAATTCTGCTGCGCATGTATCTGCGCTGGGCTGAAACGCACAATTTCCCCACGGATATTCTTGATTACCTGCCCGGTGACGAGGCCGGAACCAAATCCGTGACCATCCTGATCAAAGGAAAAAATGCCTACGGCTATACCCGCTCCGAAGTCGGTATCCATCGGCTGGTTAGGATTTCTCCCTTTGACTCTTCAGGTCGACGCCATACCTCATTCGCTTCAGTTATGGTTCTGCCAGAACTGGACGATACCACTGAAGTGGATATTAATGAAAAAGATCTACGGATAGACACCTACCGGGCCAGCGGTGCAGGCGGGCAGCATGTCAACAAAACCGACTCGGCCATCAGAATCACCCATCTGCCCACAAATATTGTAGTGCAGTGCCAGAATGAGCGTTCCCAGCATCGCAATAAGGACATGGCGATGAAGATGCTCATGTCTAAGCTCTATGAAAAACAAGAGAAAGAAAAAATTCAGGCCCAAGAGAACCTGCACGGCGATAAGAAGGAAATCGCCTGGGGCAGCCAAATCCGCTCCTATGTAATCCAGCCTTACCGCATGATTAAAGACCACCGAACTAAGGTTGAAGAGGGAAATGTGGATGCAGTGCTGGACGGAAGGTTGGATCCTTTTATCAAGGCATTTCTGCTTTGGCAACCGAATTGAATGAAGCGGAGGGACAAGAAAAACCGGATAGAACGCCCTGAGTTGAACTGCGCCAAATGCGGCTCCTGCGCTGTGGTTTGTCCGGTATTTCGGGTGGATGGTCGAGAGGCGATGACCGCCAGGGGCAGGATGCACCTGTTGAGTACAGAGCTTGCTGATCATCCTTCCGTTGTTTTCGAGAACCTGTTTTCCCAATGCCTCCTCTGCGGCGCCTGTGAACAGGTCTGCCCCCGGCATCTGCCGATCAGGGATATTGTTTCCCAAGCCCGCAGTCGTTTTTCCAGGTTTTACGGGTCGAACGGTTTTAAAAAAGCGACCGCCCTCGCTGTCCTGCATCAGCCCCGCCTTCTTGAGGGACTGATCAGGGCCGGGATTAGCCTGAAACGTATCCGCAACCTGCCCGCCCAATCCGGTTTGCGCCTAAAACTCAATCTGTTTGAAGAGCGACCTGTTCGGCCTGTTCCCGGACAGCAGGTTGCGGACACTCAACAGGGGAAGCACCCCGAAATAGATGTCAGCTATTTCACTGGCTGTTTCGCCGGACATTTCCAGCCGTCCATTGCCGAAGCCACTCTGGATCTGTCAGGCCGTTGTGGCTTAACAGCCCATATCCCAACAAATCAACAATGTTGCGGCCTGGCCGCTTGGAGTGCGGGCGGACGTGCTCAGGCCCTTGATCTCGCCCGAAAAAACATTCAGGCTTTTTCAGCCGTATCAATTGCAGACGGGCCGATTATCACCTCCTGCGCCTCCTGTTCCTCCCACCTGCTTGCTTACCCCAGCCTGTTTAAAGAAGACGACCCTTGGCACCAACGGGCCAAAAAATTCGCTAAGCGAGTTCAGGAATTCACTGCATTTTTCAACAAAAGGCTACCTGCGCCCTCCCCTGTTGCCCAGTCCCGGCCACAAATCTTCTATCATGATCCCTGCCATCTCCGTTTTCAAAAAAATGGCATGACCTCCCCTCGCTCCCTGCTCAACAAAATGGGATTACGGGTTTTGGAACCGGAAAACGGCCCCTTGTGTTGCGGTCAGGGAGGACTCTTTCATCTGGCCTGCCCGGAAATTTCCGCAAAAATCTTCCAAAAAAGTGCCGGACAGGCTCTCGCCGAGCGACCAGACTGTATCACCTCCACCTGCTCCGGCTGCCTTATGCAGTATCAGGAGGGACTGGCTCGACAAAAAAAAGAGGTCAGAGTGACGCATATGGTTGTTTTGCTGGCTGAGTTACTACGGAATTGACCTTGAACTTTGTCGCTTCTAATACATTATTTTCATTTCCATGGGGCAGGGTATAAACCTTCGCCTTTAGGCGGAAATGTCTTTAGCCGATTCTTCCTTCCGGTGTATAAGAGCTTCTC
>RCNA010000162.1_pt1 | contig 10402 bp, 9 predicted proteins | sample 2041331 | NCBI WGS metagenome assembly RCNA01 (sample SAMN09708233, study PRJNA481090) | Marine sediment metagenome, whole genome shotgun sequencing project. | reverse complement strand
TTTTATATAAAGTTTTTTTTCTTTTGGAGTAAAGCATTTTTTTAATTCTAATAATAAAAACATAATTTCAGACTCTTTTCGTATTTCGTTATAATTAGTGCATTAATTTTGGTAGTTATTATTTGTTATGTCGAATGGCTTTTTGAAATACTGATTTTATCATCGTAACTAATAAGTGGTTGTTTGCTATTTTTTCTTCGATACATCCAGAGCTATTAAATATTTTATAAGTTATTTTGTTGTCTGATAACGGATCTGTTTTAGAAAAAATACTAATTATAGGCGGGGTTGTTGAATGATAACTTTCTTTAAGAGTACTTTCGTGGTTTCTGTTATAATTGTATACTATAATTAAGCTTATTTTATTTTTTAATTTTAGTAAAGTTTTGATAATATTAAATGGTATTTTTGTTTGTTTTTCAGTTAAATTGTGTTGATTTATATCAAAATTTCTATTACTTATGAAGCCATTATATAAAATGGATTCAGGAACTAGTGTGTGCTTTGTTTTCTTTAATATATGGGAAAAAGTTTTTGGAAATTCTAAAAATAGAATTTTTTTGTCTGCCATATGATATTGGTAAATTATTTGTAAAATTTTTTTTAAATTCAATTCTATTTGTTTAGTATTAAATTTAAGATTAAATTGTTGTTTTTTTTTATATAGCTTTAATTTTACTATATTTAGTTTTATCAGTTCGTTATTACGTTTTTTTATAGTTTTAAGTTTCATATGTAAATTTTTTTAAACTTTTTTTCCTTCCTTTAAAGTAATTTTTTCATTTTCGTAAAGTATTCCTTTACCTTTATAAGGCTCTGGTTTTTTACGTAACCTAATTTTAGCTGCGATCTGGTTAATATCTTGAAATGAATTACCAAAAATACAGAGTTTAGTTTTGTTAAAACAAAAAATTTCTAATTTTATAGGAACTTTAAAATAAATTAAATGACTGTACCCAAGTTTTAAAGTTAATAATTTATTGTTATTTAGCGTTTCGTTTAAATAGATACGATAACCAATTCCGTGAATTTTTAATTTTTTTTGTATTACAACTGAAGTTTCTATTAATTTATGTTTTATTAAGGCTACAGTTGTACCTTTAATGGCTTTAATTTTCTTTTTTTCTTTATTGGATATACCCGAACAACTCTTAGAACTTATTTTAATAAAGCCACTGTCCCTGTCGACAAAAACTTTAAGTTTTAACACTATTGACTTTTGAGTTAAAGGACCTCTTATTGCTAAAAAATTTTTTTTTGCACAGTAAACTATAACTGTGTCAGCAGGTATTCTAATCAAGGATTTTTCGGCTTTTGCTCCCATTTTAATTTATAAGAATGAATAGTTCTCCTCCTATTTTAAGTTTTTTACAGTCATTTATAGTTTTTAAACCTTTATGGGTGGAGAAGATCATGAAACTTTTAGTTGAGTTAACTTTCCAAATCTGTTTTGTTGACAAATAAACCCGTCTACCAGGTCGTGTGATTAGTCTTATATTATTTATCACAGGTCTATTGTTACTATATTTTAAAAATATTTTTATTAGATTTGGGTTTTTTTTTGATATGGCGTATCCTATTATAAAACCTTCCTTCCACAATATTTTAAGAAAAGTTTCGCAAATTTTTTTCTTTCTTTGGTACACAAAAGCTCGTTTTACCAGTTGACCGTTTTTTATACAGGCAAACATATTCCAAAAATAATTTTTCATGCTTCTTGTTCAGGAACAGATTCGAACTGCCGACTCAAGGATTTTCAGTCCTTAGCTCTACCTACTGAGCTACCAAAACAGTTTTTTATTTCTCCAGTTCATAGAGATACAATTCACCTAAACAGTCTAATATTTTAAGGTAGTTAACAGTTTTTTCTATCAATTGTGGGTGATAGCCTTTAATGTTAATCCTATTTTTGGAATTTAATTTTTGTGCTCCTTTGATTTTAAGTGAGTTTAATAAAAATTTGTCTAGGTTTAAAAGTTTTATTTTTAATTTCCGTGTTTTTTTATTGTGAATGGAAGTTACTATTTTTGTTTTTATATCAGGGAATAGGTTATTATTAAGTTTTTTAAAATATAATAGATATTTACAAGCTCTAAAAGAACATGTGGATATTTTCAAGGAATACTCTGTGTATTTAAATTTTTCTTGAGCGGTTTTATTTACATGAGGAGATTTAAGTATGTTAATAATTGTTGTTTTTTTTTTCTCTCTCTTGTATTTTGAAATTATTTGTAATTTTAGAATAGGTAGTTTTTTTTTTAGAAAAATTAAAAACTTTTCTAATGCTGTTTTGTTTTTGGAGTAGATTGTTATAAAATATTTTGACAATGTAATATTTTTTGTAAATTTTTAAAAAGTTTAAACTATTAGAATCCTATTTTAAGTGTTAAAAATTTATGTTTAATGGAGAACTTCACTTTCATTTAAATAAATACAAGTCAGTGTTATAAAAACATAAGTTTGGATAAGTGCTACACCTAGCTCTAATCCCATTAATAGAGTTAAGATTAGTAGAGGAACTAAAAAACTGAAAGCTTGTAACCCCTCTAACATAAGCATACTCCAAGCGAACCCTACTATTACTTTTAGTAAACTATGTCCTGCCATTAAGTTAATGAAAAGCCGAACTCCTAAACTTATTGGTTTAGCTATATAGGAAACAAACTCAATAGGCACTAATAATAATGCTAAAAAAAAAGTAGTATTTGCTGGTAAGAATAAAGAAAACATATGCATTTTATGACGTTTATAGCAAATTATGTTTAATCCAATAAAAATAGAAAAAGATAAGGTGAATGTTATAATTAAATGGCTAGTAATAGTAAAACTATATGGAACTAATCCAATTAAATTATTAAATAAAATGAAAGAAAAGATAACAGTAATAAAAGGAAAATATTTTTCACTTCCAGTACTTATTAAATCAAAGACTAATTGGGATACAATTTCGTATATAGATTCTAAAACTATTTGCCAAGGATTTGGAATAAAAAAAAAGGAAGGTTTTTTAAGACAATTTTCGGTTGAACTGAAAAAGTATAGAGTACCACTAAAACACATAAAAGTTATGATGTTAACTAAAAGTGCGTTAGTGATTGAAAAATCTAAGCCGAATACTTTAATTGGCATTAAAGATAAGATTTGAAATTGTTCTAAAGGTGACAGTGTTAGCATATTTAAAGTTAATTTTTTAATGATCCAAAACTTATTTTCACTACTTTTCACTAAGATTATGTTTATATTTATCTTATACAGTTTCAATCAAAACTAAACCAAAGATGTGTTTTATCTTTTATGAAATACATCTTTGGTTTTGGATATTAATGAAAGTTCAGTAATTAACTTATAGTTTGTATTTCTATATTTATTTTTTAAGTTGTCTTTTGTTCAAAACCTTTTTTGCCGAAGATAGGAATTGAACCTACTATCTTCAGATTATGAGACTGACATGTAACCATTACACTTCTTCGGCTTTATATGTTTGCCTATATGTTAGACTGTTATTTTATGTGTCTTGCTGTTTTACGGTTTTTTTTTTATTCATTATTTTTTCACATATTAAGTACTAGTATTACGGTTAGCAGTATAAAAAGACTCAATTAGCACTCCTAAGAAAATAACTAAGGATACTGCCGATATTTCAGCCCCCCATGACGCTAACTTATTAAAAGCAAAGAAAGCATCTGGATAATCGGGAATTCTTCTAGGCATCCCAGCAACTCCTAAATAATGCATAGGAAAAAAAGTAACATTTACTCCTATAAAAAAAACCCAAAAATGAATTTGTGCTAAAACTTCAGAATATTCCACACCTGTGATTTTATTAAACCAATAGTAAATTCCACCAAAAATCGAAAACACAGCTCCCATACTAAGTACGTAATGGAAATGTGCTACGACATAGTAAGTATCATGTAATGCAACATCGATACCGGAGTTAGCTAAAACTACTCCTGTAACTCCTCCTAAGGTAAATAAAAATATAAAACCTAAGGCGAAAAGAAGTGGTGCTTTTAATTTTAAAGAACTCCCCCATAAAGTAGCTAACCAACTAAACACTTTAATTCCTGTTGGGATAGCAATGATCATCGTCGCAGCGGTAAAATATGCTCTAGTATCGATATCAAGACCAACAGTATACATATGGTGCGCCCATACTATAAACCCTAGAATACCAATCGAAAACATTGCATATACCATTCCTAAATAACCAAAAATAGGTTTTTTAGCAGCACTAACTACAATATGGCTAACAATACCAAACCCAGGTAGTATCAACACGTAAACTTCGGGATGTCCAAAGAACCAAAAAAGATGTTGATAAAGTACAGGATCACCTCCTCCAGCAGGATCAAAAAAAGTAGTGTTAAAGTTACGATCAGTTAGTAACATAGTGATTGCTCCAGCTAATACAGGTAAAGAAAGTAGTAGTAAAAATGCTGTTATAAAGATAGACCAAGCGAACAAAGGTAATTTGTGGAAAGCAAGGTTCTTTGATCTCATATTTGTTATGGTACATATAAAATTTATGGCTCCTAAAATAGAAGAAGCCCCTGAAAGGTGTAAACTGAAAATGGCTAAGTCAACAGAACCTCCGGAGTGTGCTGTTATACCAGAAAGGGGAGGGTAAACGGTCCAACCGGTACCTACACCAGCTTCACAAAGAATGGACTCTATAAGTAATAATAGTGATGGTGGAAGTAACCAAAAACTGATATTATTCATTCTTGGAAATGCCATATCTGGAGCTCCTATCATTAAAGGAACAAACCAGTTACCGAATCCGCCTATTAAAATGGGCATTACAACGAAAAAAACCATTATTAAGGCATGGCCCGTTACAATTACGTTATAGAAATGATGATTGTATTCTAAAAAATTAGAATTGGGTTGTGCTAAAGTAAATCTAATATATAATGATAGCGCAGTACCAGCAACTCCTGAAATTGCACCAAAAATTAAATACAGAGTTCCTATGTCTTTGTGATTTGTAGAAAAGATCCAACGAGATATAAACGAATAAAAATTATAGTTAGTTTCTGTTGCCATTTTTTTGATTCAGATATTTTAATAACTAGATTACGAATGTATGTAATTTTTGTAAAAGCCTTTTTTTATAGTTTATAAAGAAAGCAACCTTTGTATAAATAAACCATATGATTACTTACGTAATAATTTTAGGGTAACTAAATTAGAAAAAGTCAATCTACTGTATAAACCATAAACAAAATAGTTGTAAACTAAGTCATGTTAGATAAATCTTATTTAAATATTTTATAAATTAACATATGATTTTGGACGGAACTTGAATTTGCAATATTGTGTTTTTTACACTCTAAATTTTTAATGGTAGTGTGTATATGAAATGAAAGAATTGTTTTAAAAATAAATTATGATATTTTTGTTTAAAACCTTTCAATCACTATTCTTTACAACTTTTGGAATAAAAGGATTCGAACCTTCGAATGCTCGTACCAAAAACGAATGCCTTACCACTTGGCTATATTCCAGTATAACAGGTTAACATTCATATACAATGTTAAAAGTTAATAACAGAACACTTTGTTTAAATTAAAATGATATCCATTTACGTTGTCGTTATAAAAGTATTTGATTATGATTTTGTTCTGCATAGTTTCTAGAAAGCTGACAAAAAGATGTTTGACTCTTAAAATTTTTATAGATAGGTTTAATTGTTAAGAACACAACTCCCACCAAAGCTAAAAATAAAATTAAACCAACAATCAAAAACTGAAGTACAAATTGCGTGTATAAAATTTGACCGTATATTTCAAGATCCATTAAAGCATCTAATTTGCTATACCAATTAAGGTAACTATTAAAAAAAAAACTGTTGTTATATTCATTAATACTGAAACTATTATTTATTAAATTAATAAATTCAAAAAAAAAAACTCCATTGATGAATACACCAAAAGGAAAATAAATTATGATATTTTTAGATAAATTTTTTAATTTTGTTTCTAACATCATTAAAACAAATAAAAGTAAGACCGCTACGGCTCCTACGTATACTATTATTAGAAGAAGAGCTAAGAATTCACTTTCTAAGAACAGTAATAGTATAGCAACCAATAAAAAACTTAAAATTAAAAACAATAAGGCAAAAAAAGTATTTTGAAGTAAAACAATACATAAAGAACTTATTAATAGACCAGTAAGAAAAAAATAAGACAGTACATTTATCATTTTGTATTATACATTTTATTATAAGTAATAAGCTACCTAATATACTAATGTTTTAGAAAAAGAGGGATTCGAACCCTCGATATAGATTTTTTCTATATAAAGATTTAGCAGATCTTCGCTTTCAACCACTCAGCCATTTTTCTTTTATACATATATATATATTGGAAAATCGGGATCTATGGAGACATTTTCTGTGAAATAAAATGAAACTAAACAAGAAATTTACAATTAGGTTTAGGTATTAAAAGTTAGTTTTTACTTAATTGTGAAATATAAATATTTTTTTGTTTGCGCAAAGATCTTTTCTTTCTTTAGATTAATCGGTCTTTGTGATTTTTTTAAAGTCGGGTTATGAACAAATGTTTTGAAATTTAAATTATTAGTTCTCTTTATTTTGATACAAGAAGAGTGGGTTTGCGACCACAAATTTATAAATAACAGTTACTAACGCGAGGATTTATGGATTCCTGAAAATTTTTCTTTTAGAGCTAATTTACGGAAAATTATTCTAGAAAAATGTGCTAGTTTATTAAGTTTTTTTTTATTGATTGTAAAGACGCAAAGATTATTGATAAATGTTTTTGAACTTCGATTAGGAAATTTATTCAAAAGATTTAAAGCATTAAGCCTAATTAAATGAGTCAAACAAGAATTATTATATATTGTTTTTAACACAAATCTTTTTTTTTCAAAATATTGTATCTTTTTTCTGGTTTTTTTATCTTTTTCTAAGAGTTTTTTCATTTTGTATTCTCCCATGGAGAAGGGAAATCAAAAGTACGATATTCTTGACAAAGCTCTAAAGCTCCGTAAGTAACTCTATGCTTGGTATAATGATATTTTGATTCGTAAAATCCGCTTAAAGGAAAATCTTTCCTTAAAGGGTAGCCTTCAAATCCATAATCAGTTAATATTCTTACTAAATTAGAATGATTGTTAAAAAAAATCCCAAACATATCCCAAATCTCACATTCCCACCATGAAGCTCCTACAAAAATTTTTTCAATGGAGCTCAAAGGAGTTAACTCATTTACAAGACATTTTATACGAGTTCGAGAATTAAATCTTACACTAAGAAGATCATAAACCACTTGGAATCTGTATAAATTATTAGGGCAATCTACTCCTGATAAGCAAGTTAACACTTTAAATTGATATTTAAAATGATTTTTAAATAAAAACAAAGCTTTAATCAAAATATTTGTTTTAACAGTAATACAAGGTTCTTTATTAAAAATTTCAAGTTTAATAAAAGGAAATACTTTTAGTATATTCATAAATTTTTTATGGATAATTCATGTTTTTTCGTGGTAAGAAACCCTAAAATAAGGAGGGATATCTGGTAAACTGCAATTTTACCTTTTCTTGTTTTAAATAGGGCACAGCCCACTAAAAAATTGAGTATTGAACATTCTACAATGTTCTTTCTTTTTTACCAATAGACTGAAAGGTGACGCAATATTAATCTGTCCATATATTGTTTTTAATTTAGTAGAATGTTTTGTTTAAAAATAATGTAATTTTATAGGAATAAAAATAAAGTAAAGTAGGGCAGATAAATAAAAAAATTAATAAAAAAGTTAACAAGTTTATTAGAAATATTTTTTTATTTGTTATGGCATTAAAAAGTTTACCTATTAAAAGATTTTCAAAAAATAAAATTTTAATAACTCTTATGTAATAAAAAGTCGCAATAACACTAAATAATATATTTATAAAAGAGAAAAAATAAATAGAAACGCCAGAAAGTGCTTTGAAAACTCCCATTTTAACTAAAAACCCAACCATTGGGGGTAGTCCTGCTAATGTAAATAACGTTATAGCTAAACTTTGTGCCACTATGTTATTAGATTCTTGTAATAAAACAAAATCCCCCAAATCTCTATTTTGTTTCTCAACATAACTAGTTTTTTTTAATTCAAAATTTATAATAATGGACCAAATACATAAACCAGATATTATATAAATAATTAAGTAATAAAATGTAGCTTGAATACCTTCAAAACTTCCTACACTTAAGGCTAATAAAACGAATCCCATATTATTAATAGAACTATAAGTTAACAGGCTTTTTAATCTCCTTTGTTTTAAACCTGCAACAGCACCTATAAAAACACTCATTGTTGCAACAATTAAGGAATATAATTGCCAATAAGAAATTAAACTATAAAAACTAGAATAGCAAATCCTTAGTAAAAATATAAAAAGACTAAATTTAGATATTATCATAAAAAAAAAAGTGGTACTTGAAGGAGAACCTTCGTAAATATCAGGAGCCCATAAATGAAAAGGAGCTAATGCTAGTTTAAAAAAAATAGCAAAAAGAATAATTAATAAACCAAAAATTACAAAACTAAAATCAAACATAAAAGAGTGTTCCAAACTGTTTTTATCAAAAAGTTCTAAATAAAATTGGCTACAGTTTAGAATATTAATCACAGAAAATGTAAATCTTGGTTTATTGTACTCAGAAGACAAATGAGTGGTAATGTTAGAACCATTGTTTGAGTTTAATTTAATATCACTTCCAATTTGCCCTAAATATTTATTGTAGCACAACAACAAATCGTCCGTAGGCTCCTTATATAATAAAATAGTATTATCGTATACTAGCATATCGGATAATAAAAAAATGGGTAAGGAAGAAAAGAGTCTCTCTGTAATTTTATCAGAGTTACTTAAAATGAAATCAAGGTCCTGAAGATCTTCTGGGACAATCATATCTTCGTATTCATAAAAATAAGTAAGGATAGTTTTTTTTTTTAAGTCAATGGGATTGTTATCATTAAAAGGGTTATCTTGGATTGAAGATGCTATCCCAACTGAAATATTTTGAAAAAGTTTTTCAAATACAATTTCAAAATCGACAGATATTGGTAAAATTTTCAAAACATTTACCTCGTGATTAGGGTTATGTTGATTTTTTAATATTTCATCTAAATGATCTCGGTAATAGAAATAAGAGTAGTTATCTATGTTATTATAAAGAGTTATCATTTTTTCAGAAATACTACGGTATAAGTCATTTTCTTCAGGACTTATTAATACTGTTTTAACATCTAAACCGTTTGGCTTCTGATGTTGTATATCAGAGGGCAGTAAATAAGTTTTTTTTTTAAATAATTCTAATTTATCTAAAATTATTTGAAGTTTTGTAGAATTAGAATTTTCCGTCATAGATATCTTTTCTTGAAAGGATTCTAATGCTTTAAATATAGATTCAAAAGATAAAAAAAAACTATTTGCTGTGAAAACCCATATAAAAAAATCTTTGAAATCAGTCAAAAGAACACTACCACTCAACCCGTAGATAAAAGTTGTACCTAATAAAAATATTGCGGTTGATAAAGACCCTAACACAAAATATTTTACGCCACTTTCAACAGAAAAATTCGACGATTTCTTAAAAGAAGCTAGAACATAAAAAGCTAACCCTTGTAACTCAATAGCCAAATAAGCTGTCATTAAATCACTAGCTCCACAAAGTAAAAAAAAGCCAAAAATGGAAGTAAGTGTAATAATATAATATTCGAAATTACTTAATCTCTGATTTTTTAGATATTTTGAGATAAAAATTAAATACAAAAGGCTTGATAACCCAATTATAAATTTAGATATTAAAGATAGTTGATCGTTGTAAATAGTGTCATTAAAGCTAGTCAGTGCTAACAAAGACACATCCATTTGTTGTGAGATTAAAACCAAGTAACTTATTAATCCAAAAATTAATAAAAAAAGCAATTGGTTGTTGTATTGGAATTTGATAGAAAAACTCTTATCAGTTATTACAAATTTCAATGAAAACAAAGAAAATAGCGTTACACAAAATAATATACTAATAAGATAGTATTCAGGCAAAAACGTAAGTTCTTGTATTTTTATATACTCTACGAATTCTAAGGAATTCCCCAGTTTTAAATTTTCCAAATGGAAAAAATTTAATTCTACAGGTTGAAATTCCTTTATGAAAAAGCTACTTTCCTTGATGTTCGTATTTAGCAAATAAGAAACATTCAAAATATGACTCAAGAAATTGTTGGTTTTTATCGAATATTTTTTAAGAAATTGTTTATAGTTAGACCTTAATTTTATAAAATTAAATCTAGAAAGTGTTTTATTTTTTTCAGATTTCTTTATTATGGGTAACAAAAAAATTCTATTATAATATAAAACATTAATACAGGGTTCTTTA
>RCNA010000161.1_pt1 | contig 10462 bp, 8 predicted proteins | sample 2041331 | NCBI WGS metagenome assembly RCNA01 (sample SAMN09708233, study PRJNA481090) | Marine sediment metagenome, whole genome shotgun sequencing project. | reverse complement strand
TGTTTATACCTTCATTGGTCACATGCTTTACAAAAGCACTTCCAATAATAGCGCCTTTAGCGTACTTTGTTGCTTGGGTAAATGTTTCATTATTACTAATACCAAAACCAATAATTTGAGGGTTTTTTAATTTCATTTTAGCAATGCGCTCAAAATATTTAGTTTGCTCATCTCCAAATCCAGATTGAGCACCAGTCGTACTTGCACTACTTACCATGTAAATAAATCCGTTAGAAATGGAATCTATAAAGTTAATGCGTTCTATTGAGGTTTGTGGTGTTATTAAAAACACATTGATTAATCCGTATTTCTCAAAAATCGCTTGATATTCTTCATGATAGACATCAACTGGTAAATCTGGAATGATTAACCCGTCTATACCAATGTCGCTACATTTTTTACAGAACGCTTCCACACCATATTGTAACATAGGATTAAAATAACCCATGATAATTAAAGGAATATTTACCGTCTTTCGGATGTCTTTTAATTGATTGAAAAGCACTTCGGAAGTCATACCGTTTTTCAAAGCTTGAGTGGAACTTGCTTGAATGGTTGGTCCGTCAGCTAATGGATCACTAAATGGTAACCCTATTTCAATCATATCCACACCGTTTTTTTCTAAATTTTGAATTGTTGAAACGGTGTCGTTAATATTTGGATATCCTGCTGTAAAGTATATAGATAGTAGCTTTTTATCTTCTTTTAATTTTGTTTGAATACGATTCATTATTTTTTAGTTTTTTAAGACCTCACAGGTTTTTAATACCTATGATGCCTGTTTGCGTTAGGGATTGAACGGTCTGTTTGAGCTCCCCGACGTAGGAGGGAGCGAGTAGTGAAAGCCCGACCCGATAGGGGAACGCCCAAATAATTTGGCATAAAAAAAGCCTTCAGAAAACTGAAGGCTTTAAATATCTATTTGGAAATGGATTATAGTTTAGAAAACATTTTTTCCATTTTTGCTTTTTGTTCATCTGCTAAAGCAGCATCAACTAAAATACGCCCACTATGCTCATCTGTAATTACTTTTTTACGAGAAGCAATCTCCACTTGAACTTGTGGCGGAATAGTAAAGAAAGATCCTCCAGCTGCACCTCTTTCAATTGGCACAACCGCTAAACCATTCTTAACGTTTGTTCTGATTCTGTTATAAGCAGCAACTAAACGGGCTTCAATTTGTTTTTTGTAATCTTCAGATTTACCAATTAAAGCTTTCTCTTCTTTTTCAGTTTCAGCTAAAATAGCATCTAACTCACTTTTCTTGTGCTTTAAGTGATTTTCTCGCTCTTTTACACGCTCTTTAGTATCAGCAACTACTATTTTTTTCTGCTCTATTTGAACTTTAAATTCTTTAATGTGCTTATCAGCCAATTCAATTTCTAGTTCTTGAAACTCAACTTCTTTAGTGATTGAATTGAATTCTCTGTTATTTCTAACATTTTTTTGTTGCTCAGCATATTTTTTAATTAAAGCTTTAGATTCCTCAATTGAGTTTTTCTTCGCAGTAATATCGTTGTCTACTACCTCTAAATTAGAAACAAGTTTTTCTAATCTGATGTTTAATCCAGCAACTTCATCTTCTAAATCACGAACTTCTAGAGGAAGTTCTCCACGAACATTTCTAATTTCATCAATACGAGAATCGATGAGTTGTAAATCGTATAAAGCTCTTAAACGATCTTCAACAGTTACTTCTTTCTTTTTAGCCATACTTTATAAATACTTAACAGGATTGGTATTTGTGTTCGATAAAATGATTGCAAAATTAGTAATTTTTTTTGTAAGATATGCTACTAAAAGGCTTTTTGTGAATTGCTCACTTTCATAATGCCCAATATCTGCTAAAAGGATGCTATTTTCGGCAGTGAAAAAGTCGTGATATTTTAAATCGGCAGTCACAAAAGCCTCAGCACCATTGGTCTTAGCAGCTTGTATTGCAAAACTACCCGAACCGCCTAAAACGGCTACTTTTTTTATTTTTTTATTTAAAAATGAAGAGTGCCTGATGCATTCCGTATTCATTCTTGTTTTTATGTGGTTTAAAAAGCTAGATTCATCCATGGGGTCTGCAAATTCTCCTATCATGCCCATACCAATATTTTGGTTTTTGTTTTCTAGTGTAGTTAATTCATAAGCAACTTCTTCGTAAGAATGTGTTTTGAATAGTGTTTCAAGTACCTGAGATTCTAGATGTTTAGCATAGGTTACTGTGATTTTTGTTTCTTCTTCAGTATGTGTTTCGCCTTTTTGGCCTTTTGTAGGATTTGAATCTTGATTGCCTTTAAAAGTACCAAACCCTTCAACATTAAAACTGCAATCAGAATAATTACCTATGCCACCTGCTCCTACTTTGAATAATGCTGTTCGTAATTGTTCAGCTTCATTTTTAGGAACATAGGTGGTTAATTTTTTTATGGTTTCGCTTTGCGGAATTAAAATACGTTTGTTTGTTAATTCTAATTGATTGCAAATCATATCATTTACACCTTGTAATGCATTATCAAGTGCTGTATGTATGCTGAAAATAGCAATATCGTGTTTTATGGCTTTCATAACCACACGCTCTACATAATTTTTGCCGGTTAGTTTTTTTAAACCTTTAAAAATGATAGGATGGAAGCTTACGATGAGATTGCAGTTCGCTTCAATGGCTTCGTCTACAACAGCTTCAAGTGTATCTAAAGTCACTAATACTCCAGTGATTTTGGTATTTCTATTGCCTACTAACAAGCCAACATTATCAAAATCTTCAGCGTAAGCTAATGGTGCAAGTTCTTCTAAATGATTTATAACATCTTGTACAATCATATTATTTGTATTTAATTCAAAGATAAAATAATTACTTTCGTTGTGATGAAAATATTGCGATACATATTATTCCCTATTGAACCCATTTATTTTTTGGTTACTTGGTTTCGAAATAAATTATACGATATAGGTATTAAAAAATCTGTTTCTTATGATTTTCCTGTGATTTGTGTTGGTAACTTGAGTGTTGGTGGTACTGGTAAAACACCAATGATTGAATATTTAATCAATCTTTTAAAAGATGAATATAAAGTAGCTACTTTAAGTAGAGGTTATAAAAGAAAAACGAAAGGGTTTCAGTTGGCAGATAAAAACGCTAATGCTGATTCTATTGGAGATGAACCTTTTCAGTTTTATTCTAAATTTAAAAATGACATTCTCGTGGCTGTTGATTCTGATAGGCGAAATGGCATTCAAAATTTACAGCAACATATCCCGGAAGTTATTTTATTGGACGATGCATATCAGCATAGAAAAGTAAAAGCGGGTTTTAATATTTTACTGACTACCTATGATAATCCGTATTTTAAAGATATCGTTTTACCAACAGGCAATTTAAGAGAACCGAGAAATGGTGCTAATCGTGCTAATATTATTGTGGTAACTAAATGTCCGAAAGTTTTAAGTGAAAGCGAAAAAGATGATATTATAAAACGAATTAACCCAGAAAAGCATCAGCATGTTTTTTTTAGTACTATAGCCTATTCTAATAAATTATTTTCTGTTAAAAAAACGATAACGATTAATAATTTGGAGTCTTTTACTTTAGTAACAGGAATTGCAAATGCAACGCCATTGGTTGATTCTTTGAAAGGTAAAAACTTAAACTTTGAACATTTAAATTTTAAAGATCATCACGATTTCACAAAAGAAGATATAACAGCTTTAGAAAAAAAGGAGTTAATTGTTACTACTGAAAAAGACTTTATGAGATTGAAACAATACGACTCATTACAGAATAAACTTTTTTATTTACCTATCACAGTAAGTATTAATGAAGCATCAAAAATGAATCAACTTATAAAAGATTTTGTTAAGCATTAGTTTAAGACGCTTGACTTTTATTAGCTAAAGCATTGTAAAGTTTTTTCTCAAACTCTTCTTGTTTAAATGGTTTTGGAATAATATCAGTGAAACCAGCCTCTTCAAACTCTTGCATTTTATCTTCAATAGTAACCGCAGTAAGTGCGAAAATAGTAAGTTCTTTATCAAATGATCTTACAATTTTGGTAGCTTCAATACCACTAATTCCTGGCATGTGTATGTCCATTAATATGATGTTGTAATCGTTTGCTCTTATTCTTTCAACAGCTTCTTCACCATTATCAACAATATCACAATTAAGATCCATTTTAGTTAAAATCTTTTTGGTTATCATTTGGTTGATTTTGTTGTCTTCAACTACCAAAATTTTAACTTTACTTAAGTCTAAATCACTAGTGTTCCCTTCAAAGTAAGTAACTTTTTTTTCCTCAATCTCTTTTTTATTAGTCTGTTCTAAAGGGATCTCAAAATAGAATGTTGTTCCTTTTTCTAATTCACTTTTAACGTAAATTTTTCCTTTTAAGATATCTATTAATCCTTTTACAATAGATAATCCTAAACCAGTACCGCCATATTTACGGTTAATTTGAATGGAACCTTGAGAGAAACTTTCAAACATGTGGTCTTGTTTCTCTTGACTAATACCAATACCATTATCTTCAACCTCAAAACGCAAGGTGTAGATCTTATCTTTTTCTTCAATTTTATAAACACGAATCCAAATGTCTCCATCTTTAGTAAATTTGATCGAATTACCAATTAAATTAATCAGGATTTGAGAAATTTTCAATTGGTCGGCAATAAAGTTTTCTGGTAAATCTTTATCGTATTCAAAATGAACTTTAATGTTATTATCTAGTGCTGAATTATTAAGCGCTAAAACAATATTATTTATTTTCTTTTTTAAGCTGAAAGATTCTGGTTCAATATCAACTTTGTTAGCTTCAATTTTATTTATTTGAAGAATATCATTTATAAAAGTTAAAAGGTAATCTCCTGAGAATTTAAGCGATTTTAAATGCTGAATTTGTTCTGGTCTTGGGTTTTCATCTAATAGCATGTTACTTAAACCTGTAACGGCATATAGAGGTGTCCGTAACTCGTGTGTTACTGTTGATAAGAAATTCGCCTTAGTTTTTGATGCTAATTCGGCTTTTTCTTTGGCTATAATAAGCTCTCCATTCTTTTTATGAAGCATATTATTAGTCTTAAGTCTTATATTATTGTTTTTGTAAAGTGATAATGTTAAAAGAGACAAAATAGTAATTAAAGCGACACTTAAAATAGAAATTAAAGTACCTAAGTTTTTGTCATCTTCAGCTTTTTCTAATTTTAAAACAACCTCTTTGTTTTTTTCAATTTCTTCGTTTAATCGAAATTGAGTTTCTTCATTTCTTGAAGAATTGATTCGAGTTAATCCTCTTATAGAATCAGAAAGTTTTAAGTGATCATTTAAATAATTTCTAGAAAGTTTATGTTCTTCTAGATTAGAGTATAAATCACTAGTAACAGCGTATCCCTCATTAAGAATATTTGTAAAATTATTAGTTTTTGCTATTTGCAAACCAGCTAGAACAAGCTCTAAAGCTCTTTCATTGTTTCCGAGTTTAGCATAAATTCTAGCATGATTTATTAAAGCTTCACTTTGTATTTTTAAATAATCATATTTTTTTGCAATAGCTAAAGATTGTTCGACAACATCTCTAGCTTTTTTATAATTTTTTAACTCGTTGTAAGTTTTGCCCTCACATAGTAATGTTTCGGCTAATTCTTCATTTAAATCTTCTTCTTCAAATTTAGATTTTGCGGCGGTATAAGAATCTAGGGCAGAATAATAGTCCTTTTTAGCTAAATAGACATCTCCAAAGGTTTTGTAAGAGGTGCCTAAGTTTTCATTGTCGTTTATAATACGTTGAATTTCTATAGCTTTGTTTAAAGATTTAATGGCTCTGTCTTCCTCTTCAAGAATAAGCTCTAACCTTCCTTTTATAGCATATATAAGACCAATACTTTTCTTTTTATCTGCTTTTTGAGCCAATTCTAGAGCTTCATCCAGATTTTTTTTGGCTTTATAATAATTGTAGTTCTCCAACTCCGTTTGCGATTGCGCAATGCGGTAGTTTATATTATTCTGTACCAATTCAGGATCTTCATCAATTGCCTTTTGAGCAAAAGCAATGATGCTGAATAGCATGAAAATAACGAATATGTGGTTTTTAATTTGGGGCATTTTTAGTTAATGTTGCGGACAAATATAATTATTTTATCGATAAAAGACACTTTTTTTCCGTTAAATAACACAATAAGTCAATAATTCTTTGTGAATAGCCTGTTTCGTTATCATACCAACCAATAATTTTTATCATATTTCCTATTACAGATGTCATCTGCGAATCAAAAATACAAGAATGCGGATTTCCAACGATATCTATAGAAACGATTGGATCTTCAGTATATTCTAAAATACCTTTATAATTACCTTCTGAAGCTTCTTTGAAGGCATTATTGATGTCTTCTATAGAAACCGACTTTTTTACATTGAAAGTAATGTCTGTTAAAGAGCCGTTTATAACCGGAACTCTAATACCGCAACCGCCAATAACATCAGAAAGCTCTGGAAATATTTTGGTAAGTGCTTTAGCCGCACCAGTAGTTGTTGGAACTATAGATTGACTTGCAGCTCTAGACCTTCGTAGATCACGATGGGGTTGGTCATGTAAACTTTGGTCGGTAGTGTAGGAGTGAATCGTAGTTATGTATGCTTGATTAATACCACAAAGTTTATTAATGATATCAATCATTGGTGCCGCATTATTAGTGGTACATGAAGCGTTTGAAATTATAGTTTCAGTGCCATCAATACAATCATCATTGACACCTAATACTATAGTTTTAATATCATCTTCTAAAGGCGGAACACTTAAAATAACTTGTTTCGCACCGTTATTTATATGATGTTGAAGTTCTGAAGCTATTTTGAATTTACCAGAAGATTCAATTACAAAATCAACATCAAAAGGTTTCCAATTAATATCTTTTGGATGTTTCTTGTTTAAAAGCGGAATGCTTATTTTATTAACTATAATGTGATTTTCGTTATGCGATACCTCACCATTAAAACGCCCATGCACACTATCGTACTTAAGTAAGTGACTTAAAGTTTTAGCATCTGCTAAGTCGTTGATAGCAAAAATTTGTATGTTTTTATGGTTTTGTAGTAATCTAAAAACACGTCTGCCTATTCTACCAAAACCATTGATAGCAACATTAATCATGATTAATTTATGTGTTTTTGTGCTTTATAAGAAGACCTTACTAAGGCACTACTTTCTACATGACGGAAACCTAATTCTAAACCAATTTCTTCGTATTCTTTAAATTGGTCTGGATTAATAAAGTGTTTAACAGGTAAGTGTTTTTTACTTGGTTGAAGATATTGCCCTATAGTAACAACATCCACATCACTCTCTCTAAGGTCATGAAGCGTTTCAATAACTTCCTCTCTAGTTTCTCCTAAACCAAGCATAATTCCAGATTTTGTTCGTCGTTGACCTTCTTGTTTTAAGTATTTTAAAACACCCATACTTCGGTCATATTGCGCTTGTATTCGAACTTCGCGAGTTAAACGTCGTACGGTTTCTATATTATGCGATACCACTTCTGGAGCCACATCAATAATTCTATCTATATGTTTTTCTATGCCTTGAAAGTCCGGAATAAGTGTTTCAAGAGTGGTTTCAGGATTCATTCGTCTCACAGCTTTAACTGTTTCAGCCCACATAATGCTTCCCATATCTTTTAAATCATCTCTATCAACACTAGTCAAAACGGCATGTTTAATTTGCATGATTTTTATAGAGCGTCCAATTTTTTCGGGTTCATCCCAATCTACCGTTTCTGGTCGCCCCGTTTTTACACCACAAAAGCCACAAGAGCGTGTACAAACATTACCAAGAATCATAAAGGTTGCGGTACCTTCACCCCAACATTCCCCCATATTAGGGCAACTTCCAGAAGTACAAATGGTATTCAGTTTGTATTTATCAACTAAACCTCTAAGTTCTGTGTATTTTTTTCCTGTTGGAAGTTTAACACGAAGCCATTTTGGTTTTGCTTGACGCTCAGGTAATATATTTGAAGCAGTTTCGGTGTTCATATCTCTAAAATATAGATTGCAAAGATACGAAGTATTCTTTTAAATTTAGCCTATGAAAGTGAGACAGAGACACACAAATAACCGCTGAGTTACATAGAGAATTCTCGATTTAAGCTAGAAGTTATAACTCTAATTAATATAGCTATGTATTTAAAAATTTGGGCGTTACCACAAGGGTCGGGCTATCCGTTACAAGTCCTCGCACCTTCGGGCTGTGGGCTTTCCACTTCTATCCGTAACGCAGTTCAGAACACTATTCCAACATTTTTATAAACTATCATATTTTACAACGTAGTAAGAAACCAAACTCCAAACCCTATTAAAAATACAATACCCGAAATACTTAGAATATGTAATGTTTTAGAGGGCTGCCATGCCGCCGGCGTATGCTTGCTAGAAATTAATTTATAATTAATAATAGCATAAAAAGGCGCAGTTATAAAGGATAAAATAGTAGCTATTTTAATTAATAAACCCATTTCAGACTCTAAAAAGAAAAAGATACAAATAGTTCCTAAAGTAAGTAATGCAATCCAAAAGGTGTAATTGAACTTTGTCGCTTTCTTGAAAAGTAATTGGGTGGCTTTTGCCATAGCTCTAGGCGAAGCATCTAAAGTAGTTAAAGTGGTGCTAAACATAGTTGTGAAAGCAGCAATACCAATAATAACATAAGCCCAATCTCCAAGGCTAGTAGTATACATTTTAATTAACTGTCCTGAAAAAACACTAGCTTTATTACTAAATGATTCTCCACTATTAAACATAACCAAAGTACCTAAAAGTACAAAGCCAATACCTAAAATAATAGTTCCTATATAACCTACATTAAAATCGAATAGCGCTGATTTGGTAGTGTAGGATTGGGTTTCTTTGTTTTTTTCAACAGACCATAAAGATTGCCATACTGCAATATCTAAAGGAGCGGGCATCCAGCCCATAAAAGCAATTAAAAAGGCAATTTCTAAACTGTTTTCTGGTAATATTTGTTTAAAAGAAATGGCACTAGTATTATTAAATAATGCCATGCTTACTGCTGCTAAAGTACTAATAGTTAATACGATGATGATTATTTTTATCAATCTGTCTAATAACTTATACTTCCCAAAAATTAATAGACTTAAGCATATAGCCAAAATAATGACTGTCCATACTTTTATATTAATAAAATCACCAAATAAGGAGGATGCTAAACCAGCCGTAACAATAGTTACAGCGGTTTGTATTGTAAACATGGTGGCTAAATTTAATATATAGTATGTAGCTAAAACCCCTTTTCCTAGTTTTAAATACCCTTCTAATAAGCTTTCCCCAGTAGCTGTAGCATAGCGAGGGCCAAATTGAAAAAACGGATATTTAAATAAGTTTACTAAAAGCAATGCCCAAATTAAACCTAAACCAAAATCTGCACCCGCACGAGTAGATTGTACTAAATGCGAAACACCTATTGCTGCACCAGCAAATAATAATCCTGGGCCTAGATTTTTGAGTTTAGCAATCATTTACTTTCCTCTAATAATTTCAGCCAATAGTTTTTTTGCTCTAAGTAATTTTACTTTAATATTACTCATGGGCTCTTTAAGTTCTTTAGAAATCTCTTTATAACTAAGCTCTTGAAAATAACGCAAGTTTATAACCTCTTGATAATGTGGTTTTAATTTTTTAATATCGCGGAGTAGTTTTGCTAAATGTTGTTCGGTAATTAACTTGTCTTCAGCAGAAGGCGATTCATCTAAAACCTGAAACACCTCTCCTCGATCATCTTTCGAAATGACTTGAGTAATAGAATTCTTTTCTTTTCGTAATAAATCAATATAAATATTTTTCGAAATGGTAATTAACCATGTTTTAAAGGTGTATTTATCATTGAAAGTTTCAATTCTATCAAATGCTTTAGAGAATGTTTGAATAGTAATATCTTCCGCATCATTTTCGTTATGAGTACGTTTTAATTGAAAACCATAAACATTATCCCAGAAAACATCTAATAAATAATTAAATGCTTTTTGGTCATTTTTTTTTGCACGCGAAATTGCTTCCTCTATTTCCAATGGTTAGGTTTTGAGATAAGATTGTTTATAAAGATAGTTAATTGCGCAATAATTAGAAAAATTTCAAGGAAAGGAAGGAAAACTAATAAATCTATTTCACCAAGCTTTTTTGATGAAGCTCCCAATATTATATACTGTAATATAATTCGAAAAATGAATAAACCTAATACGATTTTCCAACAGAATAAAGTTGCCAATAGGATTAATGCAAATAACCAAAACAATAAATTTGAAGTATATAAAAGCATTAACAACACTTTATGCTTCATTTTGTAATGCTTTGCTGTCGAAACGTGACGTCTTTTTTGTTTATACCAATCTTTTAAAGTAGTTTTTGGTATGGATTCAGTAAAGCTTCTTTTTGAAAAACATATAGCTGTGTTTTGCGGTGTTGCTATTTGAT
>RCNA010000160.1_pt1 | contig 10467 bp, 7 predicted proteins | sample 2041331 | NCBI WGS metagenome assembly RCNA01 (sample SAMN09708233, study PRJNA481090) | Marine sediment metagenome, whole genome shotgun sequencing project. | reverse complement strand
GAGAGGAACCATTATCTATTGAAGTTCCTGAGCATGTATATAAAGAATTTCGGGTTATTGAACTCATAAATGGATATCGTTCTCGAGGGCATCTATTCACAAAAACAAACCCTGTTCGAGCAAGAAGAAAATATACCCCAACCTTAGCCATTGAGAATTTTGGACTTTCAAATGATGATTTAGAAACCATTTTTGATGCTGGTGAAATATTAAATATTGGTAGTAAGAGCTTAACAGGTATAATTCAACATCTTGAAAATATTTATTGCGATTCAATAGGTGTTGAATACATGTATATTAGGAATCCCGATGTTATTAAATGGTGGTCAAATAATTTAAATACAAACGATAATCATCCAACATATTCAATTGAAGCAAAAAAATATATTCTTTCTAAACTCAATCATGCTGTAACTTTTGAGAACTTTTTACAAACCAAATATGTAGGTCAAAAACGTTTTTCTTTAGAAGGTGGAGAATCTCTTATTCCAGCAATAAGCGTTGCCCTTTTTAATGCTGTTGCAGAATATGATGTAGAGGAGTGCGTACTGGGTATGGCACATCGAGGCAGACTAAGCACTCTTATTAATATTTTTAGAAAACCGGTTCGGGAACTTTTTAGTGAATTTGAAGGTAAGGATTTTGAAGATGAAGATATTGATGGCGATGTAAAATATCATCTAGGTTTAACAATCGATAAAACATATCAAAACGGGAAATCTATTAGGATGAATTTAGTGCCAAATCCTTCTCATTTAGAAACTGTTGGGCCAGTTGCAGAAGGCATAACCAGAGCTAAAATAGATAAAGATTATAATGGTGATGATTCAAAGATCCTTCCAATATTAGTGCATGGAGATGCCGCAATTGCAGGGCAGGGAATTGCCTATGAAGTCGCACAAATGAGTCAGTTAAATGGCTATAAAACTGGCGGTACAATACATATAGTAGTGAATAATCAAATTGGATTTACCACGAATTACTTAGACGCCCGTTCAAGCACCTATTGTACAGATGTTGCTAAAGTAACTTTATCCCCTGTGTTGCACGTCAATGCTGATGATGCAGAAGCAGTTGTTCATGCAGTCGAATTGGCTTTAGATTACAGGATGAAATTTAAAAGAGATGTCTATATAGATTTATTAGGTTATCGTAAATATGGTCATAATGAAGGTGATGAACCGCGTTTTACTCAACCCAAACTATATAAAGAGATTTCAAAACATGCCAATCCGTATAAAATATATGCTGAAAAATTAATAGCAGAAAAAAGTATTGATGCAGCTTATTCTAAGAAAATAGTTTCAGATTTTAAAGAAATGCTTGAATCTGAATATGCAAAATCTAAAGAGGATACTTCATCAGTAGTTCGCGAATTTATGGAAGAACGTTGGACAGATTTTAAGCGGCAAAAATTAAATGTGATGTTGCAATCTGTCGAAACACATTATCCAAAAAAGAATTTAAGGAACATTGCTAAAATAGTTTCTACAGTACCTGAAGGTGTAAAATTTTTACGTAAAGCAGAAAGAATTCTGGATGGTAGAGCCAAAATGGTTTTTGAAACAGACGAGTTAGATTGGGGAATGGCAGAAACACTAGCCTATGGAAGTTTACTTGAAGAAGGTTTTGATGTTCGTATTTCTGGTCAGGATGTAGAACGAGGAACCTTTAGTCATAGACATGCAATTTTACGCGATGAAATATCTGAAGAGCGTATCAATTTATTAAATACCAACGCTGCTAATAAAGGAGAAATGAATATTTACAATTCTTTATTATCGGAGTATGGAGTGCTTGGCTTCGATTATGGATATGCGATGGCAAATCCAAACACATTAACTATTTGGGAAGCGCAATTTGGTGATTTTAGTAATGGCGCTCAAATCATATTTGACCAATACTTATCTGCGGCCGAAGACAAATGGAAAATGCAGAATGGAATTGTTATACTCCTGCCTCATGGTTACGAAAGTCAGGGCGCAGAGCATTCATCAGCCCGAATGGAGCGTTATTTGCAATTATGCGCCATAGACAACATGATTGTTGCCGATTGTACCACTCCGGCAAACTTCTTTCATCTATTACGACGTCAAATGAAATGGAATTTTAGAAAACCATTAATTGTTTTGACCCCTAAAAGTTTGTTGCGTCATCCTAAGGCAGTATCATCATTAAATGAATTTGAAAACGGACAGTTTCAGGAAGTAATCGATGACACTATTAATCCAGAAAAGGTTAAAAAAATGGTTTTCTGTACTGGTAAATTCTATTATGATTTACTTGCAGAAAGAGAAAATTTGAAGAAAGAAGATGTGGCATTAATTAGAATCGAGCAATTATTTCCTTTACATTTAGAAAAAATAAAAAGAATAATAGATCGCTATCCAGCTGTTGAAAAATATATTTGGGCACAAGAAGAACCTAAAAATATGGGAGCCTGGAGCCATATGATGCAAAGGTTTGACTTGGTCAAATTAGAAGCGGCCTCAAGACCATATGCTGCAGTTCCGGCACCAGGTTCAAGTACAAGAGATAAAAGAAGACAAAAAAGGGTCATAGATCAAGTTTTTGAATAAATTAAGAATAAAATTAGAAAGATGATTTTAGAAATGAAAGTTCCTTCTCCGGGAGAATCTATAACAGAAGTAGAGATAGCTTCATGGTTAGTTGAAGACGGTGATTACGTTGAAAAAGATCAACCTATTGCCGAAGTAGATTCTGATAAAGCTACGTTGGAATTACCCGCTGAAGAAAGCGGTGTTATTACTTTCAAGGCGGAAGAAGGTGATGCTGTAGCGGTTGGAGCCGTAGTTTGTTTAATAGATATGGATGCCAAAAGGCCAGAAGGTTCAACGCCGGATAAAGTAGAAAAGAAAGAAGAAAAGCCTTTAGAAACAAATGTATCTTCGAACGGGGTTGAGAAGACATATGCTACAGGAACAGCTTCGCCTGCAGCAAAAAAAATATTGGATGAAAAAGGCATTTCGGCCACTGCTATAACAGGTACTGGAAGAGATGGAAGGATAACCAAAGATGATGCAGTAAAGGCAGTGCCAAGTATGGGTACACCATTGATGAACAGCACTAGAGATGGTGAACGTAAAAAATTATCAATGCTACGTCGAAAAGTTGCTGAAAGGTTGGTTTCTGTTAAGAATGAGACCGCCATGTTGACTACATTTAATGAAGTTGATATGCAACCAATCTTTGATTTACGAAAGCAGTTCAAAGAAGATTTTAAAGAAAAGCATGGAGTGAGCCTTGGGTTTATGAGCTTTTTTACAAAAGCCGTTGTTAGAGGCTTACAATTATTTCCTGATGTAAATTCAATGATAGATGGAGATTATAAAATTTCTTATGATTTTCAGGACATTTCAATTGCAGTTTCAGGCCCTAAAGGATTAATGGTTCCGGTAATAAGGGATGCCCAGAAATTAAGTTTTAAAGGAGTGGAAAATGAGGTAAAACGGTTAGCAATAAGAGCGAGAGATGGTGAAATAACTATCGATGAAATGACGGGTGGCACTTTTACTATTACTAATGGTGGAGTCTTTGGTTCTATGTTATCTACACCTATACTTAATCCTCCTCAAAGCGCCATTTTAGGTATGCATAATATTATAGAGCGCCCTGTTGCTATTAACGGAAAGGTTGAAATAAGACCTATCATGTATGTTGCACTGTCATACGATCATCGAATTATTGATGGAAAAGAATCTGTTGGATTTTTGGTTTCCATTAAAGAAGCGCTGGAGAATCCTGTTGAAATATTGATGGATAACAATCCAAAAAAAGCGTTGGAGATGTAACATTTTTAAAAATATTTTTTATACTGCAAAACCCTAAAGTCAAGTGTATTGAATTTTGGGTTTTGTTGTTTCAAACGTTTATATTCTGAGTTACTTCCCACTGCTCTGTTAGCTGAACCTGAAGGTGCCATAAGGGAAATAGTTTTTATAATTCTTGAGTCCAAATGAAAATTATGTATTCTAGGAATTTCATTAGAAACTAATTGAAGTATAATATCATATTCTTTAAGGTGTTTCCTAAAGAAATATTCTGGCCCGTTTTTACTATTCCCTCCAGTAAAAAGTAAGGTATCAACTGTTGTGTGTTCCTTTAAATAACCAATCAAATTACGAAGCCGCACTTGTTGCATTCCCAGATCAGAAGCATCAATTTTCTCTCTCTTACAATTTTCAACAATATCACAGATTCCTATTTGTCGTTCAGTCAAGAATTCTTTTCTCTGTTGTATCGCTATTTCAGTGGTTTCATATTTAAGATTTAGATCAAAAATACGATCTAGAATTGGCCATAACTGTCCATTACGGCTACCATAACAAAAATTTACATCACGTTCTAATAAAAGACCTTGCGAAAATCGAGGAGGGGGTAAGGTGCCAACTATAAGTTTGGTTGCATCTTTGGGTATAAATGGCCTATACGGATGTTGATGTGAAAACATCTTCTAATGTATTAAAAAAGCCTGAGTTAGAAACTCAGGCCTTCATTATTGTATAAAAACTCTAAATTTATAAACCAATAACTATTGTTGCTGTAAATTTATCATTATCAATATCTAGCTCAGCCGGTGTTACGCCATCCTTGTTTAAAAAACTATATACATCTGTATTCGTTGAGTTTTGATAAGCTAGATCAAGTTTGACATTACCACTAAATTTAAAACCAACACCTAATGAATAACCCTCTATATTGTCAGAGTTAATAGCATCTTCATATGGACTCTCTTCAAAATGATAACCGCCTCTTAAGCTTACATTATCTAAGCGCCATTCTGCACCTACATTGAATGTTGATGTATTTTTTAAAGCATTTGCAAACAAATCGTTTTCATCAACAAATTCACTAGTAGGTTTTAACGTTGTATTCGTAAAATTCTTGTAAGTATAGTCAAAACTTATGAGCCCTTCTTTTCCTAAGATATAAGCAAAACTTCCGGTTAATTTACTCGGTGTATTCAATTTATAATCAAAAAGATTAACGTCAGAAAATTCTGTATAAAGTTCAGAATCATTACTTACACTAATTTCTAGATCTTCCACAAATTCATCAGTTAAATTATACCATATTGGTGTTTGGTATGCTAAACCTAGACGAACTTCATCAGATGGTTTTGCAATAAAACCAACGTTAAAACCTACACCATCACCAAATGTGTATAATTCTTGCAATAATGAAGCGTCAAATAAATTAGCATTACCATCATTACTAGAGTGCTCAAAGAGAGTTCTCTGATAGAATTCTAAACTATGGGTTACTACAGATAAGCCAATAAACATTTTTTCATTGTATTGTCCGGCTATTGAAAAGGTAAATTTTTCATTCTGACCGGAAGTAAAGTTTCCAAAGAATTGTCCTTCAACATCGTCGTAAAAAATATCATTGTCAATATCACTATCATAATTTAGATAAGGATCATAACTAAGGTTACTTGTTCCGGTGGGTCCAACTATAAAATCTGATTCGCCACTATTCCCTTCTATAATAAAATTGTTTTCAAAATCTTTAGCCAATGTATAATTAAAACCTAATGCAATTTTTGACCAATTAGAATTTCCACGGTTATTAAAAATCATTACTCCACCAGCCTGAGTTAAATTAAAATAATCATCATTATTAGTGGTGTTTGTACCATAAAAAGAACTTAGAATATCCGTATCTCTAAGACCAAAAGATATACTGGTTTGAGAATTATTAAATACTGCTAAACCTGCAGGGTTTACATCTCCTGCGGATAGATCTCCACCCAATGCGCCAAAAGCTCCACTCATGGCATTAAATCTTGCGGTACCATTATTATCTTCTCCAGAAAACAGGATGGCTGCATCACTATAACTTATAACTTGGGCATTAATTGCTACAGAGGATAATAATCCTCCTATTAAAAATAGAAATTTTTTCATGTTATTTTTTTTTATTTTTTTCTAGAACTTCTTGAACTACTTCTTGAAGAAGATGAACTTCTTGATGGGGCTGATGTTGATCTTGATGAGGCACTACTTCTAGATGAAGACCTATTGCTACTAGCTCTACTTGGACTTTTAGATGAAGACCTATTACTACTAGCTCTACTTGAGCTATTAGAGGAATTATTTCTAGGAGCACTATAACTTCGTCTATTTGAAGATTGAGTGTTGACTCTTCGATAAGAATTATTGTTCGAGGTAGCCCTTCTTTGAGAATTGTTATTTCTAGTATTTGAATAAGAAACTCTTCGAGGTGCTTGTGATGTTGACCTTCTTGCATCAGAAGACGCAACGCTTCTTGTGTTTTGTGTTGTTCCTCTTCTAACATTAGAATTTGAACCAGGTTTAACCATCCTTACATTACTTCTAGGTGATCTATAAACCGATGCTTGTGATCTTCCATTACTTCGTCTTATCCCACTTGAACGATTTGTTGAATTGCTGGAATTTCTTCTAATAGTTGAATTATTACCGCTTCTACTATCTACATTTCTTCTAGTGGCAGAATTACTCCTAGTATTACTTGAATTATTTCGTCTAACATCATTACTACGCGTGTTAGTAGTACTTCTGCGGTTAATTGCGTTAGTTCGACTAGTAGTCGTTGTAGAACTTCTTCTATTTAAATTATTAGAATTATCTGCTGAAGATCTTCTGCTATATGCGCTTCTGTTGCCTAAGCGACTCGTATTGTAGGCGTTCCTTCTGCCATAGGTGTAATTGTTGTTATACCCATTATATCCATAATTATTATATCCGTTATACCCGTAATTATTATATCCGTAATAAAAAGGATTATAATATCCATATCGGTAATAAGGATTATGGAAACCACCATAACCATAATAAGGATAGTTGTAATAAAAAGGATTATAATATCCACCATATCCGTAAAAGGAATCATATGGATAAAAACTATTATAATACCCATAGTTATTCCATGGCCTATAAAAACCACCCCAACCAAAGTTAAAGTTTACGGTAACATTATCTGTATATTCCCAAGGAGAATTACCTTCAACATATTCTTCATCATAATATTCATCATCTCCATAACCCAATGAATCCACGTCAACAAAAATATCATCCTCGGTTATATCTTCATATCTATCAGACTCTCTTTTAAAATAATCTTGATACGCTTGAGATTTAGTGTCTTGTACTGCGACTTGTTTAGTTTCTCTAACCGCAACTTCTTGCCTTGGTTCATTAGAAGAATAAATACCGTCATCTTCATATGTAGCACTTTGATAAGAACCACATGAAGTTAAGCCTAATAAAATTAATCCTGTTAAAGATAAATAAGTGACTTTACTATTGATATAATTATTTAATTTCATGTTGAGTGACTTTTAATACTATTAAATTACAAAATATAATTAGTTTTGCACTATTAAATACTTGTGTTAAAAGAATCACAATATTTATGCCAAAAGTAATTATATGAGTAAAAATTTAACAAAACGGAGTGAAGACTACTCTAAATGGTATAACGAATTAGTGGTAAAAGCCGACCTAGCTGAAAATTCTGGTGTAAGAGGCTGCATGGTTATAAAACCTTATGGTTATGCCATTTGGGAAAAGATGCAGGCTGAATTGGATAGAATGTTTAAAGAGACCGGTCATCAAAATGCCTATTTTCCTTTATTTATACCTAAATCTTATTTTAGTAAAGAAGCAAGCCATGTTGATGGGTTTGCCAAAGAATGCGCAGTTGTTACACACTATAGATTAAAGAATGCTGAGGATGGCAGTGGTATCATTGTTGATGAGGATGCTAAATTGGAAGAAGAATTAATTATACGACCTACCTCTGAAACCATTATATGGGATACCTATAGAAAATGGGTGCAATCATATAGAGATTTACCATTATTAATAAATCAATGGGCAAATGTAGTACGTTGGGAAATGCGTACCCGATTGTTTTTGCGGACTGCAGAATTTCTATGGCAGGAAGGACACACTGCACATGCAACAAAGAAAGAGGCTATCGAAGAAGCTGAGCAAATGCAAAGAGTTTATGCAGAATTCGCAGAAAATTTTATGGCTATGCCGGTAATTAAGGGTACTAAAACCGAAAGTGAAAGATTTGCAGGCGCTTTAGATACCTATGCTATTGAAGCTTTAATGCAGGATGGTAAGGCCTTGCAAGCTGGTACATCTCATTTTTTAGGGCAAAATTTTGCAAAAGCTTTTGATGTCAAGTTTACTTCAAAAGAAGGAAAACAAGAGTATGTTTGGGCTACATCCTGGGGTGTTTCAACACGATTGATGGGTGCTCTAGTGATGACACATTCTGATGATAAAGGTTTAGTATTGCCTCCAAAATTGGCACCAATACAAGTAGTAATTGTGCCTATTTATAAAAATGAAGAGCAATTAAAAATGATATCTGAAAAAGTTGATCAAATTATTTCTGATTTAAAAGCTAGAGGTGTTTCAGTTAAGTATGATGATAGAGATACATACAAGCCTGGATGGAAATTTGCTGAATACGAACTAAAAGGGGTGCCTTTAAGAATTGCAATAGGACCTCGTGATATTGAAAATGGGACTGTAGAGTTAGCAAGACGTGATACTTTAACTAAAGAAATTGTAAATCAGGATGAATTAGTAGACACCGTTGATAAATTATTAACTGAAATTCAAGATAGTTTATTCAATAAAGCGAAAGATTATAGAGACGAGCATATTACTGAAGTGGATACTTTTGATGAATTTAAAGAAGTATTAGAAACAAAAGGTGGATTTGTCTCAGCACATTGGGATGGTACAACTGAAACAGAAGATAAAATCAAAGAACTTACAAAAGCAACCATTCGAGTCATTGCTTTGGACGCTAAGAATGAGGCAGGTAGTTGTGTTTTGACTGGGAAACCCTCAACGAAAAGAGTACTATTTGCAAAGGCTTATTAATTTATCACAAAAGCACTTGCAGAGTTGAAAAATTATTTTATTTTTGCACTCGCTTTATAAGTTAAAGTAATAATGGTCCGTTCGTCTAGGGGTTAGGACGCCAGGTTTTCATCCTGGTAACAGGGGTTCGATTCCCCTACGGACTACAAAATAAACGATTTAACGTTTATATATAAAAATAAAATAAAATGGCAAATCATAAGTCGGCATTAAAAAGAATCAGAAGTAACGAAACGAAGCGCTTAAGAAATAAATTTCAGCATAAAACTACTAGAAATGCTATTAAAGAATTACGCGATTCAGAAAAGAAAAAGGATGCTGAAAAGCAATTACCTAAAGTTGCAGCTATGATTGATAAATTAGCTAAGAATAATATCATTCATAAAAATAAGGCGTCAAATTTGAAATCTAAATTAACTAAATTCGTAGCTACGCTTTAATTTAATCACAAAATATATATTGTAAAGACAGTCTTCTAGGCTGTCTTTTTTTTGTTAGATATGATAAAGTTTTATTTAAAATATTAAATAATGCAGCTTTCTATGTTCATGATACATCCTTTTTGAATTTCTTTTGATATAGGAATTTTTAATTTTCAGTTGTTATATAGTCAAAGCTGAAAGATGGAAAATGAATTAGAAAAGGAACGAACCTATGTTTTATTTGGAAATGAAGCCATTAGAATATACAAAATGTCTTTGAAGTTACTTGTAACATCAAATCACATAACTTATAAAGTTGGTGCATACGTAGATGTAAGTAAATTTGTAAAGGAAGCTCAGAATTGGGATGATTTTATAGAGATTACTGAAGATGAATATTTAAAACTTAAAGTAAGTTATGTAAAATCATTAAATAGCGATAAACCAAAAAAAACCAAAAAAAGATCAATTTTTAAGTTTTTAAAATAAATACCTATTACCACTCATAAGTTTTATCGGCATCAAGCCTTATAAAGATAAATAACAATATTGTGAATCCCCAGAGGGAAGAACCGCCGTAGCTAAAAAATGGTAATGGAATACCGATTGTAGGCAACAAGCCTATTACCATACCAATATTTATTAAAAAATGAACAAAGAAAATTGAGGCTACTGAATAACCAAATACCCTGCTAAAAGTAGATTTTTGCTTTTCCGCCATTTGTAATATTCGCAGTAAAAAGGCTACAAAAATAATAATAACCGCACTGCTACCTAAAAACCCCCACTCTTCACCAACCGTACTAAAAATAAAATCTGTATGTTGTTCAGGTACAAAATTACCTTGAGTTCGTTCTCCATCTAAAAATCCTTTTCCGGTTAAACCTCCTGAAGCAATTGTAGTAACTGATTGGTTTGTATTATACCCAATGCTTTTTATGTCATTTGTTTTACCTAGTAATATATCAAACCGGTCTCTATGTCGTTGTTCAAAAACTTTATTAAATACAAAATCCACACTAACTATAAAAAGTACTGAAACTAAATAGATACCTATAATTTTAATCCAACCTTTTTTAAATGCTTTTTTTCTATAAAAATTAAAGTATAGCAGAATTAAAATAAATAAGGCT
>RCNA010000158.1_pt1 | contig 10482 bp, 7 predicted proteins | sample 2041331 | NCBI WGS metagenome assembly RCNA01 (sample SAMN09708233, study PRJNA481090) | Marine sediment metagenome, whole genome shotgun sequencing project. | reverse complement strand
TGTGTTAAGTGCCTCTCCTGAACGGTATATAAAAAAAGAGGATGATACTATTATTTCGCAACCCATAAAAGGTACTGCAAAACGATCAGAAAATGCAGCAGATGATAATCAGCTAAAAACCGATTTATTAAACGACCAAAAGGAGCGTAGTGAGAATATTATGATTGTTGATTTGGTTCGTAACGATTTATCGAAAACCGCTTTAAAAGGCAGTGTTAAAGTTGAAGAATTATGCAAGATTTATACTTTTGATCAAGTGCATCAAATGATATCAACTGTGATTTCAAAAGTAGAAAAAGAAACACATCCAGTTGATATTATAAAAAGTACGTTCCCTATGGGAAGCATGACAGGTGCTCCTAAAATTTCAGCAATGAAAATTATTGAAATTTTAGAAGAAACCAAGCGAGGTGTCTATTCTGGAGCAATAGGTTACTTCTCTCCTGATGGCGATTTCGATTTTAATGTGGTTATCAGAAGTATTTTATATAATGCTACAAAAAAGTACGTGTCATATTCAGTTGGTGGTGCTATTACTGCTAAAAGCGACCCGTTAAAAGAATACGAGGAATGTTTGGTTAAAGCCAAAGCCATGCGAGAGGTGTTGGAAAACTAGTCCAGATGCTCTTTAAAATCTTCAATCGCTAATTTTAAAACACGCTCTACACGTTTGATTTCAATAGATTTTACTATTGCTATTTCTTCAAAAGTTAATTTACCAAATACAAATAAATCTACAATATCAGAGACTCTTAGAGGTAACCAAGTATAAAATTTTCCTAATAAATGTTTATTACGTTTCAATGATAGATCAGAGATTTCCAAAGCATTTTTAATCAAAGCGTTGTTGTCATCATAAAGAAATACGTGTTTAGCCTCATTATCTTGTTTATAAGAGATATCGTTTAATTCTTCATTCATTATAAAATCAAAACCTCCATCAACGGTAAATTTTTCATCCAGACCATCAAGTTCATCTTCTAAAATAGAATTTGTACTCATCGTGTTTTGATGAAATTTTTCTTTTTTAAACATGACATCTAAATCAGCGTCTACTATTTTAAAAAGCTTAATTCTTATGGTCGCTGCATCAGCATCAATGTTATAACCTCCTTCGTAAAGCTTTGCAACACCCTCATCAATTATATCATTAGAGTTATACATATTCTTTGGAATAATCCTTGTAGATTCCGCAATATATAAACGGTGTTTAACGTATGCTTGTAAATGTTGCGTTGCTGAAACCACCTTTTTATTGAATGCAGTTTGGGTGGTTTTATCGTTTAGTTTATCTAGAGTGCACATAATTAAAGGATTTAAATTAGTTCTTTAAAGTTACAAAATTAATAGTACAATCATATGATTTATATCATTTGTAAATAGTGAAAGATGATTATATAATCAGCAAAGTTGTATCTTTGAAGCCATGCTCAATCATCTTAAAACCCCTATAGAAAAGAGTCTTGATTTTTTATATCAAAGTAAGCTTCTTATTGCCTTTTCTGGAGGTGTTGATAATGTCGTTTTAACACATTTTCTGCAGGCGGCGCTATCACAGCCAAAAGTGATCCGTTAAATGAATACGAAGAATGTTGAGTTAAGGCTAAGGCTAAGGCTATGCGAGAGGTATTAGAGGATTAAAAAAAATGTATTTTTACGCAACCATTTCACCTTTTCCCTATCCAGTAATAAATATTTGTTATGAAAAAAAATTTAAAATTTCTATTACTTGCCCCTTTTTTGATGGCTATTCTTTGTAAGAGCGATGATGATGTCTGTGGACTTTCAGATCCTGAAGACTATGTTATAAATGTTGAGAATATTGCTGAGACTTATGCTATTAGTGAGACAATTTGGCTCAATTCAGAAATATCTTCAGAACTCATTAACACATGTAATGGCATGAATGAAAAAGAAATTGTTCTTGAAGCCCAAAAATTTAGAGACGCATTGTTCCTCTTAAAACTTAATAATAATTTATCTAATCTAAATGCAGAAGTGTCTCAGGATTTTGAGGTGATTTATGATGTTGGAGACCCTTTTAATGGTGATTATTGTCTAGATGCTTTTGAATTTCTTCCAAAACTAACAGATGATAATCTTACTTATAAGTATAGATTAGGGCTTTCTATTAATTCACCCGGTGATTATTGTATTGTTAGTGCTAATAGTTTAAGGTTTTTAAATATAGAGCAAGAAAATAATGACCAGCTTTTTGAAGCTTACAATACACTAAATAATACTATAAAGTTTGCAAGTTGCGAAAATATATTCACTCGTAATGGTACGCAAGATTCTTATTTTTTTACAGTAGAATAGTTTTAAGTTTAATTAGCTTTAGTATTAGTGGCACACACCTTGAAATTTCAATACCTTTGGTATGTGCTGAAAGATTTCAAAAAACACATAGAAAACACCCTTTATTTTCTTAAGGAAAAGAAGCTGATTATAGCCATTTCTGGCGGAATAGATAGTGTGCTGTTAGCTCATCTTTGTAATGAACTTAAACTAAATTTTGTATTAGCGCATTGTAATTTCAATCTCAGAGGTGAAGAAAGTGATGCAGATGAATCTTTTGTATTAGAGTTGGCAGAGCAATTTGATGCAGAAGTGTTTATTCAATGTTTCGATACGAAAACTTATGCAGATAGTAATAAATGCTCTATCCAAATGGCAGCGCGAGAATTACGTTACGATTGGTTTACTGAATTAGCAACACAATTACAATTCGATTACATTCTAACCGCACACCATGCAGACGATAATCTAGAAACCTTTTTAATCAATTTTACTAGAGGTACAGGTTTAGATGGTTTAACAGGGATCCCCGAAGTTAATGGCAAATTTGTGCGCCCCTTGTTACCATTTTCGAGTGAAGCTATTGAAGTTTACGCTAAAGAAAACAACATTAAATGGCGAGACGATAGTAGTAACAAATCAGTCAAGTATTTAAGGAATAAATTACGGCACGAAGTTATTCCAATTCTAAAAGAAATTAACCCAAGTTTATTGCAGAGTTTTCAATCTACTATAAATAATTTAAAAGATACAGCAGATATTGTTGAAGAAAGTACAAATGCAGTATTAAAACGTGCTATTGAAACCATAGACGATAATCACGTAGCATTCAAGATTTCAGAATTTAAAAAGGTAAATAACCCAAAAGCGTATTTGTTTGAAGTTTTTAATAGGTATGGATTTACAGAATGGAATGATGTTTTAGATTTATTGGATGCTGAAACTGGAAAACAAGTTTTTTCACCAACATACCGTTTAATTAAAAACAGAGAACATTTACTTTTGAGTGCCATTAACTTAGAAGTAAGTGAAACTATTTCTATTTCAGAAAAAGAAAAAGAAGCTGAAACACCATTTGGGGTTTTGTTTTTTGATGATTCCGATAGCTATCGGAACGACGCTATTTTTGGAAAGCGAACCAATATTATTTTTGTTGATAAAGATGAATTGTCGTTCCCTTTAACTATAAGGAAATATCAAGAAGGCGATGTTTTTTATCCGTTAGGAATGACAGGGAAAAAGAAAGTTAGTAAATACTTTAAAGACGAAAAGTTATCATTATTAGATAAAGAAAACACGTGGTTATTATGTTCAGGAGAACATATTGTTTGGGTGATTAATAGAAGAGCAGACAACCGATTTAGAGTAAACGAAAATACAAAACAAATTTTAAAAATTGAATTAAAATAATTTGAAACTACAAGGACAAATAGTAGACATACAAAACAAGTGCATTTTCAAAGGAGAAATCACTTTCGAAAATGGAAAAATTTTATCTATTCAAGAGAAAGCCCATAATGTAGATCATTATATACTTCCTGGTTTCATAGATGCACATATTCATATAGAAAGCTCTATGTTAGTTCCTTCTGAGTTTGCAAGATTAGCTGTAAAACACGGCACAGTAGCAACCGTTTCAGACCCACACGAAATAGCCAATGTATTAGGCGTTGAAGGTGTAGAATTCATGATTAAAAATGGGAAAGAAGTTCCATTTAAATTCAATTTTGGTGCGCCATCTTGTGTGCCTGCTACCAATTTTGAATCAGCAGGAGCCGTAATTGATTCAGATGGTATTAAAACATTACTTGAAAATTCAGGCATCAAGTATTTAGCAGAAATGATGAATTACCCAGGGGTTCTTTTTGATGACGATGAAGTCTTAAAAAAAATAGCTTGGGCAAAATATTATAATAAACCAGTTGATGGACATGCGCCAGGACTTCGAGGAAAAGATGTTTTAAAATATATCAGAGCGGGAATTTCTACAGACCATGAATGTTTTACTTATGATGAAGCTTTAGAGAAACTTCAAAAGGGCATGAAAATTTTAATTAGAGAGGGTAGTGCTGCCAAGAATTTTGAAGCTTTAATCGATTTACTTCCTGAACATTATGAAAACATGATGTTTTGTAGTGATGATAAACATCCAGACGATTTGATTGTTGGCCATATCAATCAACTTTGCACACGAGCGGTATCAAAAGGTATTGATGTATTTAAAGTGTTGCAAACCGCTTGTATAAACCCTGTAAAACATTATAATTTGGATGTTGGTTTATTAAATGTTAGTGACGATGCAGATTTTATTGTAGTTGAAGATTTAAAACAATTTAAAACCCTTCAAACGTATATAAATGGTGAGTTGGTTTTTGATAATGGACAATCTTTGATTAAGCAAGTGTCATTTAAAAATCTAAATAATTTTAACTGTAATAAAAAAGAAGTTTCAGATTTTAAAGTATCATCTTCAGCAAAACGGATTCGAGTTATTGAAGCTTTAGAAGGGCAGTTAGTAACCAACGAATTAATAGAAGGCACTTTGATTGAAGACGGAAACATCATTTCAAATATTAAAAAAGATATTTTGAAAATGACGGTTGTTAATCGTTATCAAAATCAAAAACCTGCCATAGCATTTATTAAAAATTTTGGTTTAAAAGAAGGAGCCATTGCATCATCAGTTGGTCATGATTCACATAATATTATTGCAGTTGGTGTTTCAGACGAAGCTATCTGTAAAGCAGTAAATTTAATCATTGAAAATAAAGGAGGTATTTGTGCAGTTTCTCCCGATAGCTATCGGGACAGAGAAAAAATAGTACCGCTCCCAGTTGCTGGGATTATGAGTGATGAAGATGGAGAAACCATAGGAGCAAAATACGCGGAACTTGATAAAATGGCTAAGGCATTAGGGAGTAAGTTATATGCACCTTACATGACTTTGTCGTTTATGGCTTTATTGGTTATTCCATCGCTTAAGCTAAGCGATAAAGGCTTGTTTAATGGGACGGATTTTAAGTTTACGTCTTTGGAAATGTAATTGAATTGCTGTATAGAGATTTGCAGATATTCACAAAATTGTTTTCTCGCAAAGTCGCAAAGCTAAAAAGAAATAAAGAATATAATTACAAACGAAAACAACTGAAAACCACGACTGTGACTGTCAACTGAATTATGCCAATAATAAAACCGACCTACAAACCACCATTTTACTTTAAAAACGGATTTATATCAACGGTATATTCTGGACTAATAAGGCGTATTTCTTTAAAACAAGAACGAGAACGTATCACATTAAATGATGGTGATTTTCTAGATTTAGACTGGAGTTTCTCTAAAGAAAAAAGTAAAAAACTTATTATCTTATTGCACGGACTAGAAGGAAATGGCCAACGTCCTTATATGACAGGAACAGCAAAACTATTTAATGAAAATAGTATGGATGCGGTTTGTGTAAATTTTAGAGGATGTAGCGGAGAAGATAATTTAAAATATTATAGTTACCATTCTGGAGCAACGGAAGATTTAGTGGCTGTAATCGAACATGCTATTTCTAATAAGAAATACTCCGAAATCTATTTAAAAGGCATTAGCCTTGGAGCAAATATTATTTTGAAATACTTAGGGGAACGAGGTCATGTTCCTATTCAAGTTAAAGCGGCAATTGCTGTTTCTGTTCCGTGTTATCTAAAGGGGTCAGCTAGAGAATTGCATACTTTTAAAAACAAACTTTATCACGATAGGTTTTTAAAACATTTAGTAAATAAGTTGGAAACAAAGCAGCAACGATTTCCAGAGTTATTAAGAACTGAAGTACTTGATTCTATTAAAACATTAACAGATTTTGATAACATATATACCTCAAAAGCACATGGTTTTGAAGATGCATTAGATTATTATAAAAAATCTAGCTGTTTGCAATTTCTTGCCAACATAAAAACACCAGCATTAATTATTAACGCATTAAATGATTCGTTTTTATCTCCTGAATGCTATCCGGTTACAGATGCTAAAAGTAATCCGTATTTATATTTAGAAATGCCAACTCATGGCGGTCATGCAGGGTTTGTTAGCAAAAAAAATGTGTATTATAATGAAAAGCGTGCTTTAGAGTTTTGTTTAAACGGGCAAAATCGGGGTATCCAAGGTTAGTTTTGCGCTAGTTAATCCATTGTTAAAATAATGAGTTAACATCTTATTCACTTTATTTTTTAATATCTTAATACCAAAATATACATCATGCCAACATTCAACTTAAAAATTAACAACGAAACCCATACTGTTGAGGCAGATATGGACACACCTTTATTGTGGGTGCTTAGAGATAAAATTAACCTTGTCGGCACCAAATTTGGATGCGGTATTGGGCAATGTGGTTCTTGTACTGTTCATGTAGATGGAAATGCTATGAGAAGTTGTTTATTATTAGTTTCACAAGCGGAAGGCATGAATATTACAACTATTGAAGGTCTTTCTGAAAACGGAGATCATCCAGTTCAAGAAGCTTGGAAAGAGGTAGATGTGCCACAATGTGGTTATTGTCAAGCTGGACAAATTATGACGGCTTCGGCGTTTTTAAAGAAGAATCCAAGTCCTTCTGAATCTGAAATACGAAATGCTATGCATGGGAATATCTGCAGATGTGCTGCTTATAATAGTATAGAAGAAGCTGTTAAAGTGGCTTCAAAAAAATTAAGTTAACCAACCTTATACAAAGAAAAATGACACCTTCAAAAAAAATAACATTCAGTAGAAGATCGTTCTTGAAATCATCAGCTTTAGCTAGTGGTGGTATGATTATAGGTTTTAATTTATTTACTGCTTGTAAATCAGATGCTAAACTTCCGGTAGATTTAAGTCAATTAAATTATAATGACTTTAATGCTTTTATAAAAATTTCCGAAGAAGGAAAAGTAACTATATTTTCTCCAAATCCAGAAATAGGTCAAGGCGTAAAAACATCTATGCCAATGCTAATTGCAGAGGAGTTAGAAGTGGCATGGGATGATGTACTTGTAGTTCAAGCGCCATTGGATACAAAAAATTATACGCGACAAGTAGCAGGCGGAAGCCAGTCTATAAGACATGGTTGGGAGCCTTTACGTCAAACAGGAGCAACTGCAAAACAAATGTTGGTTAATGCAGCAGCTGTTAGATGGGGTGTTGATGCTTCAGAATGTTCTGTTAAAGATGGAATAATAACAAACGCAAAAGGTGAATCATTAGGCTATGGCGATGTGGTTTTAGAAGCAGCAGCTCTTGAGGTTCCAGAAGATGTCACTTTAAAAGACCCAAAAGATTTTACAATTATAGGTAAAGGCAAGGGAAATGTTGATATTGATAGAATTATCACAGGAAAACCGCTTTTTGGATTAGATTATAAAGAGGAAGGTATGTTGTATGCTTCAGTTTTAAGACCACCAGCATTTGGTCAGGTTTTAGAATCTTATGATGATTCTGGTGCGAGATCATTACCTGGAGTTATTGATGTGATTACTATTGGAAAGAAAGTAAGAGAATTTCAAGATAGTGGAAAGAGAGATTGGTCGATGAAAATGAGTAGCTCTGATAAAGTGGTTGTAATTGCTAAAACCACTTGGGATGCTATGAAAGGGAAGAAGGCTATCAAAGCTATTTGGAAAACGGACACACCTCTTGAAAGTTCTGAAACTCATGATAAAGCATTATTGGATTTATTAAACGGCAATAAATTTAATACCAGACGAAAAGATGGTAATGTAAAAAAGGCTTTTGCAAGTGCTGATAAGGTAGTTGAGCGCGTTTATGAGTCTCCATTCTTGCCTCATAACTGTTTAGAGCCTATGAATTTCTTTGCTAATGTTACTCCTGAGAAAGTGCATTTGGTAGGGCCTGTTCAAACACCTGAAGCAGCAGCTAAAGTCGTTGCTGATTTGTTAGGTAGAGATATTGAAGACGTACATTTGGAAATGACTAGAATGGGTGGAGGCTTTGGTAGAAGATTATATGGCGATTTTGTTTATGAAGCAGCAGAAATTTCAGATGCTATTAAAAAGCCCGTAAAAATGGTGTCTTCTAGAGAAGATGATATGACGACTGGAGTCTATCGTCCTTCTACAAAATATAAAATAGCAGCTTCCATTAAAGATGGAAAATTAACAGGCTATCATTTAAAAGAAGCATGTGTTAATGGAAATATGTATGGTCTAATTCCTAATTTCTTTCCAGCAGGAGCTATTGAGAATTATCAAGTTGATACCGCAAATTATAAAAGTAACATTACTACAGGAGCATGGAGAGCACCGTACACCAACTTCTTGGCTAGTGCAGAGCAAAGTTTCTTTGATGAATTAGCTGAAGAATTAGGAGTAGATCGTGTGCAATTACACATGGATTTGCTTGATAACGTGAAAAAGAATCCTGATGCTAAAATCGAATATAGTCCAGAACGCTTACAAGGGGTATTAAAATTAGCTATTGAAAAATCAAATTGGGGTAAAACTGAAGACGGTGTTTACCAAGGGCTTTCTGTATATTATTGTCATAATTCTCATGTAGCTGAGGTTGCAGATATCACTATGGAAAATGGTATACCAAATGTAAAAAAAGTAACTTGTGCTATAGATTGTGGTATTGTTGTCAATCCATTGGGCGCGATGAATCAGGCTAAAGGTGGTGTTATTGATGGTATAGGGCATGCATTATATTCCGATTTTGGATTTAATAATGGCATTCCACAATCCAATAATTTTAATACGTATCAGTTGATTCGTATGGGACAAACGCCAAAAGTAGATGTGCATTTTATTGAAAACAATATTGACCCAACTGGTCTTGGTGAACCAACGCTACCACCTGTTGGAGCTGCTGTTGCTAATGCTATTTATAAAGCTACGGGTAAGCGCTTAACTAAGCAACCATACATGAGTAATATGAATGTAGAAAAAACAATTGTTGGATAAATAATAAAAATAACAAAGATTTAAATGAGTTTACTGCCAGAAGAAAAGGCCAAAACATCAGAAGAATTTTTAAATTTAAAAACAACCCAACCTCCTAAAAATAGTGTTGGGTTTTCTTCTGTAAAAAAGGCTATAGGTCAAGTTTCAAAATACATGAATCTTACTGATGCTTTTAAGTTATCGCTTAAAATGAATCAGAAAGGTGGGTTTGATTGCCCAGGTTGTGCATGGCCAGATCCTGATGATGAACGGTCTTCTTTAGGAGAATTTTGTGAAAATGGAGTCAAAGCTATTGCTGAAGAAGCTCAAAATAAAACGATTGGAACTGATTTTTTTACAAAACATGCCGTTGATGATTTAGCTAGTTGGTCTGATTTTGAAATAGGAAAGTCAGGACGATTAGCAGAACCTATGTTTCTTGCTGAAGGCGCGACACATTATCAACCTATTTCTTGGGAAGATGCGTTTAAAAAAGTAGGGAAGCATTTAAACGATTTGCATCATCCTGATGAAGTGGTATTTTATACTTCGGGCAGAACAACAAACGAAGCAGCATTTTTATATCAATTATTTGTTAGAGAATTTGGGACAGCCAATTTGCCAGATTGCTCAAATATGTGTCATGAAGCGAGTGGAAGTGCTTTGTCTGAAACTTTGGGTATAGGAAAAGGTTCTGTGACTTTAGATGATTTATATAAAGCAGAAGTAGTTATGGTTGTTGGACAAAACCCAGGAACCAATCATCCAAGAATGCTTATAGCTTTAGAAAAGTGTAAAAAGAATGGCGGAAAAATTATTGCTGTTAATCCACTTCCAGAAGCTGGATTGATAAAGTTTACCAATCCGCAAAATCCAATAAAACTATTAACTGGTGGAACTCAAATAGCAGATGTGTTCGTCCCGATTACAATTAATGGAGATGTGGCCTTTTTTAAAGCCATACTTCTAAAGTTGTTAGAGAAAGAAGAAACTCATGATAATGTATTTGATAAAGCATTTATAGAAGACTTTACACAGGATTATGATGCTTTTATTTCAGATTTAAAACAATATGAATTTGAGGCATGTCTGGAAGCTTCAGGAGTGTCCTTAGAAATTTTTAATAACGCTTTCGATTTAATCTTAAACAACAACAGAATCATTATTTGTTGGGCGAAGGGCTTAACACAACATGAAAATGCGGTTGATAATATTCGCGAATTAGTTAATCTATTACTACTTAAAGGGAGTATTGGGAAAG
>RCNA010000156.1_pt1 | contig 10512 bp, 13 predicted proteins | sample 2041331 | NCBI WGS metagenome assembly RCNA01 (sample SAMN09708233, study PRJNA481090) | Marine sediment metagenome, whole genome shotgun sequencing project. | reverse complement strand
GTTTACGACCTTATGGAAGATCCTCTCATCATTTAATCCTCTAAAGGCTGCGTAGTCTTCTGCTTTAGTGCTGTCGAGGCTGATCATTACCTCGCATAAGTTTTCTGTGATGAAGCTTGTATGCTTCTCAAGTTCAATGCCGTTCGTGACAAGCCAAGGTTTTTTAGAAACCTTCTGGTTAATATACGAGACGACTTCTTGATAGCGAGGATACAATAAGACATCACCATTTGCATTTGGCACAATCTGCTGGATACCTTGGCCATGATAGTAATCTATAATCTTAATTGCATCTTCATACTTGATGTCTTTGGCGTCGAAACAATCAGGTGTCTGCATTGCAATAAAGCAATGCGGACAGCGCATATTACATCTTGATGTTAGTGAAAATAAAAGATGCATCGTGTCAATGTTACCAGATAAGTTTTAGAAAATTAGCCAAAGTATTTATCCTTGCCATGAAAGTATAAAATGCTCGTTACCAAACGTTTATTCTATGGCTTTTATCTGCAGTCATTCGCTTCTGTCTGTGCTCAGATGATGTTTTTGTTTTATGGGCCCGCAAATTATAGACCGAATAAATCTCAGGTGCGCAAACGATAACTGCGTGCAATCAGTGTCGCTGCCCAGAAGAAGAGCGCCAGAGCCATAGCAGTGACGACACCGAAAGAGACGAGAAAAGGCAGGTCACCGACGCCGAGCAGGGCATAACGAAAGCCATCAATCAGGTAAAAAAGCGGGTTGAGATGCGATAGCTTGGACCAGAGTGGTGGCAGGATGGAGATCGGGTAAAAAACTCCGCCGAGATAGATCAATGGCAGGATGATGAAGTTGGTGTACATCGAGAGAGAGTCGAAATTGTCGGCGTGTATCGCTGCGATGATGCCGAATTGGGCGAAGAGAAAGCTCGCCAGACAGGCCATGGCCAGGGCGGCAAAGGGGTGTGCCCAGGGCAACGAGGCAAACAGGCAGGAGATAAACCATACGACCAGACCAACAGCCAGACCACGCAGCATGGCGGCCAGGGTGTAGGCCATGATGAACTGGGTCGGGGTGACCGGAGTGACCAGTAAATCGACAATGTTACCGAGATAGCGCGACATGAACAACGAGGAGGCAACGTTGGCAAAGGAGTTGTTGATGACTCCCATCAAAATTAAGCCGGGAATAACAAACTGGGCGTAGCTGAAACCTTCAAGGACACTGATACGCTCACCCAGGGTGGCACCAAAGATAAAGAGGTAAAGCGAAGCGGTGATCACCGGAGTCACCAGAGTCTGAGAGGCGACTCGTAAGAAGCGCCGGATCTCCTTCTGCAGCAGGGTGTAGAAGGGCAGCCAGGCAACAAATGGCGAATCTTGGCGCTGGTTCATGGCTCCACCTTGCCGGTTTGAGTCATTTGCAGAAAAATTTCCTCAAGGCTGGCTTTTTTGGTTTCAATCTCTGCGATTGGTAGTCCGATATCGCACAGGCGTTTCAGTAGATCTCCGGTCGATTGGTTGGCTGACATGGTCAGCCGTAGGATGGTGCCGGTGTTGTCAAGTTCCGCTGCCTGGCAGCAGAGGTCTCCTGGCAGCTCCTTGACCGGTGTCTGCAAGTGCACCAGGATGCTGCGGGTGCCGAGCTCCTTGAGCAGAGTTGCTGTTGATTCGAGAGCGATCAACTTGCCATGGTTCATGATGGCGATGCGATCGCACATTTGTTCGGCCTCTTCCAGATAATGAGTTGTCAGCAGGATGGTTGTGCCCTGCAGGTTGATCTCACGCACAAAATCCCAGAGCGTGTGGCGTAGTTCCACGTCAACACCGGCCGTAGGTTCATCGAGAATCAAAAGCCGCGGCTTGTGAATCAAGGCTTTGGCAATCATGAAACGACGCTTCATGCCACCGGATAATTTGATCATGACCTTGTGCAGGTGCGGTTTGAGGCCGAGGCGATCGATCAGTTGCTGGCGCCAGGCTGCATCGTCGCGCACCCCGTAGTAGCCGGCATGGAAGCGTAAAGCCTCGTCAATGGTGAAGAAGTTGTCGATAACAATTTCTTGATGCATGACGCCGACTTGACGCCGGGCGGTGAGATAGTCTTTTTGGTTGTCTGCGCCAAAGACTTCGATAGAACCACTGTCGATGCGAGAGACGCCGCCGATCATGTTGATCGCTGTGCTCTTGCCGGCCCCATTTGGACCGAGCAGGCCAAAAATTTCACCCGGCTCAATTGCAAACGAGATATCGTTAACAGCCAATGTGCCGTCGTACGCTTTGGATAGGTTCTGTATGGCAAGTGCTGGAATTGACATGATGTTTCAAGTTATGCCGTTGCACAGACTGAATGTCAAGGGCCGTACGAGCCGAGATTGACATGGGAAAGGCGAACAGGTAGATTTAAAAGAGTGGGTACGCTCTAAAATTTCACCACCTAACCGGTTGGTGTCCTTCAAAACCTAAACAAGAGAGGGTAAGTATAATGGCAGCAACACGTCGTATTATGATTCTTTTACTCGGACTGATTTTGATCAGCAGTCTGGCTTATGCGGAATTACAGAAGAATCTGGTCAAACGTCAACCGCTGGGTAAGGCTCCCCTGGATATAGCACAAAGCGTGAGTGATGGTCGTCTGTTCGTACTTCTTGAAGGCGGCAATGTCCAGGTTTTATCTGCCGATGGCCAGCCTCAGGAGCGCTTCAAAGTCAGCGGCGACATATCCAGCCTGGAAGTCACTCCAGACGGTCAAAGGCTCTATCTCGGCAACACGAAGAACAATGAGTTGCAAATCTTCGAACTTTCCTATGTGCAACAACTGCCGGTGAATAATTCGGCGGTCAAGGGTGCGGCAGACGCTCCGGTCACCATTACCGTCTTTGACGATTTTCAGTGTCCCTACTGTGCACGCTTGGTCCCAACGCTGGAGCAGGTATTGGCCACTTATCCGACGCAGGTTCGGATGGTATACAAGAACTTCCCTCTCAGCATGCATAAGTTTGCCAAGGCGGCGGCCGTCGCCAGTATCGCCGCGCGTAATCAGGGGAAATTCTGGCCATTACACGATCAGCTGTTTGCCAACTATAATAAGCTCAATGATGCCCTGATTCGGGAGTTGGCCGAAGGTGTCGGTCTTGATATGGCGCGTTTTGATAAGGATTTGGCGAATCCAGCCCTGCAGCAGGAGATCGCTGCGGATATTCAACTGGGCACCAAGGCCGGAGTTCGTGGTACGCCAGCCGCCTATATCAACGGTGTGCAGCTTAAAGATCGCAGTATCAAGGGTTTCAAACAGGTTATTGATGCAGAATTGAGGAAGGCCGCTAAGAAATAAATCGACTGCTGTTGATTGGATAAGGCGGGCCTGAGTTCATATTCAGGTCCGTTTTATCTTTACAAGAAGGGAAAATGGAAGGGTTAACTTTCGGTCGTCTCTTCTTTCAAATCTTCCTCAACAACGTTGCGACGTTTGCCGAATAATCGAGCAACGATAATACCGACTTCGTAAAGAACGACGAACGGTACGGCGAGAGCTGCTTGTGAGAAAACATCCGGGGGGGTGAGCATGGCCCCGATTAGGAAGGCCGCCAGAAGCGCGAACTTGCGGTTGCGCGCCAGCATCTTGTGGTCGACTATGCCCAGCCGTGCCAGGAAGAAAATCACTACAGGCAGTTCGAAAACCAAGCCGAAAGCCAACAGAAGTTTGCTGGAGAGAGACAGATAGGAGCCCATGGAGAGCATAGCATTAAGATCGCCACTGCCGGTGCCAAACTCAATGAGCACCTTGAAGGCCATGGGAAAGACGAAGCTATAACCAAAAAATGCACCGACAGCGAAACAAAGGGTACTGGCCAAGACAAAAGGGAAGACATAACGTTTTTCCTTTTTGTAGAGACCAGGGGCGATAAAAGACCAAATCTGCCAGAAGATCACCGGCATAGAAACCAGCAGGGCGGCCAGGGCGGAAATCTTCAAATAGGTGAAGAACGGTTCTGTGGCGGTAATAAAGACCAGCGAAGTGCCTTCTGGCAAGGCAAGCCGAACCGGGTCGGCAATCAGATCAAAGAGCAGCTCGGCATAAGTGTAGCAGGCCAGAAAGGCAACCAGCCAGGAGACCCCGGCAATAATCAGTTTACGCCGCAGTTCCTCAAGGTGTGTGGTCAACGGCATCTGCTCGTCACTCATCCGGTAGACCCTCGGTCTTGGGCTTCTGTTCTGTGCTGACGTTTCCCTCGTGTTTGGCAGAGGAGTTGTCGGAGACGGGTTCTACGTCAACAGGGTTGGCTTCAGCTGGATAAGGGTCGAACATGGCTCCGGGCGGCGTGAGCTTGCCTGCTTCTCCGGACGGTCGTTTGATGTCGGTGCTGCGGACTTCTTCGTTGAAGGTCTGCTTGAGTTCGTCGGAGGCGCGTTTGAACTCCGAGAGGCCGCGACCGAGAGCTCGCGCCAGATCAGGAAGACGTTTCGGGCCGAGGACGATCAGGGCGAGCGCCATGATCATGAGAAGTTCAGGAAAGCCGATACCAAACATATGTGGTCACCTGTCAGGGTTGGAAAACGATGAAGTGTGCTGAGAATACCGGCAAAAAGAGGTCCTGTCAAGAACCACTGAGAGGGGTATAAGCGTTTGACATATCAAGGTTTTTACTCTAGTATACGGCAATCCTCAAGTAAGGAAATGGTTGTATCATGAACGAGAACGAAATCAGCAATGAAATCCTCCGCTTGGCAGACGAACGTGATGCCCTGATCCTGGCACATAACTACCAGCGCGATGAAATACAGGAACTGGCACACATAACAGGCGATTCTCTCGCGCTGTCGATGGAGGCCGCACGCACCGATAAGTCGGTGATCGTCTTCTGTGGTGTGCACTTTATGGCAGAAAGCGCCGCGATCCTGGCCCCGGAGAAGACCGTCCTGCTGCCTCGTCTGGACGCTGGCTGCCCTATGGCAGATATGATTACCGCAGAAGGTTTGCGCGAGTTTAAGAGCCAACACCCCGGAGTTCCGGTGGTGACCTATGTCAATTCAAGTGCTGCCGTCAAAGCCGAGAGTGATATCTGTTGCACGAGCTCTAACGCCGTTAATGTTGTTGCTTCTCTCGCCGAGCCGGAAGTCATCCTTGCTCCTGATCGCAACCTGGGTCGCTACATTGCCGGCCAAGTGGACAAAGTCTGTCATTTCTGGGACGGCTACTGTCCGACCCACGAACGCTTTACCGTTGAAGATGCCAAGATCGCCATGGTCGACTATCCCAATGCCGTCTTTATGGCACATCCGGAATGTCCTCCCGAGGTCCTGGCACTGGCGGACCATATTTGCTCGACCAGCGGCATGTACAGCTTCGCCCGGGAGAATCCGGCCCAGCAATTCATTGTCGGCACAGAAGCCGGCATCCTCTATCGTTTGCGCAAGGAAAATCCAGACAAGGAGTTTATCCTGCCAACGACCAGGCTGATCTGCCCCAACATGAAACTGACTTCCCTTGAGGACATTCTTAAGTCGTTGCAGACGATGAGCCCCCGGGTGACGGTTGCCGAAGAGATCAGACTGCCTGCCAAGGTGACTCTGGATCGTATGCTGGCTGTCCCGCGTGACTGATTTTTCTGTAATGGATAGCGACAAGGCTTTGCTCTGCGCTGAAGACTAGGAGGCTGTCCGAGAATGAATGACCGGCTGCAAACCCAGCTGTTTGGCCCATATTTCAGCTCCTTTTCAGCCCATAGCTACAGCTATGAGCTCTCAAACGAGCCAAAATCTGTTCTCAAACTTCTGGCTTTTCGCTTCGGCCCCTATTCTCGGACAGTCTCCTAGATAAAATTGTATAAATGGAGCCCCTCATGGAAAAGACTCTTTTCGATCAAGTTGTAGTTGGCAATGTCACCTTGAAGAACCGGTTTGTGCGCAGTGCAACCTGGGAGGGGATGTGTGACGATTCCGGAGCTGTGACCGATCAGCTGCTTGATTACTACAAAGAGCTCGCCGAGGGAGGAACCGGGTTAATTATTACGGGCTATAGCTTTGTTCGGGCAGACGGCAAGCAATTGTCGCGCAAGATGGGGATTCATACGGATGAGATGATTGAAGGGCTTAAAAGTTTGAGCGCTGTTGTCCATCAAGCCGGAGGCATGGTTTTTTGTCAGCTGGTTCATGCAGGCGGGCAGACGTCCAGCAAAGTTATTGGCTGCCAGCCAATGGCTCCTTCCGCCATTGATTTCCCGAGTTTTGACGAGACACCCCGGCAGATGACAACTGACGATATTGATGAAGTTGTTGCCGCTTTTGCTGCCGCAGCAAAGAGAGCCGAACAGGCAGGCTTTGATGGAGTGCAGTTGCATGGAGCTCACGGCTATCTGATCAACCAGTTCCTTTCGCCGCTGACGAACCAACGGACTGACGAGTATGGCGGCAGTCTGGAAAACAGGATGCGTTTTCTTGCCAGGGTTTGCGTGGCTGTGCGGGCCGCTGTAAGTCCCAGTTATCCAGTTACCATCAAGTTGACGGCTACAGACCATCTGGACGGCGGCTTCCGGATTGAAGAGGCTGTTGAGGTTGCAAAACGTCTGGAAGAAATTGGCATTAATGCCATAGAGGTCAGCTCCGGCAGCTCTGCCTCCGGAGAGATGGGTCCGGCCCGTCAGAAGATCGTCACGGTGGAGCAGGAAGCGTACAATGCAGAGCTGTCGCAACGGATTAAGGCGGCAGTCACTATCCCGGTTATGGTCGTCGGTGGGCTGCGCTCCGGTGATGTTCTCAACCAGCTGCTCTGGGAATCTTCAGCTGATCTTTTCGCACTTTCACGACCATTGATCAGGGAGCCGGACTTACCACAGAAATGGCGCGACGATAGTAGCTACCTTTCAACCTGTATTTCTTGTAACGGCTGTTTTTTGCCGGGCATGAAAGGCAAGGGCATACACTGCGTCGTGGAATGGATAGAGCAGAAAAATCGCGAGGTGAAAATCTAGGAGCCTGTCCGACAACACAAGAGCCTACTGCGAAACCGGACAGATCGGTTCATTCCCCTGTAAGTTCTCGACCAATAGCGGTGCTATTCGCGCTCAAACCTACGAAAAGCTGATCTCAAACAGCAACTTTTCGCTTCAGCCCTGATTGGTCGACAGGCTGCCTAGGTGACTGACATCACGAGGATGCAATCGCAAAGGGTTAAATGACCCGATTGCGTCCCAACTCCTTGGCGCGATAGAGGTTAGTGTCTGCTTCCTTGAGCAGCTTCTGCAGAGAGGCGTCGATGTCGCCGTCAATGACTTTGACTGATACGCCGACGCTGAGCGTTGGCGAGAGAGAATCAATTTCCATTTGTGCAAAAGCTGTGCGAACCCGCTCGGCAACTTCTTTGGCTCGCGGCAACTCTATGTTGGGCATACAAACGATAAATTCCTCGCCGCCATAACGCGCTACAACATCAGCTTCGCGGATATTCTTCTGGATGGTCTGCCCGGCAAACTTAATCACCATATCGCCAACCTGATGACCCATCTTATCGTTGACCTTTTTGAAGTGGTCAAGGTCGATCATCATCATGCCAACGCTTTCCTGCTTCCTTCTTGCCAAAAAGCAGAGCTGGCGCGCGATCTCATTGAACGCCTGGCGGGTCAAGCAATCAGTCAAGCCGTCGCGGGTTGCCCGTTCTGCCAATTTTTTGTTCTCCCGCCACAGTCGTTGCAAGGTTTCACCGAGAAGTTCGAGTGCGGGAGTCACCTTGCCGTATGTCGCCAGTGCTTCGACAAAGCGGTTGATATGGTTCTCATAATCATCTTGCGGGCAAGGCTCTTTGATGAGACCACGCAACAGGAGGTAGAGCACTTCAAAGGCGGGGTGGAGCATGTAAAATTCGAGCCAATAAGCGACGATAAAAGAATCTTCGATGGAGAGTTCACCCAGGTTGTCATGCTTCAGACTTTTGACCTTGGGCAGGATGGCATCAAGCTCAGCAATGACTTCGTCGGCATTGTCGAAAAGGACCGGGAGCTTGTCTGCCAGATGCACGTCTGAGGCAATTTTGCTCCAGAAGGCAACGTGCCCCTCCTCTTCATCGGCCATAGCCTGCCAAAATTCTCTGAGAGATGGGTTGGGGGCATGTTTGGCGAGCGTAGAGTAGGTGCGGTGCGCGGTTTCATCGATAAGCAGGCAGCGTTTGACGATCTTGAGGGTTTTGCTTTCACGGCTTTCGTGCATGTTTAACTCTTTGCCTCACGGGTAAGCAAAACAATCTTAACCTTGGTCTAATTTGGGGCCCTCATCGGGCAATGGAGTGCAGTTGATGCAGACATCCCTGGGGCAGAAAGTGTCGAAATCCTGTTTGCCTTGCTGGAATTCCGTAATCAAGACGCCCATGCCAGATTTGAGTTTGTGAGAGTAGCGTGCGGCATACTTTTTTGACCAGCGGACCTTCGCATCAAGGAGTATTTGTTTGTCATCGCGGGTGTGTATAAGAAAGTGCAATAATACCCCTTCACGAAAAACGGTTTGTGCCTCGATAAACATCCCATCTTGAGAAACGTCCATTGTGTAGCCAAGATATTGTGGCTTGTCTGGTCCGAACCGGACCGTAAGTCGTTTCTTTCAACGCTCTTCGTAGCGGTTCTCTGGCATTGGCGCCTCCATGGTCCTGCACAGTATGCTTGCATGCTGTCGTTTCGTTACTAATCTCAGGGTAAGGCATGTCGTTGCGTACCGTCAACGTTCAAAGAAAAAGTCTGTGAGCGAATGTTTGCGCCAGGCTTAAATGGTACTGTCCGCCTTTTGAATTGTTTCGGCCTGAATGGAGACCATCACGAAAAAGGGGTGAGGATAGGGTTGTGGGAAGTCGAACACGGTTGTTGTTTGCCAGCAAGAGCTTTAGTTGGCCTGGCGTTCCGCTTTGTATCGTTTGAGGTAGGCATCCAGTTCGCGCAAGTGCTCGGCGTCAGCCCGCGCTAATCTGTCAAAAGTCTTCCTGAGCTCAGCGGTTTTAAATATCAGGGCAAAAGAGGTGTGAATCTTTCGGAACTCTTTTTCTAAAGCGACAGCCGTTTTTAGCATCTCCAGGACCGAAAATTGGCGCTGTTTGACTTGTTCCAGAATGGTGCCAGCCTGTTCATAGAGCGGCCCTGGCTCGGGACATTCCTCGTTGACTGCGGAAAAGGATTCTTTCTCGGGCAGGCGTGCCGCTAGGCGCAACTGTTGACAATGGTCCTCTTCATCACGGGACATTTCCTTCCAGATGCTTGTCAGGACCGCGTCGTTCTCCTGATTGCCTGCAAACTCAAGATATATTTCGGAAACCATGTGTTCAATCTGTGCGCATTTGTCGAGGAACTTAATCATCTGTCCACCTGTCGGGCTGAAGTTGAAATATTAAACCTGATAAAAATGAAGTTCAATGCTCGATTTGTTGCCTGCCAGCTTTACGCATTCGTCCAACTGCTTTTGGCAACGGTCCAAGACGGCATCGAAGCTGTCGGTCCCTTGCAGAACGGTACCGCCGATTGAAACGGTTCCCTGCAACAGGTTCTCCCCGGAACCGGTGTAGCTACTCCCCACCAAATTCCGAAGTTTTTCTGCAACGGTATGGAGTTGGTTGCTCGATACGTTGCGCAGGATTCCGGCGAAGACACCTTCACTTAAGCGTGCGAAAAGATCGAGCGGGCGACCGTTGAGACGCAGTGTTTCGGCAACAATCTTCTGGAAGTGCTCTTTTGTCTCGGGTTCCAGAGAGCCAAACGTTTCCTCGTACTTGTCGACAGCGATGAGAAGTATGCCTATGTTGAAGGGGGCTCGTTGAATCTCTTTGGTATAGCTTTCGACTTGGTCAGCAAAATACTTTTGGTTGGCCAGAGAGGTCAGGGGGTCGTGCATTGCTTGTGCTTCCAGCTCGGCCAGGCGTTGTGCAATGCTGTCGTGTGGTGTGATGTCGGTAAAGAGCTCTACTGCTCCAGTGACTTGTCCTTCTGCATCATAAAGTGGAGTGATCCGCACCCGGATCGGGACCCGGTGTCCGTCTTTATGATGTAGGAACAGGTCCGCTTCATGCTTGCAACGGTGAGCCATCGCCCAGGCGAGAGGACAGCCCTCGTGGCAAAGGTTAACTCCATGGCCATCAACATGCTTGAGCATGCCGTCATAACAGTGGGTTCCAGCGACTTCTTCTGCGGAATAACCTGTTATTGCTTCGGCGGTTTTGTTCCAGTAGGTGATTTTACGGTTTCGCGTGACGGCATAGACGCCGTCAAATAGATTGTCGAGAATCTCTTGAGAATCAAACATTTTATTTCCACCTGATGACAAAGCAACGTTAACGTTTTGCCATGTAGTTTACCATAGCCTGTTAACTTTAACTGCATAGTTTCAATGAGTATTTATCTTTAGGCTGGGATGTCAACGGAATTACCGAAAAACACTTATTTGAGTTAGAATGATCATTATGATTGTTTCTTCAAAGGTGCCCTCCTCATCATGCGGGATGAGTGTTCCCGCTTATCTGGCGGGCCGCTTTACTTACTTGTCTGAAACTGCGTGGTGTAAGTTC
>RCNA010000155.1_pt1 | contig 10515 bp, 7 predicted proteins | sample 2041331 | NCBI WGS metagenome assembly RCNA01 (sample SAMN09708233, study PRJNA481090) | Marine sediment metagenome, whole genome shotgun sequencing project. | reverse complement strand
TGACTGCACATGGCCTCGTTTTCATAAATCTCAAACTCAGGAATAGGGCTAGGTATCGCAAAAGTCAATTTCCCTCCATATTCCCAACTGTCAGCTGAATTGGGTTTTATGGTCCTATTTTGATTTTTAATTTTATAAACATGTTTTTTCCAAGTATTTGTGAGGTGAAAATTAAAATTTGAAAAAACAACATTACAAATTATCTGACAGGGGACCAAAACCCAGTTTGATAATTGTAAGCCACTTGTGTTTCCGCGCCCAGTATTTGTGTCTGGATACCAACCAGCGAGGCCAAGGAAGTCAACTTCATCCGATACCCCAGCCAGCCTACCATGCGTTATTTCCAGTGGAAACAGGCAGTGGGCGATAATCGAGCGAGCCTGATGAGGAGTCTGCCTGTCCTCAAATACGCACAATTGTCAAGTGCAACCAAATATTGCAGCACTTACCTTAACTGATTGGCATCAATCTAACACCATGAACGGACCGACCAAATTATGGTTTAGCAATGGAATTCACGAAACCAAATGTTGCACAATTTCTGTCCCAAACACGATGACCTCATCACTCTAAGTGAGTCTAACTACGCAGGCCACCAATATTCCCCGGGACCTACAGGGGTGCGACACTACACCTACGGGGGGTAAATGATATTTTGACACGGTGCCCTTTCCCCTCGCCTACCAATAACCCCAAACAAACAGGGTAATTAACTGGAACCCGAGGAACTACCCCTCAGCGTACATCCTCACATCCACTGGTGACCCAGTAACACGCCGGAAGTCTGAAATGACCCTGGTGACCTGGCCTAATTATGGGCTATGGAAAATGGCAAAGTTTGTTGATTCCGTGAAAGCAGACTCTAGTTGACATCTGTTGTCACTCAATATATGGATATTTCAACGCCAAATTGAAGCTCCATTGAGCCAGCATCTGCACCCCACAGCACCGGGTCCGATCTACAGCCGATCACCTGCTGCCAGGCTGGTAAGTCGTGTTGTTCAGAACTGTCAACAATTCGTTGCAACGGGGTTAACCTTCTCCTCTCTATCGCAGTCAACAGACCTCGTGCGTTTTAGATTGTACTGAGAAAATGGGCAATAAGGACAAGGTTGCCACCAAATTCAACCGTGCCAGTGGCAAGTACTGTGTTCAAAGGAAACAGCGGCGTGTCAGGAATGGACCAGCAGCTGCAGCCTCCACCCCTGGCCCTGGCATGCCTGGAGCTGGCCCTTCATCGGACCGTGGAAATGTGGTTCGTGCCAACCCCACTCTATGTGACTATAATCCATGTTATTGAGATATTTGCCACATTTTCCCCCTGATTTTCACCATTATTTGTGACACTCCACGGGGACAACCCATGCAATTGGCATTTTATGGATATAGGCTTCTGACATTTATGCTAATTAGGCCAGTCACACAACTGCCTCATTAAATTTGTACATTATGTATGGTATTAAATTACCATAATATATGTCAAACAATCCCTTAAATTGGCATAATTATTATAATGTGCTTTGGAGAAGTGTGCTGAAGAGACTTATCAGTGAAAATTCCGAGTGTGTAACTCTTTCACTGAGGAATTTGTAGGCCCAAAAACCATTTGCCACTCAAGTTCAAATTTCCTGCTATTTAAATGGAATACACCTTTTTTATGATTTCTCATGAGATTATGGATGATCACCCAAAATTCCAATATCTTCGCTGCAAATTAACATTTGTGTACACCGTTTGTTTTGTTTCGAGGCTGACCTTTTCCAATTATGATTTGGCCCCAACAGGGGGTTTCCCCCTGTAGTGTCACATTTATGCAGTACACAGGAACATGAGTTGTGACACTAGTACTAGTAGTGACATAACTCAGGGAAATGTTTGGTTTCCATTGGCTTCAAAAAAATGCCTTGGGTAATTGGCCAATCTACATTCAAATTGGGCTATGCATGAACATGATGAACCGGATTGCAGACTGACAGAGCCTGGCCACCACCATGCAAGTAAGCCATCCACTTACTGCGTACACTCCCCACTGTAACTCTGGGCATAGCCCAATTTGGCTACAGATTGGCCCATTATCCTGTTTAATAGTATTGAAACCCAACAATTTCCCCCCCCAAACATGAAGATAACACTATCACACTACATCATGACCCATGCTCCTGTGTTGCAGGCGATCAGGCTGAGAAAGGCATAATTGTTTGCTTCAGACTGCCCAGTAATTGCTGAGGCCTAAACAACATTTGTTCGTGTCCTGTAAGTGTAATCCAACTGACCCAATCTGAAACCCCCTACCCTGAAGTTGTTTTGACCATCTCGCAAAGTTTGTCGCCAAAAATACAGAAAATTAAGAAAGAAATGTCACAAGCTGCTAGAAAATACAGCCGTATTTCACAGCAAATGCCAAGCTGTGATTTCTTATGCATTCTTCATTTCCTCTCCTCAGCTGGGTCAGTTGGGTTACACTTACAGGAAACGAACAAATGTTGTTTAGGACTCAGCAATTACTGGGCAGTCTGAAGCAAACAATAGGCAGCCCCCACCAATTAACGTTTTAACGTCTGACACCATTCCCTACCAATCCCCACTGCCCATTGCAACATGTGTGTTACTTCCCCAACCTCCATTGCATTAGCCTAGTGATTAGGCTACACAAGTTCCCTACAACCATGTGATTACCCTACTGATTGTATTAATGTATGAAGGGGCCCACCTTGCACCACCCTTCACACTGACCCCAACGGTCACCCTCTGCTCCACCCCCATAACCCAACCCCACCCCTTCACCCCAACCCACTCAACTTAGTTTCACTCCCCACTTTCTCCCCCATCTTAGACTAATTATCAGGGAAGCAGTTTCTGGCCCTGTTATAACATGGCCACCCATGCAATCAGTTCCCAATGGCTATGGTGCAATATATTTGATGTATGGTGCCAACCATGCAAGCAGGCAATGAAGGACACTAAGACAGTATGAAATGGATAACAGCTCTGCTAATCTATTTACCTTGTATACATATATTCCAATAAAGGAATAAATAAAGAGCAGACAACATTTGTTTCTGCAGCCAGCCTGCTGACACCAAATTGCCCATCCCCAGCAATCACCATCCGACCGAGGTAGTAGCAGGGGTTTTCAGGAAATTCACTAGTCACTAGTCCTTCAGTGAATCAACTAGCCAGCAGGGCTGCAGGGGTTGAAGTTAAACTCACGCCTTGCCAAATCTTGACTTTGGTGGCCAGATTGTGTCCAATCAAAAAGCACAGGCGTGGGGGGGGGGGAACCATTGCGGCCTGAACAGCACCCAGTTTGTCTTCAATCATACTGTTGGGCCTTGCCGGTCAACCTATAAGCAAGGGGACTGACCACCATGGAGCTGGGCCTGCCGGATTGGTAGGGAATGGGGAATTTGGGGAACATACCCAGCTTCCCAAATGGCATATATAGCTGCATTACTGTCCTGTATGCACTCAATGTTCTACAATGCCACTTTTGGCCCATGTACCATTGTGTGCGCACCAACTCTGCAGCGTGAATTTGGCTGCACCTGCCAACTTTGAATTACGCATGTTATTAAAGTGCAATATCTTTGATAATGTCTACATTACTATGCGTAGAGAAGTTATTGCCGTGCAGAAGCGTGCGTCGTTCGGCTGTCGTCGTCCACCATCCACCCAAAATGCTTCTCTTCCCTCAGTTCTCCACCAATTTCGATTTTGTTCCATTTATTCAGTGGAGCTAACCAGTGTGCATAGATCTTCTATGATGAGTATTGGAATTTTAATAATTAACAAACTTATGGCCTAATTAACCTCGTTAGGAGCTCAGTACGGAAAACGCATCTCCTCCTACAATTCTGGGCCGATTTTGATTTTGATTGATTTGGTTGGTAGAGCTAACTACTGTGCATAGAACGTCTATTCAGATTTTGGGAGTTTTAATTATGAACGAAGTAATGGCTAATTAGCTAATTTTTTTACAAAACACTTCTCCCGCAATTCTTGACCGATTTTGTTTGTGTTTGGTTTATTGGGTACATATGAAGGGCATGCATATAACATCTACCTGGAATTGGGAAATGTTAAGCTTTAATGAAGTTATGGGCTAATTAAGTTACAATGAGGAACATTAGGCCTACACAAATAATAGCTATGTTTCCGATTACATGGCCTGCAAGAATAGAGTAGGTACATAGGGTTTTTATTTTTATTTTTTTGGAAATGGCTATAAAATGTGTAGGGTCGCTGTGTTTAAATAGGGTCGCTCGGGAACCGGAAACATAGCTCTTTTTTGTTAGGCCTTAAGTATACATGCAGCTCTATCTTAGAAACGGTGCATGTCAGGCATGTAGTTACTATTGATCATGTATAGGAAACCATATGATAGCATTTACTTGTTCACATTAGATTTGACATATGATGACCTTGAAAGGTCATATCAAGGTCACAGGACTTTCAGCAGCCTGCATCTTCGAAACGGTGCATGTTAGGCATATGGTTACTATTGATCATCTACAGGAAGTGATATGAGCGCATTCCATTGGTGATATTAGGTTTGACCTATGTTGACCTTGAAAGGTCAGATGAAGGTCACTTGACTTTTCAGGGCCTGTATCTTGCTAACTCTATCCTGACTGTGGCTCAAAATCTTGGAAATTGTTATTTGCACTTGAATTCAGACCCAAGCATGACCTACTGGCACCTACATATCAAGGTGTGGCAGCCTACCAACCACCACTGAGAGTGGTAGTCTGCGAATATGGAAAACAGGGAGTGTGGAATAGGGAAAGTTGTAACTTCAGTAACAAAAGGTTGTATCTGCAGTACATTAATCAGTTACGACCTAATGTTACTGATGTATGGAAGTGAGCAACTTGTTGGCTGGCTTTACAGAGCCCAGTATTGGACACTCGGGAGCGGCAAGCTAATGAAGCACAATCCCAGCCGGAAGAACCATCTCACGAGGTCGGCGAACCAGCCGAGCGTGATGCAGCAGCTGGGAGCCAGGCCCCAGCTGAGGCTGGCGTCCATCAAGAGACAGAGCCCCACGGCACCCTTCCAGATGCACACCCGCCTGCAAGCAGAAAGGTGAAACCACCCTCAGCCCCACACCTGGGAAAGGATGAGTACCGGCTGATCAACCTGGGACAGCTTGCTGACCAGATTTCTACCATCTCTCTGCATGGTGCAACCTGCAAGAAGGCACTGGAGATGGCTTTGACGGGAGAAGCCCCTATATCAGTTTCGGGCATCACACGCGATATGGGCCTCGCCTGTTTCATCCAGTTCCTGTGTAATGGGTGTGGGAAAAAGATGCGCCTCACAACATCACCATATATGAAACTGGACAGCTTCACGAAGCACTTTGACATCAACGTGCGCGCTGTGTGGGGAGAAGTCGCCTCTGGTGGGGGATCCATGAAGCTGAATGAGCAGCTGGGCAACATGGGAGTCCATGGTATGTGTGGAGACACGTTCACCAAACTCGAGCACGAGATTGGAGAGTGGTGGGCAGGACTCCTCAAACAGGAGATGATTGAAGCTGGCATTGCGGAGCGGGAGGCGGCCGTACTGCGTAAGGACTTCCATCAAGGGGTGCCAGCGATCACAGTCATTGGGGATGGTGGTTGGTCCAAGCGCACACACAAACACTCCTACAACGCCCCAGGGGGAGTAGCCATCCTTGTAGGCGCAGTCACTGGACGCATCCTTCATATTGGGGTCCGGAACCGAACCTGCATTATCTGCACCAGGGCCGAAGGAAGAGGATGTGTTCCCGCTGAGCACGAGTGCTTCCGGAACTGGGATCAGTCATCTGCAGCCATGGAGAATGATGTCATCCTTGAGGGATTCCTGCAGGCCGAGGCAACACATGGGGTGCGGTACACACGCTACATCGGTGATGGGGACTCAAGCGTCATGGCCAACCTCTTGGAGCATGGGCCCTCCTGGTGCCAGGCGGAAAAGGGTCTGACCAAGCTGGAATGCGCCAACCATGTCTGCAAGGGCATCCGTGGGAAGCTGGAGCAGCTGGTGCTGGACAAACCACATTTCAAGGGGGCCGGCGGACTCACCAAAGGCATTCGTGTTCGCCTCACCACAGCCATCAGATGTGCCATCAGAATGCGGACTGAAGATGCCAAGAAAGTGGGCCACCATCAGGCATCGTTGAGGCTTCGCGCAGACATGGCCAACAGCATCTGGCATGTCCTAGGCCACCATGGCAAATGCAGTGCCGATTTCTGCAAAGCACAACAACAGAAGAAATCTGAGGCTGCAGCAGCTGGTGAGACAGTGCATGAAGCAGGTGATGGGCACCAACAAGCACCAGCAGCTGATGAGCTAGAGGAGGACGACAGCAGCCCAGTGGACCAGCAAGCAGATTTCTGGACTGAGGGGACTTCAGATGCCCAGATGGAGGAGTCACGACAGGGTACTGTGGAGGAGTCTGCACCCATCAGTGCACTGCACATGGAGATGATCGCATCTGTCCATCAACTGCTCCAACGTTCCATCAACAAAGCTGATAGTCTCATTGGCAACTTCACCTCAAATCTCGCTGAAAATTGGATGTCAATCCGAGCCAAATTCGATGGTGGGAAGATGATCAACCGATGTCAGAAATCATCTTGGAACACCCGATGCAATGTTGCTGCTCTGCGCAAGAATCTGGGCTTCTCCTGGTCGCCCATTGCCTGGGAGAGGATTACGGGTCAGCCAGCTCCACTTCCCATGCGCCAGCTCTATGTGAGACGGCAGAAGAAGGCTGAGGCTTCCAGACGCTCCCATGATTCGGCAGAGGTCAAGGCTAGGGCAAGGAAGAGGAAGTTGGTGACTGACAGCGCCGCAGCATCCAAGAGGGCCAAGAAATCGTATGGCTGCGAAGCAACTGACGTGTCCGAGGATGTCACCCCAAAGACACTTGAGGAGCTGTGTAAGAAGTTCCTGCAGACCAAGGTGAAAGTGTCAGATGCACGGCGTGAAGTGGTTGAGGAGGAGACTCGACCCCAGTCAGAGTGCGGCCTATGGCGCCACGAACGGCGAATGAGGATCACAGCCAGCAACATCCACTCCATCGTCAAGCGGAACCCCAAGCTGCCAGTAGCCAAGCTGGTTGCCAGGCTGCTCTATCAGGGCTTTCGTGGGAACGAGCACACAGCGCACGGTCTGGCTGAAGAGCAAGCCACCACCCTGGACTATGTGACACACATGAGGGAGCAGGAGAAAGTGGAGGTGGAAGTGCACCCCTGTGGATTCAAGATCCATGCCAACAAGCACTGGCTTGGGGCAACTCCGGATGGCACTGTACACATCAATGGCAAAGTGTCTGGGCTCCTGGAAGTCAAGAATGTGCTCCATCGTAAACAAGTGACGTTCAGAGAGGCAGTGACTGGCAAGCTCCCTTCTTTTTGCCTGGAGTTGAAAGATGGTGCCCTGCAGTTGAAGCGAAGCCACCAATACCACTTGCAGGTGCAGTGTCAGCTTGCGGTATGGGACCTGCCATGGGTGGATTTTGTCGTTCGATCCACCAAACCCTACCAGCTGCATGTGGAGCGCATCCCACGAGACCGGAAGTTGTGGAGCCAGTGGTTATGGAAATTGGAAGGTTTCTACATGAAGGCTATGCTGCCAGAGCTGGCCGCACCACGACACAACCAGATGCCAGGTATTCGGGAGCCACAGGTGTGGTATCAGCCACCTAAGCCCACTGTCACTGACCCATGCACCCAGGCGGACTCAAGTGTGCCTCCTTTGCCAACACCACCAGACAGTATGGGCATTCCAGTGCCTGCGACATGTGACGCAGCCAGTATGGAGCCGCGACAGGCAGAGACCGACGAGCCCACCCTTACAGACACAACACAACCAGGGACATCCACTGACACTGTCAGGGAACCGGATGCTGCCGCTCACAAGACCAAGAAGCGTGTTGCTCCTTCGCGGAAGTCCAAGTCCAAGAGACCCACTGAAGGTAAACGCAAAGGGAAGCGCAAGCCAGTGCCAGAGTGGGACAGTGATGAGGAAGATGAATCAATGACCTTCTTGCACAAGACCATTTACCACAAGTGGATTTTGGATGAAGAGACTTTGGAAACGGACTGGTTCATCGGTGAGGTGCAGGAAGTTCTGGACGGAGTGGACGGGGAGCCTGGAACTGTGTACGAGGTGGATTACCGAGATGACGGCAGCTACAGGATTGACCATTTGGTTGAGGACTTCCTGAAGGGCGATCTCAAGTTCATGTGAGAATGCTGACTATTGGCACACATGGCCCCACTCGGATCAGTACCACCGAGATGAGCTACTGCACTTACATTCTGGTTGTGGAGCACCCCTTCCAAACCCCTGTTAACATTGAGAAATCGCATTTCAGGAGTCACCATCACCCGGGGCCTCCAGATGTGCAGCTCCTGCCAATGGTTTCCGCCACACCAAAACCTTGTGTGGAATACGGCAGGTATATGATGCGATCCACATTCGTAGGAGCGGCTATGGGTGCCCATTCCGGCACACTGCCTACTTCTGGCCACCGTCACATCACTCGGGCTACACTGTGATCAGTGACAGCATCTGCCGGGCAATAAATGATTCCACCCACATCTTCTTCCAATCTGTACCTGGGGCCACGGTAGACAAAATTCGGCAGTACGTTGACATGCAGATGGTGGAAGTACGCCACCATCAAGTCATCATCATCCATGTAGGCACCAACAACATCGAGAGGAGTCCAGAGGGGGAAGTGTGTCAGCAATTTGTCAAACTCCTGCAGGCCATTCGACGCCAAAATGCCACTGCCCTGCTGGCAGTCTCCTCAATCCTGCCGCGTCCTAAGGATTGGAATGCATACGGGGAGAAGGTGCAGCGTCTCAACAAGTTGTTGGAGAAGATGCAAGCCCAACATCACTTCACCTTCCTGAAGACATACCGAGCTCACTGGGACCAGATGAAGAAGATGCCCCGTCGGGACCATTTTGCTCGGGATGGTCTCCACCTAAGTGCCAGAGGGGTTGCAGCGCTGAAGAGCAGCCTCGAGGGGGCAGTCAAGCGCCTCTCAGGGAACAGACGCAGATGCTGATGAATGAGAGACGTCTTACATGTAGATACGCCAAGCTTGCACACAGTGGCACAACCAGCATGGGGTGACTCCACTAGAAGTTGCAGGCACACAGCTGCAGGTTAGGTTTAAGTTTCTGGTTGCTGGATCGGTTGCATCTGGCTGTGATTTCAGGCGGGTCCTGTCCTATAGCTTGGTCATGGCTGGGTGTGGCTGGTGTGGTGGCCCGAATCCTTGTAACTTGCCTGAGTCACTGCACGGAATCCCACCAGAGAGGACAGTACGGAATCCCACCAGAGAGGACAGTACGGAGTGCGGCCAGTGTGTGCACATGTGTGCATGTGTGTGCAGAGTCCCCACCAGAGAGGACAGTACGGAATCCCACCTGAGGACAGTACGGAGTGCGGCTAGTGTGTGCACATGTGTGCAGAGTCCCCACCAGAGAGGACACTACAGAATCCCACCAGAGGAGAGTATGGAGTGCGGCCAGAGTGTGTGTGTGTGCAGAGTCCCCACCAGAGAGGACAGCACGGTCTCCCACCAGAGAGCACGGCACAGTCTCCCACTAGAGAGAGGGAGAGGGGAGAGGAGAGAGGAGAGAGGGGAGAGACAGGACAGAGAGCAAAGAGAGCAGAGAGAGAGAGAGAGGCACTGCAGGGCCCCCATCTGTGAGAGGACAGCATGGTCTAACTGCAGGAGCAGAATACATAGATCTACAGAAGACAGGCAGCAGCAGCAGGAGGCATGGTGTTGGTTTCTGGTAGTCTACATCGGCTGCCGGTGGCTGTGATTTCAGGCGGGTCCTGTCCTATAGCTTGGTCACAGTTGGGTGCGGCTGGTTCGGCTAACTGAGAGACTGGTAATGTTCAGAGACAGAGAGTGGCAACACAGATGTGAGCAGGGTTCCTTGGCCAGAGTGAGGACGTCCAGCATGAGATCCCAACAGAACGGTTGTGCAGCGTAGGGAGTGAAGAGGGGTGAAGAGGTGGTTTGGTGCAGTATGACAGTGTAGCAGACAGTGGTGTACCCTAGCTTACAGGTAGTTGTGACAAGTGGAATAATGGAGCAATACTAACAGCCCTATACATGTATGCATGGTCAGATGGTGGCCACCAGGGAGAACGTACATTGACGAAGGAGGCGAATCAGCCAGTCCTCCCAAGCAGCTGCACCCTATACTCCTGGTGGAAGTTTGGGTTGGGGCGCATGAGTGGCTGCCTGCTGGTGAGGACAGCTCGGTCTCCCACTAAAGAGAGGGAGATAGAGGGGAGAGAGGAGAGAGAGGAGAGAGGGGAGAGAGACACAGAGAGCAGAGAGCAGAGAGCAGAGAGCAGAGAGCAGAGAGCAGAGAGCGAGAGAGAGGAGAGAGGCACTGCAGGGGCCCCATCTGTGAGAGGACAGCATGGTCTAACTGCAGGAGCAGATTACATGTATAGATCTACAGAAGACATGCAGCAGCAGCA
>RCNA010000701.1_pt1 | contig 10517 bp, 13 predicted proteins | sample 2041331 | NCBI WGS metagenome assembly RCNA01 (sample SAMN09708233, study PRJNA481090) | Marine sediment metagenome, whole genome shotgun sequencing project. | reverse complement strand
GGCGGCAAATATTTCGCCCACGATATCCGGGTGGTTCGTCTGCCCCGGCACGGCGCATCCTGCCCTATCGGCATGGGCGTTTCCTGTTCCGCTGACCGCAACCTGAAGGCCAAGATTGATCGAAACGGTATCTGGCTGGAAGAGCTTGATTCTAATCCGAGTCGCCTGATACCCGATGCTCTGCGTCAGCGCAAAGATGAACAGGCCGTTGCCGTTGAATCCTCGGCCAGCTTGATCGCCTGCCTGTGGCCGCACGGGTCTTGCTCAACGGTTCAATCATTGTGGGCAGAGATATCGCCCATGCCAAATGGAAGGAGCTGCTGGACTGCGGCAAACCTCTGCCCGATTATCTCAAACAGCATCCGGTCTACTATGCAGGCCCGGCCAAGACTCCGCCGGGAATGGCTTCCGGTTCCTTTGGCCCGACCACGGCAGGTCGCATGGATTCCTATGTGGATCTCTTGCAAAAGAACGGCGGCTCCATGATCATGATCGCCAAGGGCAACCGCTCCAAACAGGTCACGGATGCCTGTCAAAAAAACAACGGCTTTTACCTCGGCTCCATCGGTGGCCCGGCAGCCCTGTTGGCCCAGGAGAGCATCACCAAGGTAGAATGCATTGATTACCCGGAACTGGGTATGGAGGCGGTCTGGAAAATTGAGGTCAAGGATTTCCCCACTTTTATCTTGGTGGACAATAAGGGGAATGATTTTTTCCGGCAATTGGGTTAAGAATAAGGGATTTACCAAAAAAGAAGATCCCCATTTCTTGTGCGGGATTGTAGGGGCAGACCTGCGTGTCTGCCCACAATAACAGGGCGAACACATAGGTTCGCCCCTACGGCACCCTGCATACAAAAAATACAGGAAAAACCAAAAGACGCAAATTTTATCCTTGATAGACAGACCCGCTGTACACTATAATGGCCTGCAAAAAAAACTACACTTATCCAAAGAGATAATCAATAAACTCATAAAATAATATGCGGACACCAGCATTCCCTATACCCTTTGTCAAGATGAGCGGCACCGGCAATGACTTTATCATCATTGATCACCGCAAGCCGCTGATTAAACCTGATTCCATGGCCGATTTTGCCGCCAAGGTCTGTCGGCGTAAATTTTCCGCTGGAGCGGACGGCCTGATCCTCATAGAGGATTCCGCTGAAGTGGATTTTAAATGGCAGTTTTTCAACGCTGATGGCTCGGTGGCCGAGATGTGCGGCAACGGGGCGAGATGCGCCGCCCGCTTCGCTTTTCTGCAAGGCATCGCTCCAGCGCAGATGCGTTTTGAGACCTTGGCCGGAATCATAGAGGCCACCGTCTCAGACAGCGATGTGGCGGTAAAAATGACCGACCCGGTCAATCTACGCATGGAGCAAACCATTTTCATCGACAAGATGCCGCTCAAGCTGCACAGTATCGACACAGGGGTTCCGCATGCGGTCGTCTTTGTTGACGATATAGATCAAACAGATATTTGCGCTTTAGGTAGTCGCATCCGTCATCACGAAGCCTTTATGCCCGCTGGCACCAATGTGAATTTCGTCCAAAGGCAAGTAGACGCACTCAAGGTGCGAACCTATGAGCGCGGAGTTGAAGACGAAACCCTGGCCTGCGGTACCGGGGCTGCGGCCTGTGCGATCATCGCCGCCCTGCTTGATCAAGCGGCTTCACCAGTGGACATCATCACCTCAGGCGGAGATCAGTTGACGATTTTATTTGATCTAAAGCAGGGTAAGAGTGGCGGAACTACGGATATTGTTTATAATGTTTTTCTCAAGGGACCGGCCCATATAATTTATAAAGGCGAACTGAACGCTGAGGCGTTGCTTTAAGACAAGAAAGATATAAGGAGAAGGTTATGCAAGGAACAGTAAAAAATATCCAAGGTGCTTTTACCGCCATTGTAACCCCGATGCGCGACGGCAAGGTTGATGAACAAGGATTAACCGACCTGATCAATTTCCAGATAGACAACGGCATCCACGGTCTGGTTCCCTGCGGAACCACGGGTGAATCCGCCACACTCAGTTTTGATGAGCACAAACGGGTGATTGAACTCACGGTCAAGGTTGTTGATGGACGGGTGCCGGTTATCGCCGGAACCGGAGCCAACAACACGATAGAGGCTGTTGAACTGACCCAGTCCGCCAAGGACATCGGTGCCGATGCAGTGTTGTCCGTGGTTCCCTACTATAACAAACCCAGTCAAGAAGGACTGTATCAGCATTTCAAGACCATTGTCGAGGCTGTGGATATTCCCATGGTGCTCTATAATGTGCCGAGTCGCACGGTCACCAACATGGCTCCGGCCACCGTTGCCCGGCTAGCGGAGATGCCCAATGTCATCGCCATCAAAGAGGCCTGCGGCTGCCTGAATCAAATCTCCGAAGTGATCCGTGTTTGTCCTGATGATTTCATCGTCATGTCCGGTGATGATTTCACCTCCATGCCCACCGTTCTAATCGGCGGCAAGGGGGTGATTTCCGTGACCTCCAATGTCGCTCCGGCGGAAATGGCCGCCATGATGGATGCCGCTCTGGCGGGCGATCTCGCCAAGGCTAATGCAATCCACTACAAGCTGTTCGCCCTCATGGGAACCATGTTCTGCTACCCCAATCCGGCTCCGGCCAAAAAGGGTCTGCACCTGATGGGAAAAATCGCCGTTCCGGAAGTACGGCTGCCCATGACTGAAATGGATGCCGCTTCTCTTGAGAAACTGACTGCTGAGATGAAGACCGTCGGATTAATCTGATGCGCGGGGACGATCCTTAAGGTTGCCCTTTTTTGATCGATCAAGAGGCTGTGAGCGAAGGAAATGATAATGTCTGCTGAATCCGATATCCGACCTTCTTTTTGGAGTATTGCCAGTCTGAAAGATATTCTCTTTTGTGTACCGGCGGATATGAATTTTGTCGGTTTCGCAGGCAGGGTCTTAATTTTTGTGATCCTTCTGCTGTGGGGGCAAAATTTTATTTTTGATGCCAACTATGCGGCGGAGAGTTTTCTGCATAACGTCAATCTGCCGTTTCATGAAGCGGGCCATATTATCTTCAGCCCTTTCGGTCGTCTGCTCACCTCTTTAGGAGGAACCTTGGGGCAGTTGCTCATGCCGTTAATCTGCATGGGTGCATTCCTTTTACAGACACGGGATACCTTTGCGGCGGCTGTGGGATTATGGTGGCTCGGCGAAAATCTTATGGATATTGCGCCTTATATCGCTGATGCCAGGGCCGGAGTTATCCCCTTATTAGGGGGTAATACCGGTCGATTCTCTCCATACGGCTTTCATGACTGGGAATTCATTCTTACGGAAACCGGCCTGCGCGATTATGATCGTGCCATTGCGGGACTGTCCTCTGCTTGCGGACGTGCGCTCATGATTGTTGCGCTTGCATGGGGCGGTTATATTCTCTGGAAAACGTACAGAGAAGGGATTTGACTCCAGACGAATTATTCAAATACGGCGGCCACCTTGTTACTGCTGACTGCCGTAATAAAAAATTATTATTCAATACAAAAGAAAATTATGACTAATGTAATTGTGGCCGGAGCCTCCGGTCGTATGGGACAGCGCATCTGCTCTATGGTGCATCAGCATCCAGATTTAACTCTGACCGGAGCCTTTGAACAGGCGCACAGCCCTGCTGTGGGCAAAGATGCGGGCGAAGTGGCGGGATTCGGCACCGCCGATGTCAAAATTGCGGGCAGCCTTGAGGCTGTTATTGATCAAGGGGACGTGATTATCGACTTCACCTTCCACAAGGCCACCATGGAATTTGTCAAGGTTGCGGCCAAGCATGGCCGAGCCATGGTCATCGGCACCACCGGCCTGACTGCTGATAATCTCGCTGTGCTCAAGGAGACTGCTGAGGCGAATTTTCCCTGCGTCCAAGCACCGAACATGGCGGTCGGGGTCAATGTGCTGTTCAAGCTGGTGGAAAAAGCGGCGGCGGTGCTCGGTAATGCCTATGACGTGGAGATTGTCGAGGCGCATCACCGGATGAAAAAGGACGCGCCGTCGGGAACAGCTCTGAAGATCGGCGAAATGGCGGCCAAGGGCTTAGGTCGGGATCTGGCTAAGGTTGGTGTTTTCGAACGCAACGGCATGATCGGTGAGCGCACTGATCAAGAAATCGGCATTCAGACCATCCGCGCCGGTGACATTGTCGGTGAACACACCGCTTATTTTGCCGGTGCCGGGGAACGGATTGAGATCACCCACCGGGCGCACAGTCGGGACAACTTCGCTAGCGGTGCGGCTAAGGCGGCGGCTTGGGTTGCGGGTCGTTCCAATGGCTTGTACAGTATGTTTGATGTGCTTGACCTGGCGACTTTCTGATTTTTGTATTGAATCCCTCTGAAAATGCATTTTCTTATAAAAGAGGACTTTTCGGAGGGGCTTATCAATTGGGACGCTGGTAACGGTTTACTGATTGCTCAGGAAAACTTTACATAACATTACATTATACATTTTCGGCAACGATAACTCAGAGAGTTGCGAGGCAAAAAAAAGGTATTTTGGACTTTTTACGAATCCATCAATGATGGCATGTTCAATTTATCAAAAAATTTAAACATGCTGACTTAAAAAAGTAAACAAAATATCTTGTTACCAAGAGCGAAAAGTACCCATGTCGGTATGTATCACAAGACAAAAAAAGGAGGCGGACTGGCGGGCGTTTCAAGATGATATCGCAGGTACGAATCTTTACCCAGCTATATTGCGAATAAAATTCCTCATCACCATCGGGAACAGCTCTGAAAATTGGCGAAATGGCGGCTACGGGGGGCTTAGGTCGGGATCTTGTAATGTTGGTGTTTTTCGAACACAACGGCATGATCGGTGAACGGATTGAGATCACCCACCGGGCACACAGTCGGGACAACTTCGCCAGCGGCGCGGCTAAGGCAGCGGCTTGGGTTGCGGGTCGTCCCAATGGCTTGTACAGCATGTTTGATGTGCTTGATCTGGCGACTTTTTGATTTTTGTATTGAATCCCTCTGAAAATGCATTTTCTTATAAAAGAGGCTTTTTCGGAGGGTAATAGTGTCCCCCCATTACTCCAAGAGACATCGCACCAGCTTAAAGCAGACTTTTAAGCACATTGACCACAGATTTTTTTCTATTCAGGAGAACAGCCTTCACCTGCTTGTCTTTAAGCTCGAGAATATTTCCCATCAATAAGGAATCAACATCCAGCCGACAAATCAAAACCCTCCCGCCCTGTTTTTCATGAAGGAACTCTAGTTGGCGATAAAAGCGAGGAGATCCGTCATTTGTTACAATCAACAACCGTGATACACGATCGCTCTTGTTATTCACATTGTGCAATCCGTGCAGTTCATTCTCTAAAGTCTTTTCTACATCCCGATAACCAATAATCAATTCGTCAAGAAATTTCGCATGGAAAATTTGCTTACGCAATTCTGGATTTAGTTTTAAAATAGGAATATATATGTTCGAATCACTACAAAGTTCGATGCTCTCTTTTTCTAATACCGCTCGAACGTCTGATTCGACTTGTTCCTTCTCTAATTGTTTGGATAATTTCATTCTATTCCTATGCTGCGGCTAAGCCGTCAGGTAAAGCGCCTTGTGTACGCCCGGCATGGGCATATATTCATGGGGTTCAAGTCCCCTGTAAATGTTCCTATGTTAGTCGATATTAACATAAATTACTAGCCGAGGGCAGGTAAGCGCAGACTCCGAGGGCGGCTACTGCGAGGCAGAGTCTGAAGGAAGCCTTACCTGCCAGAACCCTGGCAGGGCAAGTCGGCATGACCAATAAAAATAATAGAGGACATTTTTACAAAACAATCAATCGGGCCAGATTTGATTCAGGCAAGGCATCTGATCGGCTCATCGCAGTCCGGCACGTTGGGGCGAGGAACAATTCAGCCATAGAGTGCTTGCTACATGCACCTGTTATGCGTATAATAGGCGCATGTAGCAAATCCCAAATAAAAGGAGCACACATGGCTAAGACACGATTAAATATAAGTATCGACTACGATCTTGCCGATTTTATCAAGATCTATGCGCAAGAAAACCGTACAAGCGCATCTGAGGTTATCACACAGTTTATTCTTGGACTGAAACGGAGAGCGGGACAAAACACGGATACGGTTCTTGACGATCCGAAATTTTCTCAAGCTCTGACAGAAGTGCATACAAGAATACAAGACGGTTCGGCGCAATGGCATACCTTTGACGAAGTTTTCGGCGAATGATGGATGTCCGGTTCGAAAAGGCATTTCTGAAGGCCGTTAAAAAATATTCGGGAATTAAAAAACAGATTGAGCGGAAGGTTCTTCAGATAATTGAGCATCCTGTCGAATTGGGCGAGCCCTTAAAAGGCAATTTTCGCGGCTTTTACTCCTGCCCAGTGAAACGGAATTTTATTATCATATATCTGTACTGCCGTATCTGTAGAAAAAAATCGACGACCAATATGTTGCCTGTGCAGAATGTTCCGCAACAGCGGAAGAAACCATCAAATTCATCATTGTCGGCCCTCATGACGCAGCGTATGGGAAAAAATAATACCTCTACTTGAAATAATAGGAAATTCCGGGCAATCTTGCATGGCGAAAGATTGAATCCCTATTTGTTGCCTTGAATACTGAGATCATAGAGGAAAACGGCTCACAGGTTTCCTTTCTGCTGAATAATGAGAAAGGCGACTTCCACAGACCGCATCCTGGTAAGGAACAATAACTGCCATATTTCGTACAGGCGACACGGTCACCGTGTGTTGCCCGGTTAGACAAATGGAGCAGTTATTAAATTCTCATTCCTAAGAGCGGGGATAACACTATGAATACCATCAGCTATAAAGGCTACACTGCAAAAATTGAATTCGACACGGAGGATAATATCCTGTTCGGCAACATTATCGGCATTCGTGATACCGTCGGTTTTCATGGCGAGTCGGTCAGCGAATTACAGGAGGCCTTTCATGAGGCGGATTTTTACCTTGAAACCTGCGAAAAAGCCAACAGAGATCCCAATAAACCGTTTTCAGGTAAATTTCTGGTCAGAGTGGATTCATCGCTCCACAGCAGAATAGCTGCCGCCGCAGTGCATACCGAAAAAAGCCTGAACAAATGGGTGAGCGATGCCCTTGAACAGGCCGTTCGGGCGCATTGATTCCAAAGCATGACACTACTTCAAAGCGATAGAGAAAACGACCTTCAGGCCGGGGAACATTCAGGGTCAGATTCTGTTTCTACAACGACCACATTTTTTTTATCATAGATAACAGTGGATCGTTCACTATTCACGACTCAATGTAATTGAATCTCTTGCGTTGGGCCATTAATCTAATGGCGACCAGCATCTTTTTGGAAATCTTAGCCATTGCCGGAGCCGTAGGTATATCTTGCTTGTCCGGATTTCGGCTGTAGCAGTATAATTGCTACAATCATCCCTCCGGGTAATCCTAGCCAGAGACCGTGCTGACACGCCTTCCCGCTCCAATCTCGCTGTTCCCCCGCCCCACTCAAAACAGAAAATAGAAAGAAATATGATATCTTCGAATCCCAGCCTTCTCAATCGAGTGACCACGCGAAGAGCAGTTTGGCCGGAGTTTAGAACATCATCAACAATCACAACTCGGTGACCGGGACATAAATCTCCTTCCAGTTCCTTCCCTGTACCATATTTCTTTCTTCTGTTTCTAAGAATTCCTCCTCTGAAGTCGTGAGTGCCGTGCAGCACCAATCCGCCGATAAGAAAAGTCGCCCCCACACCGAAACCTACCACCTGACATACACCTTCGTTTACAAGTTGCCTGGAGAGCAATGTAATAATCTGCTTCAAAATGTCTGAGTGAGACAAGCCCAAACGACAATCAAGTATCCAACTATTTATATTGCCGCTACGAGTTCGAAAACAGCCCTCACGATAGCTGGCCCTGATAAGATCCGCCACTTCTTGTGAACATTCTGAATTCGGATGTACATTTATTAGCACGACTATCCTTGGCGAATATAGCGCAGCGGCACTTGGGCCTCGAAAATCCCGCCCCGTTTTCCACTCTTGAGATGCTTGACGCGCAGTGTATAAATTTTTATCAATGTGTTGCGTGGCTCCATAGACCAGACCATATTATTTCTGCGTGTGATTGATGCTCCAGACGGAATGATATTCGATCCCCATGTGCGACGTATTGAGTCTGCCCCATAGTGAGATCTTCCATGCAATTTGCCCTTCTCCATTCGATAGCTTACCCCATCAATGCTCAGTTCCGAACTCGTAAGATTTTTAAAAGTGACTTCATAAAATGAAGTATCTACTTCTGCATAGTTATGCGACGACGAGTAGGAACTCGGATCGCCGGGCTTTTTTCCAATGTATCGACACGCTATCCTCAAGAGCGCCTGATTGCCAACAGAGATGACTTTTTCGTAGTTGTGTTCATTTCTCCAATCTACCCGTTCGACGATCTCCAAGACAGTCGGCGATTCGCTGCACGCTGTTAGCAGCACAGCAATAATTCCGCCTATTACGAATATGTAATGTCGGACTGTCTGTTCGTTTCTATCAGCCTCCGTCACCGCCTCCGCCTCCGTCACCGCCTCCGTCACCGCCTCCGTCACCGCCTCCGTCACCGCCTCCCCAGCCTCCTCCGCCGCCACCGTCACCACCCCAGCCGCCGCCTCCGTTTATTCCTACAATTATAATTACTAATATAACGATGATCAAAATAACAAATTCCATTGCATTCTCCTGACTATCCTATGTTGAACGTCATTTTTCCGGCTTCGAACCATCATAAGGTGATATTTTTCTTTTTATTATCCATAGACTCGTAGAATTTTTTCTCCCACTCTAACAAATTGATAAGGGTGTTGAAAAGTATGCCTATAAATGCTTGAAATAGCGACATTCTACACAAAAAAGCGCTTTGTTGAATAATGACGAATAATCAAAAAGTTACGCTGATTATTTCAACACCCTTTTGATATATAGTTTCCCCTATACAATACCTTCGCCAAATGATAAAAACGGATAAAAATGAATGATATTCCGTCTTTCAACTATTTGATCTTTAGTTATCCTAGAAATAACTTTTTTGCCAAAAAACGGCCAAAATGCATTTTGGCGAAGGTATTCGCTATAACTACACCAATTCAAAATTGGTGACAACGAAAAAACAACGGGTTACTATTTTTTTAGTCGTATACCATGCACTATATTAACTGGATATCAAGAAATCTGATAACATTCCAAAATCTAAATTCAGGCAGGAATCACAAAAAAGCTGACTGGAAAAAATCAATCTGAGAAAAAAAAGACAAGCTCACCATGCGGTTAAGCCCTATTTCTAACTGGTTTTATCAACGCCTGACAAGGCTGTAAGTAAGGCTCCGCAGGGACAGATTGTAAAAAAGGACATTACTCCCTCTACCATCAATATAAATTTATGTCAAAAAAATAAAAGGTTAAGACGTGCCGCCACTAAAACTTGTAAACCTTCAGCCCTAGAAAAGATGTGCTCAAATCAAGCGGAGCCGATCGAACCGGACTGTACAACGACTTGAAGAATGCGATACAAATCAAACCAGATCACCTAAAAATACCAGACCCATCAAAAAATGGGTAACACGCAAAAAAAACTCCTTAAAACAAGCATTGGCCCGCAAGCTCTCCTCCTTTTGAGCGACAGCGGCAAAAAAACGCTACCCACGACAATGGGTTTGTGGCGGGTGCGGGTGATGGCAATGTTTAAGCGGTTGGGGTTATTCAGAAACTCGCTCAGCACTTGATCCGGGTCGGAGCAGGTAAAGCCGAACAGGATCACCTCGCGTTCTGCGCCCTGGATGCGCTCCACGGTGTCGATGAGGGGCAAGTCATCGCTGTTGCCGCCCAACAGCTCAGTCAAACGGCGGTTTATCCGGTTATTTTGGGCTCAATGGGTTGAAATGAGAGCCAGTTGTTCCTTTTTTAGACCGTATTTGCTCAGCAAACGATGGGCCAGGCGGGCCATGATTTCCGCCTCTATTATTGATTCCTGGCCACAGCCGTGATGATTGGCAAGTACCAGCACCACCGGTTTCTCCGGATCGATTATCCTGTCCAGGGGGTCGCTGGTGAGCGTACCCTTGAGCGACAATCGGGCAAGAGCATTTGCCGGGGCAGGGCGTAACCTGGAATCGTACCAAGTTCGGCTGGGGAATGCGCAAATTTCCGCATTCATCCGATAGGTCAGATCCAAAAACACGCTCTGTTGCGGGTAGCGGTGCAGCATGATGTTGAGCAGGGAGCGACGAACCTCGCTTTCTAACGATGCATCATCCGCTTGAGGGTCTGTTTTCTCCTTGATCGGGGGCGAACGGATCACCGGCGGCAACTGATGCACATCTCCCAGAAAAAGAACGTTCCCCTTGCCATAAACCAGGCTCAGCATGGCCTGCGGCATCAATATCTGTGAGGCCTCATCAAAAATCACCCAATCAAATGGTTTGGCGGGGAGCTTTTTGTTTTTCTGCAACAGATTAGCCAAACCA
>RCNA010000154.1_pt1 | contig 10536 bp, 4 predicted proteins | sample 2041331 | NCBI WGS metagenome assembly RCNA01 (sample SAMN09708233, study PRJNA481090) | Marine sediment metagenome, whole genome shotgun sequencing project. | reverse complement strand
ACTTTATGTTAAAGACCCTTGTGGTAGATACACCCACCTTTAATTAGGTGCAACTTATAACTATTTATAAGAAAAAAAGTATCGGTTTGGTCAGTCTTGATGAAACAGAACGTTTTGAGTCGGGAGAAGGAATCATGAAAAGAATAATTCAAAAAACCATATATTTTGTAGCGGGTGCGGCTCTGCTGTTGCCCGCTGCCGGGTTCGCCGCTGTCTGCGGCGAGGGTATAGGCATCCCGGCTTTTTTGTCCTCTGGGGCAAAGCCTAATTTGCTGATGGTCCTCGACAATTCCGGGTCCATGCTGGATGCGGCCTACAGTAAAGACGGTGCCTTTTGTTTTGACGACACCTATCTTGCAAGCCAAAACTACGGCGGTTATTTTAAAAATGACACTTGGTATAAATGGACAGACAGCCCGTATCCGCCTTGGGAAAACGCTACGGCTTATACAGCCGGAGACAGGGTTTACGTTAACGGTATTATCTGGGAGGCGCTGACAACTGATACGTCCAGCGGAGGAACCGTTGCCACGGATATAGGTGTTGCTTGGAAACATGTTTTTTCCATTAATACATGGAAGAACAGCGTATCCTATACCACAGGCACCATTGTCTGGTCCGGGCCGCAAATGTATAAGGCGACCAATACGGCAACCAGCAACGACCCAGATACAAGCAACGGGCTCAACCTGACTGATGACCAAAATGTTGTTTGGGAAGCCGTGGATTCAACATGGGTGGCCGGTCATACCTATGCCACCGGTGATATCGTGTCGTACAGAGGCAGTATATATGAGGCGGCGGGCAACGGCACTTCCGCTGGAACCGGTGCCTATGATGACAGCGGAGTCACTTGGAATCTGCTGAATGAAGGGGAGTTTGAAGAGGTCACCGCCACGGATGCCGCTGCTTACTGCGCCGCTGCCGCCGGTACGGAGAAGCACTCGCACGCTGATCTCTGCGTCAGTCTTGATTCCGGGAAAACCCCGAAGCAGGCTTCCGCATTCGCCGCACGGGGTAATATCCTCAACTGGGCGATGTCTTCCAAGTTTGATGTGGAAAAGAAAATTCTCACCGGCGGAAAATATAATTATTCAGATGAATTCCTGACAACGGAGAACAGAGGCTGCTCAGGTTCAAGAACCATAAAACAGGTTCCGCTCACTGACGGCAATTTTCTCAGCCTCGGAGTTCGAGGCTCCATTCATCAGGATGATCCGGGCTATGAGGATCGTATCGACAGCACGGACGACACTGGGCGTTTGGAAATCCTCGCCGTTACCGACACCGGCTATCAAACATCTGAAGAGTGTGTGGCGGCTATAGATAAGGTTGTGAATCATGGTTTAAACGGCAGTCAAAATGTTATTCAGGGTTGCCTTGAAAGCTTCCCTAACTCAACTAGCGAAATGACGGATATGCGGCCTGCGCTAAATCACAGCCTCCAGGCTTGCTGGCATAATGATCCAAGCACCCCTTTTAGTATTAACAATGGTGATTTCAGCAACCTTGTTAAACATTGCACCGCCTTATTCACCGGAGAAAAAATCGGCAGTATTAAACCCAGCCGATCTTATCAGTCTTCAGAGTTACGGCCTCAAGACGGCGGCCCTTATCTTTGTTACGGCCTGTACGACTCCGGCGTAGATCATATGAACCGGGTGGGCTATATGGGCCGTGCTTGGATACCGGGCGGCGGCAGCGGTGGTACAACCGTGAAAACCTGCAACCCTCGCCCGCCCAACGGTGAGTGTACCGGTGCAGACTGTTGCTGGAAAGCCGGCCCGACAGCTGATAGCAGCTGTTTAAATTATAGAAATAATGTAGATTATGTTGAGCAATGCACAGCAAGCAGCGGGAGCGGGAGCGGGAGTAAAACCTGCGAACCCGATATTACCCCCCCCTCTGAGTGTAGTAACACCACGAACTGTTGCTGGGGTAATGAAATACCGTATAATACATGTACAACATATAGAACAAATAATTCAGGTTATGTTGAGCAATGCACAGCAACAAATGGCAACAATGGTAAAAACGCAAATAAGATTAAGGAATGTACCGAGTGGACAACAGTTTCGTACAACTGGGATGACGGATCAGGAAGCTGTAGTGCCGGGGATGCTCCGGTGTCTAACGACGCAAATGCTGTTTGTACCCAATGGAAAATATTAGGTAACTGGGACGATGGATCAGGAACCTGTAATTACGGGGATGCTCCTGTCGCCATAGGTGGTACCACCACTGGTACCGGAGCTTGGGAGCAAACTCCGACAGCAACTCCGGGCAACCCTGTCTTTGAAGCGATCAAAGATTATTGCGAGGCGCTTACAATTCCTGAAACCATTGACCCTTCAGAGGTCGCCGGAAAAACCGGAGATACCGGAAATCTCCCCGGCCTCCTGCGAGATTCCGAACTGATGGCGTTTTTTGGCGGACAAGATGCTTTAGCGACGATGAAAGGACACATTAAGCAAGCAAAGCGACCGAACGGAGTAGTCCATAACGTTGCCGCAGATCTTCGACTCGGTGCAATGTCATTTCATTATGTCGGAGCCGCCACCGAGTGCCTGCCAGCGAACTTGACTAACGGTATAGAAAAATACTGTCCCCAAAATAACCAAGACGGGGCGGAATTGTTAGTACCCCTTAAAAACGGTGACTCGGTAACCGAGCCTAATGATCCAACCTATACCAGCGGTAAACGTCGGCATGTGGATGATCTCGCTGAGGCGATCAACAGCATTCGGGCCTCCTCTTGGACACCGCTGGGAGAGGCGCTGTACGGTGCTCTCGGTTATTACACCCAGAATAGTAATTTCTGTCTGAATTTTGATGCTGACGGCAACTGCTTGGACTTCACGATTGACGAAGACCCGGTGCAGTATTGGTGTCAGGATAATCATATTTTAGTCATCACGGAAGGAGAGTCCACAGCTGATATCAATAATGATGTCGCCACATTTCCAACAAGTTCGAGTGATCGTCATTTTCTCTCTAACGAGTCAGGTGATAATCTCATGGGCGACAATGACCGTGACCTCCAAGCGGGATGCAATGACGGTCTCTACGGCAGCAGCTTCCTTGATGACATGACCTGGTGGGGACAGCATGCCCTTCCTCTCTATAAAAAAAGGTATTACAGCGACCCGGACGGCAATCTGCAAGCAAAACAGCCCATATCCAGCTATATCGTCACCACCGGCTCACTGACTGCCGGAGGAACCGCAGAATGTAGCCCGGAAGCTCTGATGAACGCCGCCGCTAAAAACGGAGGCACGGATGCGACTCCTGAAGATACAACGGATGATTTTTATTACTCTGGTGAAGATCCTCAGAAACTGGAAGACAACCTGTACGCTGTTCTGGGCGATATTATGAGTCGCTCTTCCTCTGGATCGGCAGCTTCAGTTATTTCCGATTCCAGAAGTGGGGCCGGAGCCATGTATCAAGCTGTTTTCTGGCCTCAATCTGAAGACAATGCCGAACCGAAGAACAAGGTGACGTGGATCGGAGATGTTCGTTCTTTGCTCTTGGATTCAGACGGCCAAATGTATGAGGACACCAATCAAGACGGCAAGCTGGATATCTCTGCGGATCTGACGAATTCCGCCGCAGACGGCAACGACAAAAGGGTGGTCTATTATTACAGCAGTAATGCCGAAAAAACAAGAGGTTGTTATAATATCACAGCATATTTAGCAAATAACTATCAATGTCCTGGTGATACTGAAGAGGCCTGCGAGCCTGGCGACGACTGCGTTGAAGCGGAAAATATTAAATATCTCTGGTCAGCCAATAAACAACTGCGGGAGATGAATGATGTCACGGATGTCACGGATGGCCGTAAGGTATTCACTTGGAATGATGCTAATAATGACGGTATAGTGGATGATAACGAGTGGTTCAGGTTGAACCTCGACACGGACTGGGCGGCTTTAAACACGCTGGCAACGAATGCCGGACAACGCGGGCCGGTGACAGAGGATTTCCTGACCGCTGATGACTGGGGGAACTTTGTCAGTGATGACGGAAGCGACAAAGAAATCGACGCTCTACACGCCCTGACTGAATGGCTATTAGGCGTGGATTCACTCAATAACGAAACAACGGATGATAACGGCAATAACCGTTTGGACAAAATATTGCGATCCAGGCAGTTTGAGTTTGTAGATACAACCACAACCCCACCCACAACCACAGTTGAACCCTGGCGCCTTGGTGACGTTATTCACTCCGCACCGACTGCTGTGTCCAACCCGGCTGAGGCATATAATCAGATTTACCGAGATCCGACCTACAGTAAATTCGTCACGAAATGGGATAAACGCCGCAGTGTCATTTATTTCGGTGGCAATGACGGTATGTTGCATGCCGTCAACGGCGGGTTCCATTTTGAAGAGGGCAATCAATTCTGTTGCACTAATGAATTAGACAGTTCAAAAGAATGCACAGTCGCTCCGGTTAAAGGCAAATGCTCTACCGGCCCCGGTCTCGGAGAGGAAGTATGGGCCTATATTCCGTACAACCTCCAGCCTCATCTGAAATGTCTGGCTAACAGATTTTATACCCATAAGTATTTTGTCGATAAAAAACCTCGGGTTTTTGATGTCCAGATCTTTGCGGAGGAAGCGGCCTGTTCTGATCCCACTTCTGCCGCCTGTGTGCATCCCGGCGGCTGGGGCACCATTTTGGTGGGCGGTATGCGATTCGGCGGAGCTCCTATAGAAGCTCAGGATCTGAACAGCTTCACGGATGCGGCTGGCTTGCAGGATCCGCGCCAGTTCACCTCCTCCTTTTTTATTCTCGATATAACCGATCCTGAAAACCCGCCGAAACTGTTGGGCGAAATGACTAGGATGAGCGACGATCCCATCGGTACGGACAGCAACGGCGACAATATCTATGCTGATGAATATGTTGATTTAAATTACACCACATCCACTCCGGCCATGGTGGTCATGAAGACAAACTATCCCGCAGCCAGCAGCAAAGGCAACATGGCATCCACTTGGTACCTTGTCATGGGCAACGGGCCTACGGAACTGGACGGATCCAATCATCCTCTTGAACAGGGTAAATTGGCTGTGCTTCCCCTTGCTTGGTTAAAGGGCGAAGCGGGTTCCTGGAGTGCGGGAATTCCCAGCACCACCGGCACAAAAAAGGCTATCAGAATTCCTGATACCGAGCCGACCGCCACTTCGCAAGGTGGCAGATTTTTGGTGCCTAAAGGCGGCGAGAATGAAACCGATCCCGGATATATCTCCGATATGATTTCAGTGGACTATAATATTGATGATTATTCTCTTGATACCCTCGGTGTCAAATATCGGACGGACGCTGTCTATTTCGGCACCGTAGACGGGTCCAGTTTTAAGGATTACCCTAAAGATTATCTGCCGGGTGTGTCGGATCAGGTCTACTGGAACGGAGGCGGGCGTATCTTTCGACTGGTCACCAAGGTCATAGACAGCAACGGCGATGAAGAAGCATCAAGCCCGTCGGACTGGGCCGCTGCATGGAATGATGGACCTGTTCGCATGTTGGCTGATCTTAAAATGCCTGTTGTTTCTGGACCTTCTATAGGATACGATGGGGATAACTACTGGATCTACGCAGGAACAGGACGTTTCTACAGTGAAAAGGATAAAACCGATGACGGCAGGTGTTTAGAGTCAACAGCTTTGGATTTGACCTGTTCAGCAAGAAGCGAAAATGCCTTTTTCGGTCTCAAAGAACCAGTCGTGGATGATTCCGACATCACCAGCTCCTTTACCTGCGATGACGATGTTATGACGTGGGGGACAATTGATTGGAATATCCTTGATCACGATGACAATGCAGACCTGACACCTAATGCAGTTCCGGGCAAACGAGGACTGATGCGGTCGGATAACATCTTGGTGCAGAACGGAACAGGTTATCTTGCCTGCCGTAATTGCCGATTAAACGGTTCAACATTTGAATGCGGTGGTGAGTTGGACACCTGCTTTGATGTAAATTATCCCCCTTCTAATCCAGCTCCAACTCCTGCAGTGTCAGAAGGTCCAATATATGACGATGAGAAGGCGCAATATACGTTTCCGAAATTAGTTGATTACATAGCTGGCACCGGGTGCGAAACAGTTGGGGTTAATGCCGACAGCACTCCCAAGCGCCTTTCAACCGGACTTGATGGCTGGTATCATGTCTTTCATGAACCGCGTGAACGGAACATCGGTACAGCGTCTCTGCTTGGTAAGATGCTATTTTTTGCAACCTATCAGCCTTTAAATGATAAATGCAAGGCAGAAGGGCAGAGTTACCTCTATTCCCTGTATTACCAAACAGGGACAGCATCACCTGTGGACGTGATAGGTTCTTTTGACGCAGACGGAAATATTAAAGAACACACAGAAGATTCCGACCAAACGTTAACCTTTGATCAATCCAAACTGTTGATTCCCGGATTGGTCATGCCGCCCACTCTGCATAGCGGCACAGCCGGACTTTCAACATTATTGACCGGTTCCACAGGAAATACCGAACAGAAAAAAGTCGGCTCTCCCGCTCTCCCAAAAAGTGGCAGGGTGAACTGGACAGACCGTCGTCAATAATTTTCGAGCGTAACAGCACAATAGCCCTGAACGGCAAAGCGGCTCCCGGCAATATGCTAGGAGCCGCTTTTGTTTTCCCCTCTTATTTTCTTTCCTTCCCACACAGTTCACACCCTAAAATTTTATGTTGCCCTTCCGCATTGAGCGGGTCGTGCGCATCAAACTGATTGAATATATCATTCGATCCGCCAGAAGAGCGTTTTTTTCTTGACTTCCTCGCTCTCCAGCCTATATTTACGAGTTTTTATAAATGATTCTTCAACAACCTGAACGACTCTGAAATTCAGTTTCATTCGATCTCAGGCGGTGTTGTTTTTTTGATTTGATATGACAATAAGATAACTAAGTAACTCTATAAAATCCAACAAAAGAGGAAAGGATTATGTCTCAATTAGTAGCCCCTCATGGCGGTAAAGGTCTGGTTTGCGCTCTGTTGCACGGCAGTGAGCTGGTGGCGGAGCAGGAAAAAGCAGCCGGTTTGAAAAAAGTTCAAGTCAGTGCCCGTGCCAAAGGCGATTTGATCATGATGGGCATCGGCGGCTTTTCTCCGTTGGACGGCTTCATGAACAAGGCTGACTGGAAAAGTGTCTGTGAGGATTTTCAGCTGGCTGACAAGACTTTCTGGCCCGTACCTATCACCCTTGATATTGCCCAGGCTGACGCTGATGCCATTACCATCGGCGAAGAAATTGCCCTCGAAGCTGACGGCGTGATCATGGCTACCATGAAGGTCGCAGAAAAGTTCGCGATGAGCGAAGACGATAAAAAATGGGAATGCGAAAAAGTCTTCATGGGCGAAGGCGAAGAGTCTGTGGACGGAAAATTCTGGGAAATCGCCCCGGAAGATCATCCCGGCGTTATCATGGTCATGAACCAGAATGAGGTCAATATTGCTGGCCCGGTAAAGGTTCTGTCTCAGGGCGAGTATCCTAACGAGTATCCTGGAGTCTACCTGACCCCGGCTGAAACTCGTGCTATGTTTGAAGAGCGGGGCTGGTCCAAGGTTGCGGCTCTGCAATTGCGTAACCCCATGCATCGCTCCCATGAATTTCTGGCTAAGATCGCCATTGAAGTCTGTGACGGCGTTCTGATTCACTCCCTGATCGGTAATCTGAAGCCAGGTGATATTCCGGCGGACACCCGTGTGAAGGCAATTGAAATCCTGATTGACAACTACTTTGTCAAAGACAACGTCATCAACGGCGGTTACCCGCTGGACATGCGTTATGCTGGCCCCCGTGAAGGCCTGCTCCATGCTACCTTCCGTCAGAACTATGGTATTAGCGACATGCTGATCGGACGTGACCATGCTGGCGTGGGTGATTTCTACGGTTTGTTTGAGGCTCAGGAAATTTTTGACCGCGTTCCGATCACCGGAGAAGCGGGTAAAGATCTGCTCTGCCAGCCCATGAAGATTGACTGGACCTTCTATTGCCACAAGTGTGACGGTATGGCTTCTCTGCGTACCTGTAACCACGGCAAAGAAGACCGCGTCATTCTTTCTGGAACCAAATTGCGTAAAGCTCTGTCAGACGGAGCTGAGATCGTAGATCATTTTGGTCGTGATGAAGTTCTGGATCATCTTAAGATATACTATGCAGGTTTGACCGAGAAGGTTGAGGTCAAAATGCAGGGTGCGGCTTCTGGCGATTCCATGTAAAAACGGTGACTCTGTAGGGGCGAATCTTGTATTCGCCCTGAATCAGGATTGCCCTTGTAGCATTACAGCAGCACCTCATATTTTTCCGCCAGCTCATACAGCCTTTCAAGGTATTCTTCTTTGCGGGCCAGCTGATTATTTGATGCAATATCTTGAATCAACCGAGGAAGCGGCTCGGTGATATCAAGACCATAGGGATTTAAGTTTTTCCTGTTCGCCTGCTCAACAACGAGAATCGCATAATAGCTGATTAACAGGCGTACTTTGGAATCCCGACGGAATATATACGCACGTCCTCCCATCGTATTGAGAAAAAATCCAGCATACTCATACATCTTAGCCAACGGCATATTCAACGACACATTGTCAGCAAAACAAGGCTCTGCGTCAATCAGCGCATACAGTGCCGCAGCCACCTCCTCAACATTATTCTTTTCCTCGACCAGCACCCGTTTGATCAGCAGAATATCCTCTTTACCGAGAATGCGGAAAAGATGAGCCATATTGGTGAGTATCGTATAGAGTTCATCCGTCTCACGGATCACCACCGGGGAAGCGGCGAAGAGTTTTTTTGTCAGCGCATTAAAATGCTGAAAGAGCGGCTGTTGGATATTAAACTTTTCACGATATCCTTTTCGCTCAATGCTGTTGAAAAACGAGGTCAGCACAGGAGATGTTTGTGCGCAACTCGGCCCTGAGAACTGTTTCGTCTCCTCCTTGGCTTCTTTTACCCCATCCTCTTTTTCAATGACTGAAATTTTTTGATTTTTTTGATTTTCCTGATATTCTTGGTCTTCCACAACTGACTGTTTCTCTACTTTTTCTGTTTCCTCCTCCGTCAACACCTCTTCCGCCGTATTTTGTTTTTGTGTATCTGTCACGATGGAGGAAATTTGGCTTTCTATTTCCTTCTCCTTCCTGTCATCGTTATTCTTTTCATCAAGCGACTGAACGTTGTTGCTTGCTGATGAAATCGCATTGGAATGCCTCACCTCCGAGGCCTGAAGCAATGCCTTTATCTCTGCTGAGAATAAAAACCAAGTTCCGCCAAGCACCGCTGAAAAAAGTGTGCAACCAAAGGCAATTGACCAGAAAGATATTTTCTTTTTCATCCCCCCTCCCCTTCTTCTGTATCTTTTACTGGGCCAGAAGGACCATCCCATGCATACCCTTCTTTAACCAATAGATTTCCATCGATATCTTTATATTCAAATGGCAAAATCTTCTCTCCTTTTTTATATGATATTCTTTTTCCAAAACTCTAATCAAATCCGCCTTGACCCGAGCCTCTAACAGGAATCTGATGCTCCGTCTACTTAGTCACCTAACTCTGACTCATTCTGTAAATCTGCGACATGATGTTCGACCCATCATAACCCGGCATCTTCATTCCAACATAGTAATCTTATAGCGTTGAGTGTGACATTTTGAGTGCTTCCATCGAAATTGCTGATACTCCTCTTAGGTAGGCCTAATCGCATTAATTCTTCATCAACGCTTTCTTCCTGAGTTCGATTCTATATTGTTCTTCCAGTTCCCTTATGAGAGCCTCTAAATACTCTATTTCTGATTTCTTTTGGTTGACTTGTGTCGCAATGCTGATGTCAATGTTTTCAATTTTCTTTTTCTCGTACTAGTTGTTGCCAGCCATCAGCGCGAAAACTTTGAAACCTTTGAAGGCTCGTAGGATCAGCCCTTGTAAGTAGAAGTCCTCACAATAATTCTCATCTTCTCTGTATTTCTTTTTGGTTAGGTACCATTTCTTCCAGAAACCGAAGAGGAGGCGCATATCTCGCTGCGATCGGTAGAGATTTGCAGTTCTGTTCATAATTTCTTCTTGGCGGTCTACTTTTACTTCTTGTGAATCTTCCACTCTCATCAATTAGGCAAACTCCTCGTCTAAGTCTAGCATGTTGGCCATTTCATCTGCTTTGAGATCTTCGACCTGAAAATGTAAATGAAAAGAGGAGGTACGCGGCGGTTGAGCTCATCATTTTCTCGTAATTTAATGAGCATCACTTTCTGCATAATGTTTTCCTTGAAGTCGTTGTTGCAATGGAGGACGTGGCTCGAAAATTCTTTAGTTGTGGCATCGGGAACAATCTAGACCTCTACAGATGCTTAAGCGTTAACTTACATTCACTCCTTGTATTCATACTCTAAGTCATATTTAAATTTAATAACGATTTTATTAATCTCATTGATTATGTATATTTCTTAACGTGCCCTCTTCTGTTGCCTCATCAATTGTATAGAGACTTGCTCTATTAGCTTCGACTTAAG
>RCNA010000153.1_pt1 | contig 10583 bp, 9 predicted proteins | sample 2041331 | NCBI WGS metagenome assembly RCNA01 (sample SAMN09708233, study PRJNA481090) | Marine sediment metagenome, whole genome shotgun sequencing project. | reverse complement strand
TAAGAAAAAGCCATTGACCAGAATAGTAGTATCATATTCTGGTGCCATTGAGAAAAAGGGGATTTGTCTTGGGTGAAAATGCAGCCTGGTTCTTACGAGGGCCTGTGAGCAATTTTATCATCCCAGTATTGGAAACGAGTGCGCTTACGCTCAGGCAACGAGTTGATTTCCGTCCTGCTGACACAATCTTTGAAGGATCGGATAGGGCTTTTGCTCAAGAAGATCATCAAAATTTTTCAAATCGAGGATGTGCTTGTCATAGTAAGCCTTAAGTTTATCTTTATTGCCGGTTTTGCAAAAATCTTCGCAAATATCTGTGAATTCTTGAATCTCAGATATATCAAACCAATAATGTCCATGACAGGCCCCTGGTGTAGCTCCAAAAGGCTGGTCAACTACGGCGTCCACTAGGTGAGAGGGGATTTGGGTCACGTTTGGATCTTTTGGGATACGGCGGTTTGGGATAATTTGTTCGACGGTAACAAGGGTGTTGACCGAAGTTTGAGCTATCTCATGGCATCTACAGTGATCACCGAGTATTTGGCTATTACCGTACATGTCGGAAGTTTGAACGTGGAGTAACGCCAAGTCTGGGCCGCAAGCCGGTGCTATATCACTGCAGTCATAGTTGGCTGACATGCCGTACTTGGTGTAATCAACCAGTTGGATCTTCTTGTTGTTCGCGAGGTGTTGGAGCAGCGGAGCAGTACCATTAACTTTATGACCGAGCAGGCCAAGCTCTACCTTGTTAATAGTCAGGTGGTCGGGATTGAGTATCATAGCCCCGGCCAGTAGCTCACAGCAGATTGAATTGTCTTGGACGGTGAGCGTCAGATCGTGCGCGCCCTGGCGAATAATCTCATGGATACTTGCAACCGGGATACGGGTGTTGTCAAAACCGCCGATACCAATATTGATCCCATCCTTCAGATAGCGTTTCACCGCTTCCGTTAAAGAGGTCCGTTTGTCATGCATGCCTTTTTCATCCGTCACTTCTTGGGGATACTCCTCCTGTTGTGCTGTCTCTTGCATGGCCGACTCCCTCTATGAAAGTTTTTGCTGTAAGTGACGATCAAGCAATAGAGCGTCCTTGTCCAACAAACAATGTTTTGCGGTGCCTTTTAAAGATAGTGGTAAGCTAAGATATCCTTGAGGAGTTGTAAATCGGCCACAAACGCAAATTTTCAGGGGAAAAAGATACAGCAACCGAGGGATGAGAACGTCAAGGCCTGTAGGTAATAAACCTACAAAGTGTAGGCGAGTAGAAAATAGAGGATTATGTAAAGGCGGGGTGGTCATGCATGGCTGCAGAAGAGCGGATAAGGCGCATATGAAGACTACAGTACTCCCTTCTCCAGCCAACGGACCGCCGAATGTATCAAATCCGAAGCATTTTGCAAGTCTAATTTTTCTTTAATGCGTTCCCGGTAAGTGCCAATGGTTTTTGCACTGAGATCGAGATGAGTAGCGATGTTCTTGGTGGTCATGCCCTTGCCGAGTAGCCGAAAGACATCAAGTTCTCTGTGGGTGAGACGATCAATGGGAGAACGTGTATCTTCGGGAGAATGACTGAGGAATTTATTGAGGACATTGGCAAGAAACTGTTTTGATGCATATTTCTGACCTGCATAGACCATACGGATTGCTTTAATAATAGATTCTGAAGTCTCTTCCTTCATGATATATCCGCTGGCTCCAGCACGAAAAGCTCGTTCGGCATAAAGAGACTCATCATGCATGGAGAGCACCAAAAGAGGTAGAAGGGGGGTGTCCCGGTGCAGCTCTTTTATAAGTTCAATGCCGTTTCTCCCTCTGAGGGTTATGTCGATAATGACCAGGTCCGGTTGTTTTTCTTTAATGACCACCTGCGCGTTATTGATGGTGTCAGCCTCTCCACAAACGTGTAGGTCTTTTTCCGTTTCAATTAATTCTTTCAGTCCTGCACGAAAAACCGGGTGATCTTCAACAATTACGATACGAGTCATAACTATTACCTTTTCCCTTACGATTGTTTATGCGAGCGACCTGCTTCAAACGTTATTGTTGTCCTCAATAGTTACACCGTGGAGGGTGACTATGATCCGTGTTCCTTTATGATCGCAAGGTTCTACGGTCAGCTTCGCTCCGATCCGTTCTGCCCGATAACGCATGATTTTTAAGCCCATGCCAGTTGCCTCATGCTGTGCGGAAATACCAATTCCATTGTCCTCGACGACAATTTGAACCCGATCCTCTACTCTTTCCTGGCGGATAATAATGCTGTCTGCCTGCGCGTGACGCACACTATTGGAAACAGCTTCCTGGACAATCATGAATATATGGATTGTATCCGTGCTGTCTTCAAATGACAGATGTCCACGCCCTTCATAGGAGCAGGTCAGATTATACACCTCTTTTGTATTGGCTGCCAGTTCTTCAATTGCAGCCTCAAGTCCACGGTCCACTAAGAAGACGGGGCAGAGCCCGCGCGCCATTACTCTTGACTTACTAATAGCCTCTTTCATGAGATTGTGAATTTTCTCGGCCAGCTGCACTGTCCCAGAGTTTTCGTCTTCCAGTTTTTTCAGTAGAATCTTGGACATGACTTCGGTGCCGATCAGATGTGGACAGAGATCATCATGGATATCCTGGCCGATTTTGCGGCGTTCTTTTTCCCCGATATCTAAGATGCGCTCCTGCAGGTGCTGACGTTCAGTAACGTCTTCCACGATGACAAGGGTATAAGTGTTGCCCCAGAGATCAATAAGGTCAGCTGACACCAGAGCTTGCCTCTTTTGATGGTTGCGAGTACGAAAGACCATGGCCCGTTCACGGATATGTTTGTTGAGGGCGAGTTCATGCTGCAACATCATGAGATCATTGGCAGACGACAAAATGCCTAAGCGGAGCAGAGAGCGATTGAGCATCACTTCACGCCTGTAACCGGTTGATTTAACGAAACTGTCGTTAACACTGATTATCTGTCCCTCAGGATAGTTCAGGATCATTATCCCTATGGGACTAAGGCTGAAGGCTTTTGAAAACATCTCCTCGGATTGCCTGAGGGCAAGTTCTGCCTGGGTCCGCACTCCAATTTCCTTTTTAAGGTCATTGCTGTACTGCTCCAGTCGCGCCATGAACTGATTGAAATACCCGGCAAGCATGCCTATCTCACCACTGTATTCACGAGTTATGCGGGGGGTGAAATCCCCGCTTGGCTGCATTGAAAAATGGGACATCAATTCCTGCAATGGAGCGGTGATAGTGCGACTGATTATGAGCGTGAGAGGCAGGAGCAGGAGCAGCGCAGTGACCATTGCCCCTATCATAAATCTGCGAACGGTATCGAGCGGAGCAAAGAACTCATCGAGATAGCTTGAAGAGGCTACGATCCATTGGAATTCTGGAATGTAATTAAAGATAACGAGTTTCTGTCTGGCCTTGGAGTCCCCGGGGTTTTTCCATGGGTAAACGATTTTTCCTTTCTTACGTTGGCAAATATCCTGGATGAAGAACCGCCCTTTGGCATCTTTCTCCTGAAAAATATTATGTCCTTCCAGTTGCGGATGGATGACCAGATTACCTTTGAGGTCCATCAAAAAACTGTAGCCAGTTTTCCCAAAGCTAAGTGCAAGAATCTTCTCCTTGAAATCATCAATGTTGACAAGTTGGCGGAATTCACTGCGATAGGTTGATACCGAGATAATCCAGTCCCATGGTGGAAAGTAGGACATGTACAGTGCTTTTCCACGTTTTTGATCTTCTCCAGGATTTTGCCAGTCATAGTCGAGATAGCCATTCTTTCTCAGTTTCTGGTCACCGACAAAGGCATAATTCGAAATATTAAGGCCTACCAGGGATGATTCCGGGTGCACTTGCAGGACACCTGCGCTGTTGATGGCATATATATATCCAGATTGCCCAAGGTGCTGGTGCAGAAAAATCTCGGCCACCTGCCGTTTTGCCTCCTCCTCGGAAAGTTCGCCGCTGCTGGCCAGCTGATGGTAATATTGGACTATTTCCAGATTTTTTTCTGCAGTTGCCCGGAGATAATTCTTAAGGGAAACTTCGGTCGCTGTCTCCACCATGCTGAGCAGGGTATTAGTGGTTTGTTCGAGTTCACTCTCAATATTTCGTTCGATGGCTAATCTGACAAAATAGAAAATGCATAGACCAAAAACTATCAGAATCAGGAGAAAAGTAAAAGAGTAACTGATGAACAACTTGGTTCTGATCTTAAATGGAAATGACTTCATAGGACGGGCTCCCGCTTGCTGTCTTTTGAAAGGAAAAAGCAACATGTTCTCAACAGGTTACTATACGACAAACCTTCTACATCAGCAAGAGTTCGAGGGGGATTATTAGAGACTACTGAAAATCAAAAACCTTATCGTTCCATTATTTACTCTCAACCAGAGTAGAGCTGCAATGACCTAAAAAAGCGGCAACCCGCACTTGCCAGGCTACCGCTTGATTCTTTTGTCACCCTATACTTACCACTTAACACATAATACTTAATTTCAATTATCGTTTTTGAGAATATTCAAGAACGGGTTGTTCAATTGGGGGAACAGGACGAACTTTATTTTCAATCTTATGAAGCTCACCTTTTTTAGCACGCTTGACAAACGCCTGGGTCGGATCAATATCTTCACGAATCATACGAACTTCTTCTACTGTTGGTGCTTCAAAGGTAGAGACATTCGGGGCTACCAACAGCTCGAAACCCGTCGCTGCCTGGATGGATTCAATGGTTTCACCCGGAAAGATCTGCAGGATGCGCATACGATTGGTGTCTTTATCGAAATCGAGAATTGCCTTGGTAGTAATGACACGATAGGGGCCTTTGCCCTGCAAGCCGGCATTATAGCGGGCATTAGGGCTGCCATCGAGATGACCCGGGCTGGTCACATATTGTAATTTCTTGCTGAATTTACGCTTGTCGTGAGGAACGATAAGGATGGTGCGCTCACAGGAGGCTGCCATATCGCTAGCACCACCACTACCTGGCAGGCGTACTTTCGGATTTTGGTAGCTCTCCGGGAAATCTCCGATCATGGTGGAATTGAGGTTGCCATACATATCCACCTCCGCCCCCCCGATGAAGCCAATATCGGCATATCCGCGTTGGGTCATTTCGAAGGCTGCATTCAGTCCTTTTAAATAGGAAGCGCCGGTAAAGGTTTTGGAATCACCAACGGAGAGCGGTAGTCCCACTCTCATCGGAGGCCCGACCGCACCAGCTTCAAACACCGGGATCAGGCCGGGGGCATGGGTTAGTTTGGCAAGAAGAGATGCAACCATTGGCAGGCCGGTGCCTACAAATACCACTTTCCTGTCTTCCAATATCTTTGCTCCCGCCACAACGATGATCTCCTGGGCGGTATAGTCGGTTGAAGCTGTCATGAAAACTCCTTTTTTTTTGAGGTCGTATCCGTTTTATCTATTTATGTGAGCAGATAGGATTATGCGAGCCGTTCACAGTTAAAGGATTCGGCTGCCTGGCCTGCCAATAATTTTTGCAAGGGAAACTTCGAGATAAAATCGCCATAGTCCTCTACGCCAAAAATATTCTCATCATAGTAGGCCTGCAGGAGGTCAGGTGAGTCACATCTGCGCATTGCTTCAGCGGCTGCATGAAATTGTTTGATATGCTCTCCGTCAAAGTAGTAATGACGACGACATGCACCGGGATAGGCTCCGAAAGGCACTTCAACAACGGCATCTACGGCCATAAATGGAATCACCACATCCTTGGGATTGCTCACTAATAATTCATGGGAAACAAGTTGCTCACAGGTGACAATGGTGTGTGCAGAAGCCATAGCAATCTCGGCGCAAGTGCAGTCGGTACCACGAATAATACAGTTACCGTACATGTCCGCCGCCTGAACGTGGATGATTGCAACATCTGGATTACTTGCGGGAAGCAAGGCTATTGGGCGTCCGGTGAAAGGACAGTCTATCACCTTGGTACGGCTTGTGTTTACGATATCGCCACCTAAAGGACCACGAGAGGGAATAAAAGGAAGTCCCATGGCACCCGCTTTGAATCTGGCGGACATATTGTGGTTACTCCAGTCCTCAATTTCCACCATTCCTCGCTCTGCCAAATATCTGAACATTGGAGAAAGACCGAATGCCTCATGTGCCCAATAAGCAAGTTCAATGCGTTTGATGGAAAAATGACTATCGTCGAGCATCATTGCTCCCGCCAGATAATCCGGAGCCATACCGGCCGACTGCCAGGAGAGTGTCAGGTCCTTGAAACCATGACGAATCATTTCGTGAGTGATGGCGATTGGTTGACGAATATTTACAAAACCACCGATACCGACATTATCCCCATCTTTGATAAAATCTGCTACCGCTTGTTTCAGCGTCATCCGTTTGTCTTTCATGGACTTATCTTTATTGACGAGCGATTCTCGGGCCGCATCTGGGGATAATCCTGTCCAGTACATTTCAGCGTTCTTTTCCAATTTCTCACCTCTTTGTGTTTTTCTCGTATTTCGATTTATACAAGAGGAGAGTATTCTTTTGTTTTGAGGTTGTAAATCAGCGATAAACCGAATGATTTCGGGTGTAAACAGACAGGAGGTGAAGGTGGAAACCTTCAGTGGTTGTAGGTCGTGTACCTACAAAGACATAGCAGGTAATTATATTGATCCCATGAAGTTTGAGGAGAAATGAGCGGTTTTCGGTCGGGCACTCAATAAAATGAGTTCGTGAAAACATGAAAACGAGGATGGTTTTCAAAAAAATTCCCCTGCCTCAAGAGGTGAGGGCAGGGGAACATCAGAAGGCCTACAGGCAGTATTTCTGGAGAAAAGGGGACCTAGCCTTCTGAAAGACTTGCTATCAGGTATTCTCTATTGAGCCGGGCGATATTGCGGATGGAGATGCCTTTTGGACATACCGCTTCACATTCTCTTTCATTTGTGCAGTTACCAAAGCCCTCCTTGTCCATGGCTTCAACCATGTCAATTGCTCGCTGGTGACGTTCAGGTTGCCCTTGTGGCAACAGACACAGCTGAGAAACCTTTGCACTTGTGAAAAGCATAGCAGCACCATTGGGGCAGCTTGCTACACAGGCACCGCATCCTATGCAGGCTGCGGCATCCATAGCCAACTCGGCTGTTTCGGCGGAGATTGGGATGGCATTGCCATCAGGGGTTCCGCCGGTGTTGACAGAGACATAGCCTCTGGACTGGATGATACGGTCGAAGGCAGACCTGTCAACAAGAAGATCTTTTCTAATGGGGAATGCGCGGGATCTGAATGGCTCGATAACGATAGTATCCCCACTTTCAAATTTGCGCATATGTAATTGACAGAGAGTTATCTCTTTTTCCGGACCGTGGGCAATACCATTTACAACGGTACCACACATCCCACAGATACCTTCTCGGCAGTCATGGTCAAAAGCAACTGGATCAATGCCATCTTTGGTTAGTTTTTCGTTGAGAACATCGAGCATTTCTAGAAAAGACATTTCTGTTGAAATGTTCTCTAGAGTATAGGTCTCAAATGTTCCGGGAGAATCAGTGTTTTTCTGTCGCCAGATTTTCAAGTTTAGGTCTATAGCGCTCATATTATCTTCTATGTTTGAATTTTAAGTTAGCGGCCTAATAGCCCAAAGATTATTTATAGCTTCTCTGGCTAGGGGTAACATTTTCGAAAACAAGATGTTCTTTATGCATTACAGGTTCTTGTCCTTCGCCTTTAGATTCCCAGACGGAAACGTGAGAGTAATTTTCGTCGTCGCGTTTCGCTTCATTTTCTTCAGTCTGACTCTCTTCGCGAAGATGGCAGCCACAAGATTCCCCTCGTGCCAGGGCGTCTCGAACCATAATCTCGGCAAATTCTAGAAAATCTGCAACACGGCCTGCTCGTTCCAGAGACTGATTGATCTCCTTTGAGTCGCCGGGAATATATACCTTATCCCAAAACTTGTCCTTGATTGCCGGTAGCTGGTCGAGGGCAGCTTCAAGGTCGGCTTTATTTCGCGCCATACCGCAATTATCCCAGAGCAGTTTGCCAACTTCCTTGTGAATTTCATCAACTGTAACTTTTCCGGCCGGCCCACCAGCACTGTTCTTCAACAGTTTGTTGATGCGGTCTTCCACCTCTTTTTCGGCGTCTTTAAAAGCGGCGTCGTCTGTGGATACAGCTTTGAGGTCTTGGGTGCCGAGGTAGTTAGCAACCGAGGTTGCAATGACAAAATAGCCGTCGGCCAGTCCCTGCATCAGAGCACTGGCGCCGAGTCGGTTTGCACCATGGTCGGAAAAATTACATTCCCCCAAAGCAAAGAGTCCGGGGATCGTCGTCATCAGATTATAATCAACCCAGAGGCCACCCATAGAGTAGTGGACTGCAGGGTAGATCATCATAGGTTCTTTGAGGGGACTGCTGTCGGTAATCTTCTCGTACATTTGAAAGAGATTGCCGTATTTTTTCATGATTGTTTCTTGGCCATCTCGTTGTATTGCATCGGCAAAATCCAGATATACTGCGAGGTTGGTGCTCCCTACGCCTTTGCCGAGATCACATTGCTCCTTGGCATTTCTCGAAGCGACATCACGAGGAACCAGGTTTCCGAAACTTGGATATTTGTTCTCAAGGTAATAGTCTCTTTCTGCATCCGGGATATCGTTGGGATGACGTTTATCGCCAACTGTCTTTGGTACCCATACCCTTCCATCATTTCTAAGGCTCTCGCTCATGAGAGTAAGTTTGGACTGGTAGTCACCGTGTACCGGAATGCAGGTGGGGTGAATCTGGACAAAGCTCGGATTCGCAAATCCGGCACCTTTTTTGTGGGCCCGCCAGGCAGCAGTGACATTTGAAGCCATGGCATTGGTGGAAAGAAAGTAGGCGTTACCATATCCACCGGTGGCGAGCAAAACCATATCGGCGGAAAATTTTTCAATTTCTCCGGTAATGATATTACGGGTAATGATTCCACGTGCTTGTCCATCTACCAAGACGACTTCCATCATCTCTCGACGATTGAACATAGTCACCTGGCCAGCATTAATCTGTCGGGAAAGAGCACTGTAAGCTCCAAGTAGCAACTGCTGTCCGGTTTGTCCTCGTGCGTAAAAGGTACGTGATACCTGCGCACCACCAAAGGAGCGGTTCGCCATAGTTCCACCATATTCCCGGGCAAAAGGGACACCCTGGGCAACACACTGGTCGATAATGGAGTTACTGACCTGGGCGAGCCTGTATACGTTTGCTTCCCTGGCTCTGAAGTCACCACCTTTGATGGTGTCGTAAAATAAACGATAGACGGAGTCGCCATCCTCCTGATAGCATTTAGCCGCATTGATACCACCTTGCGCAGCAATGGAGTGCGCTCGGCGAGGGCTGTCTTGGATACAGAAAGTTTGAACCTGATACCCTTGCTCTGCAAGTGTGGCAGAAGCTGAGGCGCCAGCAAGACCTGTACCGACGACAATTACCTTGTATTTTCTTCGGTTTGCGGGATTTACCAATTTACTGCTGAACTTATGGTTGTCCCACTTTTCACTAAGAGGGCCTGGTGGGACTTTCGAATTGAGTTCCATTATTTTTGCACCTTTCCTAAGTCTGTCGGCAGGGTTTCTACCTAATTGTTGAAAATATATTAACCTTGGATATTCAGGCAGCTATCAATACGATGCACCAAGACCGGTCATGAAATAGAGAGCAATTCCTCCGAAAAAGAGGAGAAAGAAAGCCGGTACCAGAAGGGTCATCTTGGCAATACCGTTGTTATATCTTGGATGATTTATACCAAATGTCTGAAGCATGCTCCAAAAGCCGTGGCTCAGATGCAGAGCAAGAGCACAAAAAGAGAAAATATAAAAAGCCGAATAGAAAAATCCACTGAGATACAACTTAACAAGTTGTGATACTTCAACATCAGCGGGTCCATTATTGAAGCCAAAGACATGAACGATGAGGAAGAGCAAAATGAGGAGCCCTGAATAGGGCATCGTCTTTGAAGCAAATGAATTCTCTACCACTCTAGTATTGATAGCGTACCTGTTACCTCCGGCGGCACGATTTTGGAGGAAGAGATTAATACCGAACCCGATGTGGAAAGCTAAGATAACAAGGAGCCCCAAACCGAACAAGAGCACAACGATCGGCAAGCTATGAAGTGCATCAGCATAGGTCTGAAAGGCGTGACTGCTGACAAAAATAGCGGCATTCCCTAATGCATGTGTGCACAGGAAAAGGATGAGCAACAGTCCCGAAACTGCCATGATGATTTTCTTTCCAATCGATGCTGAAATAAATTTGATGGGCCACATATTCTTTTTCCTTAGATTGAATTAAGAATGAAATACAACAGGACTTAACCTGAGCCATACCGCAGCATCAAAACTTGCTACACGGTTGTTAATATCCACGTCGTACAATCAAAAAACGGTAAAACTCCAAACGTCGTTACTATAATAAAACATGTTGGGTTACTCGAATTTCAAAAAAATTATATATCTACTTGTAAATGTGGAATTAAATTCATTCAACCAGAAAGCAAATATAGTAACAAGACACTAATACGTAACCTTGTTATTTCAATAATCCCCACAATTACATGAAATAACTAT
>RCNA010000152.1_pt1 | contig 10587 bp, 13 predicted proteins | sample 2041331 | NCBI WGS metagenome assembly RCNA01 (sample SAMN09708233, study PRJNA481090) | Marine sediment metagenome, whole genome shotgun sequencing project. | reverse complement strand
GAAGACATTGATAAGAGTTGTCAATAATATTAATAACGGAATTGTAACGAACATTGCATACCAATTAAGAAATAAACTAAATGCATATGTTGACGGTAATAATATTGTACCGTCAATTACAACATCAACTATTAAAACTGTAAGTAAAAAATACAATGAAATTAAGACTTCTATAAGTGGACTTATTGGCGAAAAGAAAAACTACATACAAAAAAAGCTTGAGTCAAGTCCTCTTTATTATATTGATTTATTTTTAGGCAATGGCAAAAGTACGGCAATATTCGATTCCATATTAAGAAAGTTAGCTACGGCAGAAGAGCGATTTAATTACGACAACAAAAAGATATCTAAAAAAATAGAAATAGCACAACAAGCAGTTCTTAAATCACTTAAACGATCTGACAATGCTCTTAGAAAATCATCAGCAAAGCAAATGTTATTCTTATTACAATTGGAATACAATTCAAATTCAGACAAGAGTAAAGTAGAACAAGCATTAGACTATCTTAAAAAAACATTAGAGTTAGACTCTCTTGGGGATAGAGATAAGGAAATGCTTCGAGATATAGAAGAGGAGTTTACTACTAACGGAGAACTAGATATTGACGCTCTTTATAAATCTTTCAATAAAGCTGAGAAACAATCCATTAAGACTGTACAAGAAATAAATTCCGAATTAACTGATATTGCTATGTATACGGCAGGAGTCATAAGAGGGGAAAGAGTAAATTCTATTATCAATTACGTTCATCACGTTGTAGTTAGCGATGATTATAATGGGATAGATATTGAAAGTAAGGAAAGCATTGCAGAAAGAACAAAAAATCTAGCAAAGGGGTCTACAAAATCTAAGTCGTTAATAGAAAGACAAAGCGGAGCTAGAGCATTAAACTTCGACATATACAATTCAGCCATTAGAGGGACTAAGGGAACGCTATTGGATTATTATTTAACTGAGCCTATACAGACAGCTAGGGCAGCATTGAAAGTAACTGAAAATAAATTAAAAGAAGATGGGAATTGGAAAGATAAAAAAGATATATATGTGGGGGTCAATGGCATTGTAAGTAGTGTTATAGAAACATTAATATTAAACAATACTGCACCAACTACTTCTATAGAAAAAGGAATTTCTAGAGTTATGAAGATAGGATATCAAAGGATGTTAGCTAGTACCAAAAGGTTTACGGCAGAGCTATTATCTAACTTTGCGTTCATATCAATAAAAGCACCTGTAGAATGGGGAATGGGAGTAAAGTATGCTTTTATATCTGATGAGATAATGGGAGACGCAATGCGTAACGCAGGGTCTTTAGTACTTAGCAGAATGATTACAGACGGAGGTATTAAGTCTAGATTCGTAGATACTTTAGTCAATACATCTCCGGGAGTATCCGGTAAGAAAATTAGATCCAAAGGAAGAGATTTATTAAAGCAAATTAATAGTAGTTCTATTGCAATAGCAGCAAATGCTGTAGATAAATTGGCAGATACAGTAATATCTACTCCTGACCAAATAACAATAAGACCACTTTGGCGTGGTGCTTTTGTTAGAACATTTGAAACAGAGACAGGTAAAAAGTTTCCTTCGGATGCATTTGAAAAAATGGCTGCTAATGACCAAGCGTTTATGTCTGAGTATGCAGATGCAATAGATAAAGCAAGAAAGAAAGCGGATGATATGACCATAGAGGCAGGTGCGTCTAGTGGTTTATTTACAGGTATTTTTAGAGGGAAAGATAAAAAAGTTGCTGATAGTAGCTTTACATATAAAGTTTTTGAAAATTTCAATAGTTTTATGAGTACGTTTATGGGATTTGAATATGCAGCATTTAAGAAAGGGTTGAACGCATCTATGGATAATGGAACTATAAGCAGAGTAGACGGAGCTAGATTAATGGCAGCAGTAACGCTTAGAATGACTCTGTATCCATTTATAGGTTCTATGACTTCATACGGTATGGTGGGATTACTAACCGGACAAGACGAAGAAGAAGATGATGAAGGAACGGATAAAAAGTTAATGCGTAGCGTTGTTCAAACAGGCATAGCACTTTTAATAGGGCGTAATTTAGGTAACACAAGTAAAGCTCTTCAAAACCTTTTGATTGAAGAGATTGACGAAAATTACTTAGGAATGCTTAGGGATGGTGACTATGACAAATATAAAAATTCACTAAGCTATACGATTAAACCAAAGAAAAAAGATTACGAGCCATATAAGATGCAGCAATTCATTGAGCCACTTTCAGGTGCATTTGCTCCTATGATTACATCAGCAAATTCATTGTCTATTTTTATTGAAGATCCTAAGAAAAGAAAAAGTGCTATCGAGAGGCAAGAGAAGAAGAGAGTTAAGACAATAGTTGATTTCGCTGCAATGTTTGGATTAGTCCCACTAGCATCTGAAGTTAATAAGTCAATGAACCAATGGATATATAAGGATATGAAAAAAAGCAGTAAATCAGGCACAGATGGTTTCGGTAAAAGTAGCTTTGGTAAAGGCGGCTTTGGGGAAAGTAGCTTTGGTAAAAGCAGTTTTGATGAAGGTGGGTTTAAATAAACTTTATAATGAATAGAATAATAGCCGTATTTAAAAGTATGGCTATTATGAATTCTTCGTAGTTTGGTTCGTCTTTCATATGTTTCTATCTAGTCTTATGAATATAGGTTTTTTATCACCTAGATTATTTGAAATGAAGTTTAAATGAAAAAACTCTAATGCATCTGCGAATGGCATATCTTCTGATAAAATTTCTATGAATATATCCTGATCGTATACTGACACGATTGATTCACCAACCTCAGAGTACCCTATCAACGCTTCGTCAAATCCTAAGACAAGTACTGAGCCGCTATCCATTAGTACCTCTAGTGTTTTTCTGTTAAAGAAATCGGAATCCATTTTAAATTTTCTTGTTTGCTGTAGTATATCATTATCTCTCTGTCATTCGCTGCTTCCGGTCTAGGACTTCTACCTCCGTATCTTACGTCTCCTTTTAGAATAGAAGGATCGCCAAATATTATACCATCATTGCAAGCCCATATTACGATGCCTGTTAGGTCTTTATCTGAAAGCTTAACTAATTTTCTAGCAGCTATAGGTAGTGGGTATGCATCTTTGATAGGTCTTAGTCTTCCCTTAACCTCAGCGTAGAATATAGCTTTGCCGACATTGTTAAATATCTTGTAGTCTATGTCGTATGGTCCTAGCTTCTCAGCAGATAGATTGAACGACTTTAATAAAGCATTGATAGCATTTTTCTCTCTATCTAAATCTTTATTTGATTCAAATCTTTTTGTCATAGCTCCATCATACAATTAATGGCAGTATGTCCTCCTATTACTACACCGCATCCAATAGCTTGCTTCTTAAAGTTTTTAGCGTATGCAGCAGCATATGAGTTACCATCTACTCCGCAACCTACCTGCATACCAAATATTCGAAAATTTCTCCCTACAGACCACTCTGTGTAAGCCTGAGTGTGTATGTGACCCTGTACTGTAGATTGCATATCATTTTTTGATTTAGTTCTTGCAGTACCGCCTTCTCCGTGTACGTATTGTACGCCATCATATAATACTCTATCTACCCAATTCCAATTAGTCCCAAGTACATCATTGTAGTCCTTGATCCATCGTGCCGGTATCTGAGAATCAAATGCCTTACGCATTATTATTCTATCGTGATTACCTATTGTAATGTCTGCGATTGGAAACTCATTTGACCACTTCTCTATTTCTTTAATAGCAAAGTCAAGCTCATCACCTCCACCTAGACCATCAGGGTCAGCAGTATGGAAACTTGCGTGATGATTATCGATTATATCACCTATGAATATTACTTGGTTGCAATTGTATTTAGCGTATACGTCCTTGCAATGCTCGAAGTATCCATCTAATGTAAATGGTGCGTGAAGGTCTCCTATAACAAGTATACGTTTTTCGTCTCTGTTTAGATTATCGTAAGCAACTTTTTTATTTCCTTTTAGTCTTGGTCTAAAATCTTTATAGCTCATTTATAGTTCATCTGTGATCGATATTTGAATTTCATTTAGCTCATCCATTAGGTCAGCCAATGTTAATTTTAAATTGTCGAACTCTCTATCCACTAATAATTCATATATAGTATCTAAGAGTTCATACATCTCATCCATCTTATTGTTTATGTGAGATAGGCGTTCTTTTTCGTATGCAGATAGTATCATAATTATATTATTATGTATGCGAAAATATATATTATTCCGCAATAAAAACTCACAGATTGTCAACACACCATATTGGTGTCTTGTCTCCTACGTAGCTTCCAATTACGTTAAATGAAAAGTGTTCCATTGCATCTTCGCTACTCATTTCTTTTTCTAGTATAGCTAGGCACTTAGATACTGAGTATATTAATCTCATATCATTTTCCTCTAACCCTATAACAGCTTCATCAAAGCCATCGGCTATCAAAAAAGCTTCTTCGTAGAAGTTTTCTAGTATTTGATATAACATATTATTTTATATCTATATTGTCTATTACTGTGTTCCAATGGTTAATCATAGCATCGTGTCTATCTTTCAAGCTGTCGTGTTTGTAGAAGGCTTCAGCAGCTTCGTTAGCCTGATCCTCGCAAAACTTGTTGACTCTCAAGAAGCTACTCTTGGTTTTAGGATTCATAGGTGCATTAATCTCGTCTAGTAAAGACGGAAGCATTAATGTCATTAAGTAAATTTTTAATTCCGGTGTCATAATAATTTGATTTAATTTTATTCTCCTCGATACACTTCAGTTTTAAATCCGAATGCATCAAGCTCTTTTAATCTGTACTCTTGTAGTTTAGACAGCTTACCTGTCTGTGTTTTGATTTCGCTAAAGATTACAGCAGCATCAGGTGGTATAGCTATCACATCAGGTATGCCATTCTTATTAGTCTTAACTAACTTAAGAACGTAGTAACCTTCAGCCTCTAATTGCTTAATCCTTTTACTCTGTATCTGCTGCTCGGTCATTTCTTAGATGATTTTCCATTTTGACCATTGCGAAGTCTGTTCTTACTACTTTTCTCATTCACTATCTTACCTGACTTAGTATGAGACTTATCTTCGTTCTTCTTGTTAGGGCTATCTTTGTTAGCCTTGTTCAGTTTAGCTCTGTATTTCTTACGTTCAAGCGTAGCACTATACTTCTTATCGTAAGCTATTTTCTTTTTGCGTCTAGCTTCAGACATACCCAACTTGTCGTAAGACGGATGCTTGCCTGCCTTTTTATTTTTTGTACTCGCCATTATTTTACAAAGTTAACATTCCATTCATAATTGTATTTTACTTATATCTATGTTGTTGTCCTCAATCACCTGAGATATATGCTCAAAGACTACATCTAAAGGGTCCGGAGAGTCAAGCCGACTCTCTACCTCCCACTCTACTTTCTTCCTGAGATTATACGCTATTTCCCATAACGCCAAAGCCATATCTTGAGAGCGTATGCATTGATAGTGTCTATGCTCGTCCTCTCGGTTATCGAAGTCAAATGTTAGTTGTATTTTCATATATCTTTTTTAAAATGTGAAAGCGTGAAATCTTTCTTGTTGGACACAGCTTTGTATATCTTATCTTCAATGCCTCCCTCAGAAAACACCCAATACACATCACTTTCTAGTCTTTCACTTGTTGTCATTCTATCTCTGCTCTGCCAATAACTTGTAGCACTAAAGTCTATATTGTAGTACACTAGAGCCTCAGCGTTCCTCAGACTTATACCCTCTCGCCCTGCCTGTATCTGCAATGCAATTGTTTTATCTGTATTATCAAACTCATATAAATCTGTGCATAGCTGATCTCCATACACATCCTTCAATGCGTTAAACTCTTCCTTGAACTTATAAAAGATACCTACCTTTGAATCGCCAAAATTGTCGTGTATAAAGTTAGCTTTACTATGGTCAATTATTTTTGAATTTCCGGACTCGAACTTAACAGTACCTGAATATATCTGATGTAGCTTAGTCATTAGTTTTACGCTTGTATCCCCAAGTATAACTTCTTCCTTACCTTCCACTACTAAATCCTTTTTAAGCTTGTTAGCTACCTTATACGTAGTGTCTAACATCTTAACATATAACTTATGCTCCCTTGTATCAACCTTAAAACCTGCTTCCTTCTGAGAGTATGATATGGTATGTGGTTTCATAATGTCAATTATACTTTGGTTACCATTAGAATAATCTCTAATATTCATACCATTTATCTTTCTCTCAGTAACACTCACATAGTCATCACAGAACCTATAGAAGTTCTTATACTCCTTGAATGGATTCAAAGGTATCCCATAGACTTGGTGATACATCTGACTGAAGGACTCAGGGGAGGGCGTACCGGACATAAGTATTACATATGGTCTATCTATAGCTATAAGTTCTTTAACTTGCTTAGAACGCTTGCTAGGCTTTGGAAACGCACCCATACTATGTGACTCATCACAAACGATTAAGTCCCACTTAGTTTTAGGTAGCTTATGTATGCTCTCGTAGTTTATTACGTATATGTTATAGGCAGGGTTGAGTAGTGCATAGTCAGACTCTATGGTACTGATCGCCTTCTTCTTGGTCAGGAACAGAACGTTCTCGACCTTTAGCTTTTGGGCTATGCCTAGGCTAGTCAAGGTCTTGCCTGTCCTGACCTCCATAGCGAGGTACAGGAACCTCTTAGGTCTTATCATCTCTACCCCCCTAGAGATGATAGTTCGTTGGTACTCCCTGAACTCAAACCCCGCCACCGCGTGTCTATGCATACTTATTTCCTTGTTCATAATTATATCTGTTAATTCCCATTTAGGTCTGTCTCCGTGTACTATTTTATGTCTATTCATTAAGCGTCCTTTAAGAGTATCTTCATCTTCAATATCACCATACACTTGAGAGGTGACGAACTTCTTATTCTTCTTAGTACCCTTAGATGCTGTTACTTGTATTAAACCTCTCATTAGGCACAATTAATACATGCATAGGTATTACAAATTGTACCATCAAAATCAATAATAGTATTGAATATCATTTCTGTTTTTTTATCTTTAACATTCCTACATTTCCAACATTCTTGTGGCTTATTTATTACAACTTTCTTTTCTTTTAATATTTTAACATCCTTGTCGTTTTCTGTAAACTCACCTTCATTATTTTCAAAACAGTAAGAATCGTATTTTTCAGACTCTTTGTTTATTTTGTTTATTTTTATTTGAATACTTGCAGATATATCCGATAAGCTATATTGCAACTTTTTTTGTAAAGATAGACCGCGTTTATACTCCTGCTCTAATGACTTTATTTCTTGCCACCACTTAGCTTTTTTTATTTGTATTTCTTTATAGTTCATACCTTATTATTCTTTTGTATTTATCACCATCCATTGCCCAAACTTATCTCTACCCTTACTTGGATTTATTCCCGTTAGGAAAAGTCCATAAGCACTTGCCCATCGATAAAAGCAAGTCCTACTTATTGATAGCTTTGCTCTTGGTCCGTAATCAGGATAGTCTTCAATAAAGTAGTTGTATAATACGTTACATAATAGCTTTGTGTTAATTTGCAGATGTTCATTATCTTCATCGCTTAGAACTCCGCACCACTCTATGAAGTCGCGACAAGTACTTGCTTCTAACGACCTTGTTTTTAGGTTAACAAAATCACTCTCTATTAGACCTGTTCTCATATAGCTGCTTAGGCAGTTTACCATATAGCTATCGAACAGACACCACTCATCTCTATCCCAATCCTCAAAAAAATGTCTACCGAACTCATCGTATGGTGTATTGTCTCTGTTATAATGCTGATGTAGTTCTACCTCCCACTTACGCCTAGCAAATGAATTACCGCTACCCTTAATTGCGTAGTTAGTTGTTATAGAAACCTTTGGAGACTTTGAGTATGGGATCTTTATGGCATCCTTATTCTTCTTCTCCAATGTCAATCCCTCTGTGATTACACTAAACAATCTCTCGAAGTCAAAGTGCTTTTTGACATCATCAAAGCATAGTATCTGAGTATCTGCTGATACCGTTTGATATGGGAATGATTTCTCAAAATTGAACGCCTTGCCATCAATAACTACTAACTTCTTCATTTGAGCTAGGGCATTCATAAATATCCCCTTTCCTGTACCACCTTCAGGGTTCTCAGACATAACCTCATCGTTAAGTATAACTGCCGGACAGTAAGATAGATTCTTGTAGCCGTGCATCATAAAACCAATAGTAGACTCCATCGTGTCTATCCTATCCTTCTTGCCACCCGATATGCGAGATATGAATGTCTTGTAGTCACAACCCTTATCTTCACACATAGCAAAGTTTCTGTCTACAACGTGGTCTCTCCAAACGTATCCATCCAAGTCATAATAATCAATTATCTCTATGCCATCCATAGTAACCTTCACCGCACAATTCTTATAGTAAAGATATGAAAACTCCTTAGTGTCTGCCATAAAATGAATATCAATAGTCTCTAAGAGATTAAGGAAATTCTCTTGAAAGTAAGATACCTTCTCAGCAAAGAAGTTGTATATTGAACGATCCTCCAATTGTATTAGGTATTCAAGTATAAAGTCTTTTATTTCTTCTGAAGATGTATTGTCTATCAGATTGTTTATTATCCTAACGAAGATGTAATTCTGACTACCTTCCGGATATATCTTATTGAAACCATTGTCCTCCAAGAATTTCTTGAATGAATATGCTATTATTTTTATCGTACCTTTCTCACTCTTAACCCAAAACTGAGTATTAGACTCACTCTTCTCTATGTCTGTTATTACTTTACCTACATCGTCAGATGAAAGATCGCTATTCTCTTCCAACAACTCTGATATAATCTCTTTGCGATTCGCACCACTTCTCAACTTCAATCGTATGTGGTTTATCTTATCCTCATCTTCGTAATACTTTGTATTAAACTTATTGATGTTACTATACGCTGAGTCTATTGTGGTTTGCAATTCGCTAATGGTAAACCCATCATTAGCATACTGATTAAGTATGTATGCCGCTGTTGTCTTAGGTATACCATAGTCATTGAAAGCCATAGCTAATATGTATGCGTTCTGATTTCTTTGACCTTCGCTCATAGGATATCTCTTCTCCCACCATTTCATAAGGATTTCTATTATCTTAGTCTCAGATGTTATAGGAAGACTCTTATGTATAGATGACGCATCTACCTCTTTGTATTCCCTTTCCTTTATCTTATCCCATACCTCAGAATCTTTGTTGATGTAAATGTTCTTATCCCAAGACTCATAGCATACCCTACCAATATTCTTAGAGGTCTTATCAAAGTATGGAGAATCAAAGTATTCTTCTAATGATATAAAATAGTTTGCGTGGTTGTCTATGTCGGCAGGTATCTTAACTATTATCTTAAGCCCTTTGCCGGATGGAGATACGAAAACTGAATACACATACTTGTCTTTTGATAGCTTTAACTTATCGTCTTGCATCTCCTTTACCTTCTCGTAGTTGTCAAAGTCTAAGCACATAAAACCACTATGATTAACTATTGATTTGTCTGCACGTTTAGTGAACTCTCCACTAAAGCATACAGCCGGAAGTAACTTCTTTAGTTCGTTGCGATGTGATTTATCTTTCTCCGAACGTATGTTTTTAACTAAGTCCATACTCTTACCTTCCTTTATTCTAAGGAGTATGGTGTCAATGTTTCTATAGAAAGGAGTCTCTGTTTCTCTTATATTTTTGAATATGGTGACGTTATTTTGCATTTGATGTTGGTTTGATGTTGATTTTGTGTCGATTATTTATATCTAAGTCTCTGACTATTAGACCTTGGTGTTGAGATGTTGTTTTTCTTTATATGTATTGCAAGAAAAAGTATAATACTATCTATAAATAGTAGTAGTAGTAAGGAAAAAGTGAAGTCGTAACCCAATAGAGAAAATAAAAGGGAGCCTATTAGACTCCCTATATTATCTTATTGGTTATTCTAACTAACTAACTTTAGAAAGGCATCTCCTCTGAGACGTTTGCAGACGATTTAAGGACATCCATTATATCACCTGATGCTTTGCTATCACTTTGACCTTCGGATGTCTTAGGCTGCCACGTATCGAGCTCACAGTAGTACTTACCACCTTTGCTTTGCTTGATGTCTAGGTTGACCCATCCATTCTTTTGGTTTTCTTGTAGGAAAGCAATAGCTTCATCTACCTTGATTGACTGAGACCCTACTACGAATTCAGGTGCGTTTTCTTTTCGCTTGAAGATGAAACCATCTGCGAATACTTTTTCTGTTTGATTTGACATAATAATGTCCCTTTCTTTTTTTAAATTTTGGAAAATAAACTCTAGAGACAATTCATTTTCAGAATTGCCCTAGAGTGTTTAAATGAATAAAGGTGTATTCAGCCTATTTTAGCTTGTCTGAATGTAATTTTCGGAGTTTCGCTAATTTTGGGTCAATTACAAAGCTACAATACCCATTACCTGGATTGCTTTCATAAAAATCTTGATGCTCCTTTTCAGCTTCGTAAAAAATTGGTGCCTTAGATAACTCAGTTACAATTGGGTTGTCGTAATAAGAATCAAGTTCTTTAATA
>RCNA010000151.1_pt1 | contig 10588 bp, 12 predicted proteins | sample 2041331 | NCBI WGS metagenome assembly RCNA01 (sample SAMN09708233, study PRJNA481090) | Marine sediment metagenome, whole genome shotgun sequencing project. | reverse complement strand
CAGGTCCCAATACTTTATAGTTGATGCCAAGTTGCAATTGCAACAACTTCCATTGAATAATTGGTATAAACTACATGTAATTACCCTTTGTCAAGACTCTCAACTGATAACTCACCTGTTGCACCTATATCGCCAGGATCACCACTAGCACCGGTAGGTCCGGGTTGGCCAGATGGGCCAGGTCCCCCGTCGGATCCTTCTGGTCCCGACGGTCCAGCAGGACCTTCCGCTCCTGAAGGGCCAGCAGGGCCACTTGGTCCTGGAAAAGGGGGCAAGCACAAATTGCATGGCTGTGACTATCGATAGGTCCAAATCCACGCCACGACGCCAAGCCAAGTATTAAACGTGATTCGGGCACATACGAGTGAATCCTATACTATTGCAGTAAATTGTGGAAACAGCATAAACAATCATGATAAAGGAAAATGCAACGTGTAACCCACCTGATTTCCCTGTTTCACCAGTATCTCCATCGTTACCATCGTCTCCAGTTGACCCAGCTGGGCCAGACGGACCAGGATCTCCTTCGGCTCCTGTGACCAGTTGGCCCAATGCCACCCGTTGATCCAGTAGACATAGACATAGACATAGACATAGACATAGACATACTTTTATTTCTGCTTTCAAGGCCTCAGACCCACAGTGCACATTTTGAAACATTAATTAAAACACTCTGTCGCCATTGGCGACCAGCACCTTAGTTTGCATTACAGTTGTAGTCTGAAGCGTCCGTGTTTAACACCACTGAGTACACATTAGAGTTCTTGCAATAACATTTACAGCACCTTATAATGAGTTAGATTGCATTACACTTGCACTCGAATAGATATACTCCATTTTCACCAGTTCACATTTTAAAGCACTTTAGGGTTCTTGCAATAGCATCAACCTGCGTTTGAATGCCTGGTAAACATAAGAAGCAGAGTTAATCTGTACATTCTCGTTTTCATTTCTCAACAATTCAATAAACATTTCATATGTGAATTGACCAGCAGCTAGCTCAGGCAGATATTTTGTTCTTAGTTCGCTATATGATGGACAAGTGAACAAGTGAAACTCATCTTCCAGTATATACTGATCCTGTTCTTTTAAACATAGTTTACACACCCTGTCAGCCATCAATTCACCCTTATGTCTCCCCTTTTCAATACGTAGTTCATGGGCTGAGCACCGTATTTTAGCGATGCTAGCCCTATATTTCTTTATAGTAACATTAAACAGATAACTCTCTCTGCCAATACCATCTGGTTTCAACTCCCTAAATAATGACAATTTACTGCTCTGTGCTACAGATTCTTCCCATTCTAAATTAAATGTTTCTAACACTTTTTGGGAGAACTCCCTTAGAAAAACAGTCCTGTTTTCAACCCTTTGTGCCTCCCACACTTCTTGATAGCCATACTTGCAAAGAAGTTGGCGAATAGCACTTGCCCAAGTAGTGCGCCCTTGCTGGTCCAATGAATACAACATAGTATAACAAGCTTTGGGGTATCTTGACTCAGGCATGTTTAGCAACTTCAGCCAGTACTTAATGCATCTCTTATAGTAATGGATATACATTGGGTGTCTGCCTGTCTCAGCAAGAACTGCCACAGTGCAGGTGTGAGACGGTACTCCCAGCACATATTTACAGAACCCTATATGAACCTTCTCAATGTTATCTGCTACATCAAATCCCCAAATCTCGGCACTGTACAGAAGAATAGGAGAGATCATTGAGTCGAACAATTCAAATTGTACATCTATTGGTAAAGTGTTACATGCATAATTATATTTTCTCAACAAGTATAAGCCTTTCCTTGCCTGCGAGGCCAGAGTCTTCTGACACTGAGTCCAAACGAGTTTTGGTGTAAACACTGTTCCCAGATATTTATAACCATTGACTACTTTCAAAGGCTTACCACAGAACCACCACTTTTCATTTTCCCTCAGTGGACCTCCATTCCGAAAGACCATGACTTTAGTTTTGTCCAAATTCACTTCTAGGCCCCACTTCTTGCAAAATAGGACTACTACATCTATCATATGTTGCAATCTTCCTACAGTATCAGCACATGTGACTAGATCATCAGCAAAAAGAAGACAGCTTATATTGGGAGTAGATTCATTAATGTACACACCCTCACACTGGTTTTCTTCAAACATGTTTACAAGTTCACCCACATACAAAGAGAATAGGAATGGACTTAGCATACATCCCTGTCTTGTACCTCGTTCACATTTAAAAAAGTCTGTTAAACCATTTGGTGTTCTGACACTTGACTGTAGTGATCCATACATTGACCTGAGAACCTTTAATATTTTACCATGTACACCCTTGGACATTAGCTGGTAGAACAACAAGGCATGAGGAATGGTATCGAAAGCTTTACTAAAATCGACATACAATACATAGAATCTACCTGCCTTTTTGGAACAATATTTCTGTATCAGTGATTGAAGGACAAATATATTATCCACTGTACTATATCTTTTACGGAAACCCGCTTGTTCCTCCTTCTGTATCCCAGTATCTTCTGCCCAGTTCACAAGCCTATTATTCACCACTTTACTAAAAACTTTACCCAATACAGACAACAATGCAATACCTCTGTAGTTATCAAGATCTGATGTTGACCCTTTCTTATGCAAGGGGACAAGAATTGCTTTTGTCCACTGTTCTGGGTATTTCCCTGACTCTAACACAGCATTGTACATGTGCCTTAGATATGGTTCTATTAAGTCTAATGATGATTTTAACATTTCAATAATAACGCCATCTATACCCCCACTCTTACCATTTGACATGGATTTAATACAGTTAACAATTTCTTCCCTAGTGATTGGTGCATTTAACTCCTGAGTTTCTATATCCCCTTGGTGTTGACCAGTACATACATTACACTCTGCATCATGCTGTGTTGTGAAATCCTGTACAAATTCAGCAAATTCTCTATTAATATTAACTTCCTGGTTTAACAATGTTTCAAAATATGCGAACCATTCTGCTGCAGTAATGGCTGGACAGTACAGATGCTTTGAGTTAATGCTCTTGACTACCTTCCAAAATTGTACTGCATCATGTCTACAATCAACAAGTTTTTGCCTAAGACCATCTTTCCACTCATTCTTTGATTTGGTACAGTGATTTTTAAAATTTCTTCTAGCCTCTTTATATGCATTAAAATCATGAATACAATCAGTCTCTTTAAAACATTTTAAAAGCTTGTATTTCACTCTCTTTAAGCGCTCACACTCTTTATCCCACCATTTTGGTTGCAAACACTTAAATTTTGATTTCCTCCCTACTTTAATTTGCATAGGCTCAGCTGCCCTGTGCAACACACTTTCAAATATTTCCAGTGCTTCATCTACATTATTTGCATCAGCCTGTTCCTGTACTCGCCCAAGATCCGCCACTGAGACATCATCCTTCATTGTTTCAATATATTGACCTCTACATTCATTATTCCAACGGAATTTACATTGTTGCGGCAAATCAGACTCATTAATATTAGTTTCTGTCCTTTGACCACTTTGTACATACAGATCAAGCTTACAATGGACTGGCATATGGTTTGACACTGCTAGGTCACCAACCGTGAAGTTAACAACCCTACTATACAATGGTGACTCAACTATGATGTAATCAACTGTACTACAACCTGTGACACTTATATTTGTGTATTGACCCAGGCTATCTCCTTGGGCTCGACCATTTAGAACATGTATATCTAATTCAGTACAAACATTCAGTAGGCTTTGGCCAAAGTTATTTACAATACTATCCTTTGACTGTCTAGGTATATCAAAGTTATCTGGCTCATACCAATCCATACCAATCATGTGATCAATCCTATCATCAATATAGTCTTGTTCAACCCCTATTCTTGCATTCAAGTCACCTGCTACCCCCAACATATGGTCTGGAAATCTTGATTTCAAATCTACTAATTTATCTTTTAATACTTCGACACCATTTGTTTCAATCCCATATGAGGTAGAGTTCTCTGGTGGCAGATACACACACACTAAGATCAAGTTTGTCAGCTGTGCCTGAGCACCGTTTAAAACCGTTTGAATTTCTAAAGTTATTCCATGTTTAAAACCCGCATCCAATCTTTTTACAAAATTGTCATATTCCTTCTTAAAGTATACTGCCAAACCACCAGAAGCTCTACCAAACTTACTAACACGTGTGGCACTCTCTGTATAACATTTAAATCCTGTAAGTTTACCCTCCAATTGCCTGAGATCAGTTTCATTATCACACCATGTTTCTTGAATTAGAACAAAGTCAAATAGTCTCAAATGCTCTTGAACCTCCGGAACATTCCAGATACGTTTAAACCCATCTGGGTTCCAACTCAAGATATTTAATTGTGACTGTGGACCCTGACCAGCTCCCTATCTCCCAGTATTTCTTGCCCATGTTATATTATCTTCAAATGTATGACTCAATGTTGAGATTTCCTTGCTGTGCATGTCATATGTGTACACATTTTTATGTTCACCCCTTTGTACAATGAGTTTATCGTGAGACAGGTGTGCCTGCAGCTGGTCAGCTCTGGCGGCGAGTAGTCCTGGCTTGAGCTTGCTTCTTGCGTCGAGCACCTCAGCTGAGTAGTCCTCGCGAATGTAGGGCCTCTCCAGCCTCAGTTCACGTGCTTTTCGTAACACCTTATCTTTGTCTTTCCAGTTCGCGAATTGCACTTTGATTACCCTGCTGCTACCGTCATTCTTGCGCCTTCCCAATCGATGGGCTTTCTCGATGGAGAGGTTGCTGACGGCTTGCTGGTCCAGGTGCAAGTCCTCGGAGAGCACGTGTTTGACCTTCTCCTCTGTTTGGTCCCAGGTTTCTCGACCTGGGGCCTCAGGTATACCTCCCACTATGAGGTTATTCCTTCGGTTGTGGTCCTGTAGTTGGGTGATCTTGTCCTGGAGGGATCTGTTCTCCTTCTCCAGGCCTGCGTGCTTGTCTTTCATCTGCTGTATTTCTGTGGAGTTGTGTGCAACATCACTCTTCACCTTGGTGATCTCTTGCTTCATCTCGCCCCTCATCCCGCGTATTTCAAGCAGTATATCACTCAGCGTGGGTTCTCCGCGACGTGGCTGCGAGTTTGATGGGCCTGCTCCACCACTTGCCACAAGGTTGCCTGTGGGGTCCAAGAGCATTCCTGGTGATGGGGCCTGGGTTCTGCTCAATGCCCGACTTTATCAATAGGGCTCTGCTCAGTAGGATTGTGTGACGGGCATCTGTGAACACACACCTTGTCACTGTGGGGCTGCACAGCCACCCAGACCCAGCTGAGAGACTCGCGTTCACTGCGCTGAATGCTGCTGCTGCACTGCCACTAGATGACTGGTACGGCCAGCCCACTTCCTCGAAGATCGGCCAGCTGCTCGCACCACCTCTGCTCTGCATGGTAGTATGACGGGCATCTGTGAACACACAACTCGTCACTGTAGGGCTGCACAGCCACCCAGACCCCGCTGGGCGACTTGCGTTGAATGCTGCTGCTGCGCTGCAACTAGTTGACTAGTACGGCCAACCCACAACACTGGGCCAGCTGCTTGCGCCACCCTCGACCGTTGGTTCTGTCACTGCACCCACTGCTGTCAAGGCAAATGTCAGAAGTCGTAACATCAGCATCAGGGACGCCACTTTTGAGCATGCAGTCTTCAGTTTGGACCCTCGGCCCGATCCGTTGATCCAGTAGCTCCAGAGGGACCTTCCTGGCCAGATGGGCCCGGTCTTCCACTTGGTCCTGCTTCTCCCGTTGCACCAGTTTCACCAGTTTGTCCACTGGGTCCTGCTAGGCCTGTAATGCAGATTATGGGTGAAGTTATCAATTCCAATGATGCGAACAATCTAACTAATGTGTGTAGTCTACATAGCACAACATGAATCTTTAAGTATAATCTCACCAGAAGGTCCAAAGGGGCCAGCGTCTCCAGCTGCACCAGTGTCACCAGTTGGGCCTGCTGGCCCCGATGGTCCTAAGTCGCCGGTAGGTCCAGCCTCCCCAGTTGCACCTGATCAACGAAAACATCGCACAACACCGTCAGATGCATAATTATATGAAGGTCCACTTCGTGCTACTTAGCATGTTAGTCTTATAACTTCTACATTGCAGCCTGCAATTACATTGCAGGCTGCAATGATAGTGTTGCGTGCCATGCTAAAACATCAGATTACACTTTTAAAACATTTTTTTAAACAAAACTCCATCCAAACAATCTTGGTACCTGTTCCGCCTATATCTCCGCTTGGGCCAGCGGGTCCACTAGGGCCACTGGTGCCAGCTATTCCAGTCGGGCCTGCATCCCCAGTTGCTCCTGTACCACCATCACCACCAGAGGGACCTGGATACATACACAATATAATAACCAATATTGTGATTGTTTGCACATTATTACTAGCTTCCACTTAACTCATGCACTTTATTTGCATCTCTCGCATAAAGCTGTGACGTTATGTTATATTGGATGGTATATGACCATGATCATCTATAAAACAGCAATTTCTTACCAAGTAGCCCATCGGGACCAGTCGGGCCCGGATCACCATCATCGCCAGTTGGTCCAGCAGGACCCGATGGTCCAGGACCACCACCAGGACCTGTTGGTCCAGAAACACCTGGGAAAAGATAAAATCACATTCATGATAAGTCGAGTAATGCATCAAGATACAACTGTCAATGGCTAGCAAGGCCTTTCAAATGCAAAATAAATATAATGTTATTACCAGTGGCTCCATTGTCGCCAATAGGTCCGGCGGGACCCTCTGGTCCACTAGGTCCGAGACTCCCAGTAGGACCAGCATCTCCCGTGGCTCCCATCTCACCAGTTGGACCAGGTGCACCTACAACCAAAATGGCATTGTATAGTGTCCATACTTTGGGCTACGATATAAAGAATATATGGTATAGAAAGACACCATACATATATATTTACACCATATATATATTTACCATCAGGACCGCTTGGTCCGATATCTCCTTCAGTCCCTGCAGGGCCACTAGGTCCGGTAGATCCTGTTGATCCAGCTTCTCCAGTTGGGCCACCGGGACCCTCCGCGCCTGAAGAAGAAGAAACAATGGCATCATTATTACATTATGAAACATATTAATTATGTTAAGATGTGTAGATATCGAACCAGAGACTGGGGTGATCTGGTATCACAGACCTAGGTGATGACACAGTGTCGAGGATCAATATTTCAGCACATAATGTGACCTACCCTCATGTCCAGTACCACCAGTCGGTCCCTCAGGGCCCTCTGGACCGTGCGGCCCTGTAGATCCAGTTGCTCCAACATCGCCGTCCAATCCCGTCGGGCCAGCTGGCCCACTCGGTCCAAACTCGCCCGTCGCACCAGTAGGCCCTGGGGAAGATGGGTCCGACACATAATTGCATAATGGATTCCAGAGCAAACTGAGGCTTATGGCATTTGACTGTGGAATTGCAGCATTTACTCACCTGTATCTCCATCTTGTCCAGTAGAACCAGTTGGTCCTGTCTCTCCACGTGGACCAGGCTCGCCAGAGGGACCACCTGCACCTCTTTCGCCAGTAGGGCCAGTCAAACCAGTCGCACCGATAACTCCTTCTGGTCCAGTTGGGCCTGTGTTGCCAGTTTTACCAACTGGTCCAGCTTCGCCCGTTGATCCTGTGTGGCCGTTTGGACCAGCAGGGCCATCAACACCAGTCTGACCAGTTGGGCCAGTGCTGCCTGAAAGAGTCGTCATACATCAGTGATGCAAGTATTCTTAAGCAGGCCTACACTATAGAAAAATACCCAGCTATAAAGAATATCCGAACATTTACCTGATGCTCCACTTGGACCGGTGGGCCCCAGCTCCCCAGAGGCACCTGCTGGTCCCGTAGGTCCCAAAGGCCCTGCTTTTCCCTTGTCCCCTGTAGGTCCATCGGGTCCCTCACGGCCTGGGTCTCCATCTGCCCCTGTTGGCCCAGGAGCACCGTCTTCCCCAGTTGGACCGGGATCACCTGTTTAGTAATAGAGCAAGACAATACTGCAAACGATGGCAAAGAGTTACATTTAATAAATACATTCATAGTCTAATACATTCGTGACTGAGCTGTTGTTTAGATTTATATATACCAGTGTTAGAGTGGATCTGAAGTTATAGTGCATGGACAAACTTGTTATTGCACGTCATTATGCAGATTTAAGACGGAGACGAGCAACATTATCTGATATTGCGTGTCCGGCTAAAATGTTGTGTAATAGGACAACACTTGGGAATTGTATTGGACACCAACCATCCCTTCCTGGTGAGCCATCCGAACCATCAAAACCCTCTCGACCTGTTGGGCCCGCCTCTCCTTTGGGGCCAGTTGGCCCTTCTGACCCAGTCGGACCTGAAGCACAATCACAATATCATCAGCTCTCAATTTCGCAGATCCCTGTGTAGTTATTGATTCAAGTGTTTGAAGAAGAGCAAAGGCAGCATCTTAGTTGGAATGCAAGTAGCCATGGTAAATGCAACTCACCAGCAGGTCCATTGTTTCCAGTAGGACCAACAGGTCCAGTGGGTCCAGTTCCACCAGTACCCCCAGTGGGACAGGATATGCCTGTAGAAAAAAAATCCAACTATCCAAATAACGGAAGGCAGGGTTTGTTTGAGGAACTGGCTCGTCTTTCAGGACTGGCAGTCCGTACCAAGAGAATGATCACGATTGTGGTTACGCATAAAATGTCATGTACTTAATGCTAACCTGAATACGCTGTACTCAGTGTTGTCTTAAGACGAAAACATTGCAATCTGTTTCGTCTGGATTACATCACACGACAAGCTCTAACCGAAAGAAATCTTAATACATCAGGATCTTACATGGAGCTTCAGTTGTGGTCGTAGGTTCTGCAGTCGTGGTGACAGGATCGCGATCTGTACATATCTTATGTGTTATCCTATAAGCCAGATCATCGAGGTCACTGAAGTCGCTTACAAAGTACTGTGCATCCTCGCCATGGGGTGGCGAGGATATCGATTCAATCTCGTCACGACTGACGTCGTCAGACAAACCCACGGAAAATACATAAATGCCTTCATCCTTTGCATCCTGTGCTTCACCAAGTGTTCGACTTTCATCTTCATTTGCAGCTCCAGTGGCGATCACAACGGCGACGTTCTCAGCATCATCTCGGTCTCCTTTAGTCGACTTGAACTGGCTGCTGGTCAGCGCCCTTAGTCCTTCATATATGTTACGGTCCCCTCCTCTCAAGTCCATGTCCTCTATTTCAGCAATGATGTCCTCCTTTCCATAATGGTCTTTCAAATAGAAAACCCGAGAGTCACTCGATGCGTATGTTACCATGCCAACTCTAGTGTGGGACTCTCCGATGTTCAACTTGTTCACCATCTCCATGAGAAAGTCCTTCAACAGTTCCCAGTGTGTTCCCTCGTCGAGAGAGCCAGAGGAAGAATCCACAACGAACACCACATCGCCCACATAGTCCTCACATGCTGCAATAAAACACGTGGGTGATTCAGTTAGGCATAGGAGATTTCAGTTATTCCAGGAAGTGGCTGCACACTCCTGACAATGGTAAACCATCACATATAAGCAAAACAATGTAAACCAAAACAAAATGCATTAAAGGCTTACCCGAGGAAGGTGGACAAATCTGAGCAGTGACTGACGCCATCACCTCATCCAAAGCCTCAAATGTTGGACTCGCGAAATAATTTTGGTCGACTATCTGTGGTTCTGACGACATCAGCCTCAGTTCATCCTCGTCTATGCTTTCAGTGACACCGATGACCACGATCTTGATGCCTTCATCCCGAGCAGCTTCAGCATTGGGAACTGTGTCATCTGCATCTCTGGTAGATTTCCCATCAGTTATGATCACAGCGATCTTGGTCACGGAACTGGTTACCTGATGGTCGTGAAACTCCTCCCTCATGAGCAAGATACCTCCAGAGGTGTTGGTTCCTTTGTTGGGGTCATAGTCTATTTCGGATATGGCATCACGCAGGTCCGATTTGCTGTCATATTCGCCGAGCTTGATCTCGACATATGCCTGGTTACCGTAGACAACGACGCCGACGCGAGTAGCATCGGCTCCCATGGTCAAGTCGAAAACAAGGCCATCCATGAAGTCCAACATCAAAACCCAGTTGTTACAGGAGAAGACTGCCTCGTCATTACAGATGCTACCTGATCTGTCGACTACGAACATGATGTCTGTTGCTCCCTTGCAAACTGGAAAATAAGTAAGTACATGTAAACTAAAAATGGCTGTAAGTGACTATTGCATATGACAATAATAATTGTATGCAGAGATGTTCTCATTTATGTGTACGGTGTTGTTAGATATAAAAGCAAACCAGCAAGATCGGTTCACTTTAAACATGAAGGAAAGTGGACAGGATAGACAACAGTTAGTGCCATCCTACTAATTATAATAAGCTAATATACGTAATTAGCTAAGCAATGAGACCATTGCATTCCAGTGTTATTTGATCATATAGTTGGTCGAGTGGTGGATAATTTAGAGGGAAACTACATGGCATTTCTTGAAAAAAAATCTCTCAGAATCAATCTGATTTCTATATAATGTACAAGTGGGCTCCAGAAGG
>RCNA010000149.1_pt1 | contig 10601 bp, 9 predicted proteins | sample 2041331 | NCBI WGS metagenome assembly RCNA01 (sample SAMN09708233, study PRJNA481090) | Marine sediment metagenome, whole genome shotgun sequencing project. | reverse complement strand
AGTAAGAACAAAAAAGACGGTACTAAAGCCGAGAAAAATAATAAATAAAACATCGATATGGCTAATACAGCAAGTTACCCAATAATAGCACCTAAAGCGGGAGACCTTATAGTAGGTACACAGACATTTACAGCGGCAGATCCAGTATTAGACAACCCAACAAGGAACTTTACGGTTCAGTCTTTAGTAGACTTAGCGGTATCGGGAACATACTTGCCTTTAGCAGGAGGTACTCTCGCAGGGAGTTTAGTTGTTAATGGAGGTGTCAATCTAACAGGAGATATAACCATGCAGAATACTACATCTGCTATTTATATGGCTTCCCCTGATGGAACACTTTACAAGGTGCAAATGGCAAACGGTGGAACTTTTAATATAACAGCAGCATAATATAAAACATGGCAAGAATAAGTTCGTATCCATACGATATTACAGTTCAAGACTCTGATGCTTGGGTAGGCTCTGACTCTGTCAATAGATCTACTAAGCAATACACCGCGGAGGCTGTAGCTAAATATTTAAACATAAAGGGTAAGATATCTATATCTGCTCAGATGGTATTTAAGTATGTGGCTGCTAATCCAGGGGCTGGCGACTTCTCTGGCCCCGTTGATGGTTCAGCTATGACAAGCGTAACTACAATGCAATTATCTACAGCCGATGTTTCTGGTCAAGATGTTATTGCGTTTATGACTTACCTAGTAGGTAACAATATACTTATAAGTGAACAAAACAATATAAGTACGTTTGGTCATTTCTTAATAGACAGCTATACTGTTAGTACTGCTGGTTTCTACACGTTAAATTTAACCAACATCGGAGGTAACGGAAACCTAACAGACTTATTATACTATGACTTTGCAGTATTCCAACTTTCATCCCAAGGAGCACCAACATTTGTGTTTACTCAAACGGTAGCCGCTACGGTGTGGAATGTAAATCATAATTTAGGAAAATTCCCATCTATTTCCGTTGTAGATACAGCAAACACTGTAGTCACGGGGCAATACGAATATACAGACAATAATAACGTAATATTAAAATTTTCGGCAGGATTTGCCGGCAAAGCATACTTAAACTAAAAAAACATGGCAATTAATTTTTTAAACACGGTTGATCTTAATAGGAACTCCCTTGACAACGCTAGGATTCAAAACCTAGGCACTGACCCTTCAGCGGCGAACAGTTCTGTAGGACAAATATATTTCAACACTGGTATTGATACCCTAAAACAATATGTAGCAAATGACGGATCAGGTAATGCCGGCTGGATTGAAGTAGGTGCTACTAGTGGTGTTGAAACATTAACTCTAAACAACGGAACCTATGTAAACGTCAATTCCTCAGGAACAGCAGCTAACCCTGTATTCGCTCCTGACTTAAACGCAGTAAATGGAACAGCGGTAGCGGCAACTAGATTTTTAAGTAAAGATAACACCTGGGATGTACCCGCTTTTCCTGCTTCTGACAACTATGACTACTGGGTATTAGATGCTGACGGAAACGGTAATACCGCAAATATTGGATCTGGAGATACAGCCGATTTTGTTGGTGGTTTAAAAATTAGTACAGATTCAACCTCAGGTGGAACATTAAATATAAAGCACGACTTACAAACACAAACTGATTCAACATCAGCGGCATCTCCTGCTGCGGGAGCAACTTTCACAGTTGTAGATTCTGTAACTAGAGACACTACGGGTCATGCTACAGGTTTAAACGTAAAAACAATTACATTACCAGCTGCTCCAACAGTGGGTGATGGTCAAATTGACGGACGAACTTCAGGTCTTGGTTTAAGTGGCTCAATGGACGCAACTGCTAATCAAAGTGGTAATACTACATTTACAGTAACATCGGATGCAACAACAGCTGCAACGGCTAGCACTCTTATGTATAGAGATAGTTCTGGTTATTCAAATGTTGTAACTCCAGCTTCTGGGGATTCAACAACAAAGATAGCGACAACCGCTTTTGTTCAAGCAGCCGTAACAGGTTTACTAGAATTCAAAGGAGGATTTAATGCTAGCACTGGAGCAATTGTTGGTGGAGGTAATTTAACAAGCGGGGCTACCAGAGTCGCTGTAGCAGTTGGTGATTACTATGTGGTAACCGTTGCTGGTAATTTTTTCGGTAACGCACTAACACCACTTACAGTAGGAGATTCAGTTATAGTTCAGACAGCAGCAGTAGCAGGAGCTTCCGTTGAGGGTGACTTTATAATTGTTCAATCTGATACTGATTTAGCTACATTGACAACAGTGGGTATTGGTAATGTAAATGCAGCTACAGGCGACGACAAATTAGGTATAAATGTTGTATACTCTGCGGGGACAGCTAAAGTAGGTTTAAATATTGATACAGGGCTAGCAGAAGCCACTTTACCAAGTAGCCCTTCAGATATTTTCATACCATATCTTGATGATACTTCAACCACAAATCATAAAGTTCAGGCTTCTGATTTAGCCAACAAAATAAACTCAAGCACTTCTAAAACAGGTACTATTGCAGCCGGTAGTTTATCAGGAACAGTTGCACATACTTTTGGTCAAAACACATTAGTTCAAACATTTGATGCAGGCTCAGGGGCAACAGTTTTTTGTGATGTAGTTAGAGGAACAACCTCCCCTTTTACCATAACAGCAACGATATCAGCAACTCAAACAAATGCAATAACTATACTAGTTCAGAAGATAGGATAGTAATAAACAAAAAATTACTACATGGCAATTAAATTTTTAAATACAATAGACACAAGCACTAACGCAACTTTTGCAGGAAATGTAACCACAGGTGGTAATTTACTTGGGAACACTTCTAACACAACAGAGTTAGGAGTGTATTCTACAAATGCTATAAAAAGAATTAGAATGGTCCAAGGTGGTGAATTACACTTTGGAGATACTACGGTCGGTGCACCGCTTGGTATAACTGAGGGTAATTGGAATAGCTTTAGTGATAATGATTTTTTAAGTATTTATGGTAGAAGTAAGATAGCATTATATGCGGGTTCAACATCTGCGGTTTTGGCTGCTACCTTACAATCTACGGGGCTTACATTAAGTACTATATCAAACGCAACATCTGATACTGATAAATTCTTAGTATCAGACTCAGGTATAATTAAATATAGAACTGGAGCTCAAGTATTAAGTGATATTGGTGGTGCGCCTGCAACTGGCGGATCTTACTTACCACTTACAGCTGGGTCAACAAAACCTTTAATTGGTGATTTATATATACAGAGCAAATCTTTGTATGTAACCGGGGGTAACCAAAGAATATATATGAACGGTGGTTCAGCAACTAATTATAGAGGTGTTGAAGTTAGCTCATCAGGATTATGGTCATGGGGTGAAACTGGTAGTGGTAATTACTTTTCTAAAAAAGTTGGTATAGGATTAACCGATCCTGACTCTAAACTAGATATAAATGCAGGTGTTTCAAATGTTGTTGCTGGACCTGCTGTAAGAATATCTAAAGGTGCTTCTCCTATAGGGCTTATTCGTTATGACACATTAGTTATAGAAGCAAATGATGTAGCTACAATTAGAATTGGAGAAAGCGATGGAACAGTATCTACTATTATGTCTGGTGATAATAATATGAGAATTAATTCAACTGATCCTATTAAATTTTATACAGCTGGTACAACTACAGGAGAAGGTCACGCTGGGCAAGGAGGTACTCTTGCTCTTACAATTGACAATTCACAGAATTCAGCTTTTGCAGGAACTGTTCTTTCTAGTGGTATTTTAGTAGGGCAATCAACTCAATACGCACCAACAGGTGGAGGTACTACTTTAGGAACTTTTACATCAAACACAGCTTCAAGAACTAATTTAGTTATTAGTAATCAAACTAATGATGCGTCAGCTTCAGCGGCATTGGTTTTAGCTACATACGGTCACGATTATTTTATAAAAGGTAGTAGTTCGGCAGGTGGTTCTAAATTAACTCTAGGATTTAATACAAATAACTTCTTATCACTTACTTCTTCAGCTGCGACTTTTGTAGGACAAGTAACAGCAACAGAATATAACCTGCCATCAGGAGGTGTGCTTGATTGGGCTAACGGAGATGCACGAATTGTAGAAGGATTAGTTAATAATTATAGTTTATCTTTTCAAACCTGGGATGGTACTAATTTAAATACAGCATTAAGATTAGATGGAAATAATAACGCAACTTTTGCAGGAAATGTGCAATTAAAGGGAACAACTCCAACTTTAGAATTTTTCAAAACATCGGCAGGAGATGTTTTAGCAAATATAAAAGTAGAAAGCGGAGTAGGTACAGGAGGTAAATTAACTATACAAACAAAACGGAACGGAAATACCCCTATAGATGCTTTGGTTATTGATAATGATCAAAACGCAACTTTTGGGGGTAATGTAACTATTACAGGAACAGGAGATAAAATCTTAGATATATACCGAGACGGAGGGTCAAATCATTCAATAAGATTACATTCAGAGGGTGTTTCTTGGATTAATAATAATAATAATTTTGGTATTGGAACGACTAGTCCTAACAATAAATTAAGTGTTCAAGTTGGAACCGATTCAAGAATGGAATTTTGGGGAGGCTCAACATATGCAGCAATGCAAAGCGTTAATGATGCTAATACTGCATTAAAAATTATGAGATTTGATGCAAGTGCATATTATTTTGTTAGCGGTAACGTTGGTATTGGAACGACTAACCCTAGAACTAAGCTAGAGGTTGGTGGTAGCGGAACTTTAGGAGCTGTTACTAATAAAGTAATATCCGCTACTTTTGATGGTGGTTATTCTACAACAAATTCATTACAATATAATGTAAATGCTTTTATTGGAACAACTTTTGGAACAACAGATATATTTGCATCAACAGGCGGCGAAACAGATAAAAACTTTTACACAGGCCTTGTGTCTGGTAATAGTTATTTTAATGGGTCTAGATACAGTGTTGTACAAGGTGGCGCTGAAAGATTAACTGTAGCGAGAGGCGGCAACGTCGGTATTGGAACTACTACGCCTGATTATAGGTTAGAGGTTAACGCTGGTAACGGAATATTTGTAGGTGATGGTGGGGCAGCTGTTTTAGAAGCAAACTCAAGCACTGGGTTATTTAAAATAGGCGATACAGACGAGTTAGGTGATGGTGTTTACATTACGAATAACACAGGGGGTAACCTGGATATGTACTCGTCAGGCTCCATAAGAGTTAGGATGGATGTTAACGGGAAGTTTATGATCGGAACTACTTCAGCTACATCTAACGCTAATTTAACAGTAAAAGAGAGTTTAGCAATACAGAGTGGTTCAAATACTGTTTTATCTATTTCCACTGCGTATGGTGGTGCTTTTATAAACACGGGGACTTCCGGTGGAACTGTAAATTTTGGTTTGCCTTCTAGCAATACAACTAATGTATTTGTTCAAGGCACTATAGAAGCAGCAAGTAGTGTTCAAATGGGTAATAATACAGCAGCCGCTTCAGCAGCGAATGCTGGTTCAACAAGATACAGAGTTTCAGGGAATAATTCTTATATGGACATGTCAATGAGGACAGGGGCAACATCATACGCGTGGGTTAACATAGTACAAAATAACTGGTAAAAATAAAACATGGGTAAAAAATATATAACAGACATAGTAAGTATAGGAGACCATAGTTTAGACGCTGCGGGGATGGTTCAAATAGATGCTTTAATAGCAGGTGGTCTTCACAGTGATGCTGGATACTTAAAAAATCTTTCAGACAATTCAAATTACTTTCTTGACTTAAATGCTACATCTCGATTAAATAGATTACAGACAGTTTCAACTGGCGTTAATAAAAACAGTAACCAAACAACTAAAGATGGTTTATCTTTATATGGGGCTTACGTAGGAGGAGAAGCTACCTATGGAATGATGTTTACCGGTACAGCAGGTTCAGGAACACACGGTGCTGTGACTTCTGACTGGGCTACTTACTTTACAATGAACAACTCTAACAATAGGGGTTGGATATTTAGACGAGTAGGTTCAGGAAATTCAGCCAGTATTTCTGCTGGAGGAGCGGCTACTTTTGATACTTCTGTAACCTCTAATAAATTTTACGACACTAACAACACTAACTCTTGGTTAGATATTAGAGATAGTTGGGGCAACTATCATTTAAAAGCTAATGAAGGTGGAATGTACTTTGACGCCCCTGTGTACTACTTTAGAGAATTATCTAATTCAAGTCAAAGACTAACAATTGACGCAGGTACAGCGACAGCTACAAGTTCCTTAAGAGCACCTATATTCTACGATTCAAACAATACTAGTTATTATTTAGACCCAGCAAGTACATCTAACCTTAATGGTTTAAATGTAAAAGGAGGTATAGAAGCAACTGGAAATTTCTTAATAAATTCAACTCATAGTGGTGGAAACATAACTCTTGATTACTTTCATTCTAGTGACGCGTATTCAGGTAACATGGTTATGTTTATGTCAGAACCGGGTATCACACATGACGGTGGGGGTATTGGTAATAATATTGCTAGCAATTCACCATATTACGGACGTGCAATTAATCACGGATACGGAGTATATTTAAGATTTTACAAAACAAATGGCCATTTTGAATTTTGGAATACCCAAGGCAACGCCGGCTCTGCTGGTGGGCAAGGAACTAGAAGGTTTTACGGTGATGCTTCTGGTAATACATTTTCTCAAACATCATCAAGAGCACCTATTTTCTACGACTATAATGATACCCGTTATTATTTAGACCCAGCAAGTACATCTAGATTAAAAACTTTAAATGTAACTGGCAATGTTTCCGCGGGTGGGGGAAGTTCACCACAATGGAATGCAGCATACAGCTGGGGTAATCATGCGAACGGCGGATATTTAGCGACTACAGGAAAGGCAGCAGATTCAAACGCAGTAGGAGGCTATGCTCTCAATAGATTAGTTTCAGGTGGAAGTAGTAGAAAGAGTACTCAGATATCTAAGTTTGCGGATAATAATGAGGTTACAGGATTTTATTATGGGAATAATGTTACAGGAGCACCTACCACTGATTGGATGAATTATATTCATTCTGCAGGTAATAGTTGGTATAGTAGTAATAATTACTCATTTCAATTAACTCATGCATTTCACTCAGATAGCTTATGGGTAAGTAGAACAACTAATGGAGTTCAGTCTGGAGCTAGATTAATTCTAGATAGTGGAGGAGGTACTCAAGTAAAATCAGGGGTACTGCAGTCTAATGCGTCTTTAAGAGCACCTACTTTCTACGATTCAAACGATACTAATTATTACTTAAACCCGGCAGGTACTAGTTCGATTAATGGATTAACCGTTAACGGCTCATTAGATATGACTGATGATTCTATTTCTATAGATAATCAAAAAGGATTTTCTAACTCAGGTAGCTGGACTAGAAACCAAACACCTTACGGTTATATAGATTTCGGACCGGCTAATACAAGCCACGCTCATATATATACCGATAGAACAAATTTTTACTTTAACAAGTATATACAAGTTAGTGGTGGCTCTAGAATAAATACAAGTGATATTAGAGCTAAGACATTTTATGATATAGATAATACCACGTATTACACGCATCCGGCAAGTACATCGGTATTGAATACGTTAGATTTAAGAGGTAGGTTTTTTCCTGATGCAACTAGTGATTATGACGCAACAGCTATAACCTCTTTGACAAACGCACCTATTTACTTTGATGAATTAAACGTTGGAACAACTAACAAATATATACCGGCTTTTCATATGAGAAGCATGCACAGTAGTGGCTATAGAACACACATGAATGTTGGTCTTTATAAGAAGGCATCTGCATGGGGTGATAATGACACTGGCTTTTATGTTGCTTTAGGTGGTAACGATAGCTACCCAACAAAACATTGGAAATTAACATATGGTCACTCTTTATATAACTCGGAAGGGTACGTAAGTACTCCTGGTTCTTTTAGAGCCCCTATATTCTACGATTCAAATAACACAGGATACTATCTTAATCCAGCTTCTACATCAAATCTAAATGCTTTAACACTAGCCGGCACGGCAACCGCCTCTAACTTTATACTAAGCTCGGATGAAAGAAAGAAAACTAAAATTAAAGATTTAACGCGTAATAATATAAACGCGAACTGGAAGTCGTTTGAAATGAAAAACGATGAAGGTGAATACAGAACAGGTGTTATAGCTCAAGAGCTTGAAGAGACACACCCTGAGTTCGTTAACACTGATCCTAAAGGATTTAAATCAGTAAAGTATATAGATTTATTAATTGCTAAAATAGCTGAGTTAGAAGCTAGATTAGAAAAACTGGAAAAATAATGGCAGTACCTAATACAAGCACTTTTACATTACAGCAAGTTGTAAATGAAATAGGGACGAGTAAATTTAAAGGGCCTGGTGATTTGAAAAAATGTTTTCAATTAGCTTCTAGTAAAGGCTTTGTTAGTTCTTATGCTGGATCAAAAAATAAATTATCAAATTTTAGAGGCTATAGTCATGGCTCTTCATACAACCTTTACTAAAAAACAATAATGAATATACCCAAAAAAATACATCAAATATGGATTGGACCTAAAGTTTTTCCAGAAAAGTATGTTGAGATGACTGCTAACATAAAGGCTATGCATCCTGATTGGGAATACAAGCTATGGAGTCATAATGAAATATTTAATGACTTATATGCTGATGATATATATTTACAAGCATATATAAAAGATCCAGAAACTTTTAAATGGGCTTTTATAACAGATAGGATTAAACTACTTTTATTGAGAGATTTTGGTGGTGTTTATATAGACGTCGACGCTAAGTACGTAAAATCTTTTGATATAGTCATGGATAAATTAGAAGAGAAACATACTTTCTTTGCTGGTATGAAAACATACGATGTTCAGTCCTCGTTGATAGAATGTGCGGTTTACGGAGCAGCACCTAACAGTAGGCTTATAAATTTATGCTTAGACTTTTATCAAGACACAAGATGGGCTCACGGATGTATGGACTTTAGCAATGTAATAATACATAACTTAGAAGATGATGCTCTTTTATTAAATAGCAAATATTTTTATAGTTTTGAAGAATTTGAACAAACAATAGTTTTGCATGAGCCAGAAGACATAAGACTTCATTCTCATTCAGAAGAAAACAGTGTTAAAGAAGAGTATTAACAAATAAATAAATAAATTATGATTACTTACGATTGGAAAATTACGGCTTTGAAAAAAGCACCAACACTAGACGGATTGTCAGATGTGATTACAGGAATTAACTTTAAGTACACAGGTACAAATGAAGATGGTATAACAGATTACTTTTCAGGGGCATGCCCTATAGGAGCACCTGAATCAGACACCTTTACAGCAATAGCTGACTTAACAGAAGTAGAAGTTATTGAGTGGGCAAAAGCAAACCACCCAGTAGAACATATGCAGGAAGTTATTACCAAAAAAATAAATGAAAAAATAACACCTAAATCTGAAGACGTAACTGAGGTTAGTTGGTTAGAAGTGGAAGTGCCTACTGAAATAGAAGATGCAGCTGAATAAATAAAAAACAAAAATATGATAACTTACAATTGGAATTGCAAAACGGTAGACGCTTACCCTCAAGATGGGGATTATTCGGATTTAGTGTACAATGTGCATTGGAGAACAACAGGGGTGTCAGATAAACTTGACCCAAATGATCTTGCTTATTCTATTACTAGTATAGGCACGCAATCTTTAGATGTTAGCGATGTGACAGATTTCATACCTTTCGAAGATTTAACAAATGAAGAAGTTGTAGCTTGGACTCAAGCAGCGATGGGCGAAGAGCAAGTTGCAAGTATTGAAGCTAGTATTGCTAGTCAGATACAAAGCCTTATAAAGCCAACTTCAATTACCTTAACTATTGGAGAACCAGTACCTCCTGTAGAATAAAAAAGTAAAAATCACATAAAATAAGTAATGATACTAATATACCAAAAAGGTATAAATTAAATCAAATCAAATTATTTTATGTCAGATGCAATAGTTAAGAATCTTAGCTTTGGTGAAGATGCCAGAGTGAAAGTATTTAAAGGAATACAACAACTCACGAAAGCTGTTAGCTCTACCTTAGGAGCTAGTGGTAAACGTGTGTTACTAGAAGATGGATCAGGAATGCCTATTATAACCAAAGATGGTGTAACGGTGGCTGATTCAATAATTTTGCGAGACCCAGTAGAAAACATGGGAGCTACACTTTTAAAAGAAGCGGCAAGAAAAACAGTTAGGGAAGCGGGTGATGGTACCACTACAGCTACAGTCCTAGCTCATTCAATACTGGAAGAAGCTTACAAGGTTTCTAACAAAACAAATTTAAGAGAATTAAAAGACGGGATTAATTCTGCTGTTGAAAAAGTAGTTAAATTTTTAGAGCTAACTTCAGTGCCTGTGAAAGGTAACATGATAGATCAAATAGCTACAATATCTACTAACAACGATCCTGAACTTGGTAAAATTATAGCAGATGCTTTTAGAGCGGTGGATAACACAGGTGTAGTAATGATGGAAACGTCGGCTAATGGTAAAACAGAAGTTGAAGTCGTTGATGGTGTTCAGTACA
>RCNA010000148.1_pt1 | contig 10603 bp, 10 predicted proteins | sample 2041331 | NCBI WGS metagenome assembly RCNA01 (sample SAMN09708233, study PRJNA481090) | Marine sediment metagenome, whole genome shotgun sequencing project. | reverse complement strand
AAAAGAAGCCGAGATATGGACCAAACAGCTGGGTTTGCAGCTGGCTCATGGATGGTCCGAAAGCCTCCTAAAATAGTCTTTGGGCGGGTTTTCAATGTTCGTGGTCGTGATCATGATTATGATGTTTGTCACCATGAGGCGCAACCAGTGGTTTCTGGGCGGGCATGATCCGGTCACCGGGTGAACAGACTGGACAACCTTGCAGAGCAAATGGCTTTTCGAGACGGCAGGTTTTGAGCAGCTCTGCGTTGTTGAAGATTTCCAGTGTCGGACCATCAGCCATGACCCGCCCTTCATGCAGCACAATGGTCCGTTCGCATAGCTCCAGAACCATGTCGAGGTCGTGGCTGGTGACGATGCGTGTGTGATGGAAAGCTTGTAAAAGTGCAATCAATTGTCGTCTGGCTTGCGGATCGAGGCCATTGGTCGGCTCATCCAGAACCAGAATCTCCGGTAGCATGGAGAGCACCGTGGCAATCGCCACACGCTTCTTTTCACCACCCGAAAGGTGGTACGGGGGTTTGTCACGCAAGTCGACGGCTTCAACTCTTTGCAGAGCTTCCATAACTCGTGCTTCAACGTCTGCCATGGAAAGCCCCATATTCAATGGACCGAAAGCAATGTCATCAAAGACCGTCGGCATGAACAGTTGATCGTCAGGATCCTGAAAGACCATGCCTACGGTGCGTCTGATCTCGGCCAAAGTTTCCTTGCTCAGTTTCTCATCACCGATCACGATCTCTCCTGATGTTGCGGTCAGATAACCGATCAGGTGCAGTAGCAGGGTCGATTTCCCCGCGCCGTTAGCGCCGATGATTGCGACAGATTCACCATGATGGATGCGGAAAGACACATCATTCAGGGCGACGGTGCCGTCGGGGTAGGTATGCTTCAGGTTGTGGACTTCGACTTTATGGTGACTCATGGCATGGTTCCTGTGAAAAGGCCGCCGAGCAGTTGCGGAGCGTTGTAAAGACGGAGCAGGATGAAAAGGCCGACCCAGCCGCCCATGAAAATAACTTCCTCGCGGCCGAAGTGGCTTTGTGGTCGTGTTGTATGGAATTCACCGGCAAAGCCCCGGGCCAGCATCGCCATGTGAATTCGCTCGGCTCGGTCCCAGGTTCGGAGCAAGAGATGACCGATCAGAGAACCGAAGTGACGAATACCGAGACCACGTTTACCAAAGGTGCGGAGTTGGTGTGCTCGTGCAGTCCGCACCCCTTCATCGGTCAGGACAAAAATGTAACGGTAAAGAAAGAGTAATTGGACGGCGAAAACCTTCGGCATTCCCATTTTTCCCAGGGCTTCGCAGATCGCTGGAAAGCCGGTTACGGCCACCAGAATGATGGCGACACTGGCGGTAAGGAGTGCTCGGACGAGGATTGATATACAGGAAATCCAGCCGCCCCAGATGTCGAGCGAACCGAATTGCATGAGTACCTGCCTATCGAACACCGGGTTAAAAATGCCGATGACCAGGGCAAAAGGGATCACGATCAGAATTTTACGCAGGATATAGCCAAGGGGTAATTCGCCCACCGCAATTAAGGCCGCCGGGTAGAGTAGGAAGGGCAGCATTGCTGAGATCTCGTAACGGTGAAAGGAAACCACGCAGAGGATGAAACACAAGGTCGTCAGGACTTTTGCTCGCGGGTCGAGACGATGGACGGCCGTTTGCCGCATTGCCAGCAGGTCAAGTTGTTTGAAATCGAGAAATGTGCCGTCTATTGCCAGCATCGTTTTGCTCCGTTATCGGTCATAATCCCGCGTCACGATTTCCTGACTGTACGTTTTCTGAGAAAGATACCAGCCAGGAGGCAAAAGAGCAGAGTGATCGATCCGCCGACAAGCCCGGAAAGACTTGTGCCGATACGTTTATCTTCAGCTTGCGGAAGTGAGCCTGATTCATTTGCTGCCGCGGCAGGCAGTGCATAGCCGGGAAGCAGGGCTGTTTGCTCCTGAATCTTAGCTAGCTTGCTCTCCTTCTGGTGCTCTGTCTCCGCTAACTCCTCGGACCCCGTGATCTTCGCGATTGACCATTCGAGACCGTCTGGATATTCGGAGGCGAACCAGGAGAGAACACCGCCGATTAATGTGGCGGCGAGCAGAAACGTGATGATTAATGAACGGATTGGCAGCTCGCCAAGCGGTTTGTCTTGCAGAACACTTTCTAAGACTTCTGGTCTGGCACGATAAACAAAGGAGACAACCAGTGCGGTGACCACCCCTTCGACAATACCGATAGCGAGGTGAATCGGTTGCATCAGCAGGAGAAAGGTGTCGAACGGTATTGAGGCAACCCCAGAGGCAACCGTTTGTAACACGACCCCGAAAGAGCCGAATTGCAAGCCGACCACCGCGGCGATGATTGCCGCTACGACCATTCGCGATTGTTGCGGGTTGCGGCCGACTATTCTCTTATATATGAGCGGATAAGCAATAAATGCCGGGAACACGCCGAGGTTGAACATGTTGCAACCGAGAGCGAGAAGGCCCCCGTCAGCGAAGAACAGAGCTTGCACCATCAGTACCGAGGAGATGGTTAAAAAGGCGGCGGAAGGGCCGAGCAGGATGGCGAGCAGCAGGCCCCCGCCGAGATGACCACTCGATCCTGTCGCCGGTATTGTGAAATTAATCATCTGCGCTGCGAAGACGAATGCACCGAGTACCCCCATGAGCGGGACTTTGCGCTCGTCGAGGTTTCTGCTCACTCTGGATGAGCAGAACGCGATCGTCCCGGCCGAGGCGGCCCAGAGTGTCCCGCCAACTACGGGAGAAACAAGTGCGTCTGCCATGTGCATGGTTGAACTGCCTTTCGCTGTTTGTGAGCGGTATCAATCTCACCAGACAGCGATGCTAATGTCGAGATTGAGTGGTTGTTATGGCACAGTCAAGATGTTCAGGAGATACAATACGAAGGGCCATTATTGTGACACTCTAGGAGCCTGAATGGGTCTGGTCAAGCAAAAAAGTGCTACGAAAAAAATAAACGTAGCACACGGAACCACATGCCATGAAGTTGCTTACAGGGTGTTTTGTTTTGCGACAAATTGGAGAGGCTCTTTACAGCTGCGGCAGAGAGCCTGGTCACTGCGTGAAATCCGATTGTGCATGATGCTGGTTAAACGATATTCACGGCAATTGCAGGTGTAAAGAAAAGCACGAGGCACCACGCGCGCTGGTGTGGTCTGATATGAGTGACAGCGACGTGCTTCAAGACCAAAGCATTGTCGCATGACGACTTGCCACTCCGGGCCATGCGGGCGAGGTCGTTGACGTTTTTTGCGCGCGTGCCAGTTGACCACCAGATGAGCGACTTCGTGCGGGATGGTTTGGCTCAGGAAATCATCAAGGTTATCCGCCAGCAGTTGCTGGTTGATGCGCAGGCAGGTTTCACCGTTGCGATCAACTCTGGCCTGGCCGGCACATCGGCCACGCAACGAGAAGTCGATCACGGCATCTGGCAGTTCAATGCCATAGAAACTGCGGGCACGCTGCTCTGCCTCACGGATGGTTTCTTCGGCTTGTTGTTGGAGGATTTTGTTGGGCATGTTCGCTGAGTTGATTAGGGTTTTTGTTTTGGCCGATATCTTTTAGAAGCATCGATATGATACAGGCAGTTGGCTTGAGTCACAAGTGGTTCAATGCTTTAAGACGATGAAACTAAGGCAGGTCACGTTGAACGGTTTTGATCAGTTCCCGGGCCGGTTGATATCCGGAATGAATGCCGAGTGCCTTTTCGCAATCATCCAGAACCAGATCATAACGTTGCATGTCGTAATAGGTTTGAGCCCGACCGAAGTAGTTCTCAGGACGGTTCGGGTTGATTTTTAAGGCCTGGTTGAAATCCAATAGTGCCCGTTCAGGTTTTTTCAGGACACGATAGCAGAGCCCGCGGTTAGCATAGCCCCGATCACTTTCTGCATCATATCTGATGGCGCTGGAAAAATCCTTGAGTGCTCTCTGATGATTGCCCATGGCAAAATAAGCCATGCCTCGATGATTATAAACCAGGCCGCGCACTTTGCGGTCGAGTTGCATGCCAAGCAATTGACCATAGAGGGCAATGGCATTTTCCAGATCGTGGTTACTGTGGGCTTTGAGAGCGCGCAGCATGGTCTTTTCCAGATGGCTGGCAATGGTTGAAGGGGTCGGTTTCATGCGGGCGGGTGGCGTTGTCTTTATGGGGTGAGAGATTGCAATATAATCCAGGCCCTGAGCTTCTTCCTCAACGATGGCGCGTCGCTTGCGCCCGTATTGGCGGATTTCCTTCTGGTAGTCACGAATCTCCTGAAAAATCAGGTCGGAGAGTGTCAGGGTTGCATTGAGAGATGCCAGCTTACGACGAATCGACTGGTTGGGTAGTGAAATGTCGGATTTGTAAACCAACTCATGTTCAACTTCGGCCCAGGCCTCCTGCAATGTGGTTCGCAGTTGAATTTCGCAAACTTTCCGCACTCCTGGTATTGATCGTCCTGTCAGTTGTGTATCGAGGCGAATAGCCAGATGCACTGAGTCGTAGCCGAACTCACGAAATGAATGCTGATCGGCTTTGCGCTCTGTTTCCATGACTTCAAAATGAGTGGCAATGAGACTGGAAACCGTTTCAATATCTTCCAGGAAGGGACAAACTATTCGCAGGCCGAAAAAATCACTAAGCTTCACTATGCGAGGGCTATTGTTGGTGGCATTCTGCTTGCGAAGTTTGTCAAAATAGGCCTCAAAGCTTTTTACACGATATTTGATCGCTGGAGTGAAGCCTTGTTGCTCAAGGATCAAGCGAACGTCCTGGGCAAGTTGCTGCATCGCCGCCTTGTGCAGCGGCAACTGTTGGTCATAAAGAGCTTTGGTCTTGTGCTGTTCCGGAAGTCGGAGATGGTCGGTTGCAGAGGTCTTCACGCAGCGCTCCATTGTGTGCACTTATTCATTCCAAGCAGCAAGATTACATCAATTACAGTGTAAACGAAGATGTGGCTGAGGCAAGAGGGGATGGAGAGGAACAGCGTTGGCAACGGATTTTGATCTCATGGTTGAGAATTACGGCAGTAGTTTTTTAACCTTGTTAATCAGTTGCTCTGCAGTAAACGGCTTGCATAGATAATCGTTGACCATGGATTCCTCGGCAATCTCTTTGAGCTCCTGCTCCTCCTTGGAAGAAATCAGGATGATCGGGATGTGGGCACTTTTCTCGCGTTGCTTGAGCAGCTTGGCTTTTTTGGCGCCAGACATGAGTGGCATGATGACGTCGAGAATAATCAGGTCAGGAGGAGAATTGCTGTAAATGATATTGTTGGAGTAAATGCCGCAGTCCGCTGTTGATACCTTAAAATCGGCTTCTTTGAGGTAGTCGCCGACCATGGCCAGGAGAACAGGATCGTCATCAATTACAAGTATGTGTTGTTTCATAGTCTCATCGTTTTCAGAATCAGTTAGGGGGGAGCAACCTGTAGCTCAATCATCACCCTAGCATTTTTTACCGCTTGTTGCGAGGTAGATATATGAGATTATTATATAATTCCAAAGCAGCAGTATTACATCACGGAAAACAAAAAGGGCCAGACTGAGTTGCGAGGGGATTTATGGGAAAGCCCTGGCCTTGGAAGCGCCTGGGGCTTTGTTTTACTGTTAATCGTGATTTATAAGAATGGTGATTTCAACCCTAGCTTAACAGTAAGGTTTGTTTATAAAAATAACTAATTAAATCCTGGCTTGACAGTAAAGAATTGCTCTAATAAAGTTCAGTATAGCTAACTTTAATCAAGGCAATAGCACTGCGGATAGCTCGAAGGAGTCAGGGCAAAAAAAGACTTATAAAATACAGCAAATAACTACAGAGGATGTGAAAAGAAGGATGAAGGTCAATAATGCAGTCCGACCAACTGTTAAATAGCGAGGAAGCCTGCACCTTAGCGAAAAAGGTGAGATTTTTACTATCCCGAACCTGGAGGAGAGTTGGAATAACCAAAAAAGTAGGAGGTTTGCTTTTTTATTATCCTATCGATCTGGATGCAATAGGGTTCAGTTTTGATCAATAAGGAATAGTTTTGGAAACAGCAAAAGGGGATTTTAAATTTATTCTGGCTGTTGTTCTGGCAGTAGTTGTCCTTTCTATCGGCGTCAATGTTAACTTCGTTCGTGCCGTTGAGAAACAACCGACGGAGAGGGGTACTACAAAAACACTTGCCTCTGAAGTAAGACTGACAAAAGTCACCAATGACTCCAAATGGAATCAAAATTTTACCAGCTCAGGCAATAAGACTATCCAGAGCCAAACAGTTAAAACCAAAACAATCAAAAAACAAAATCTTTCTATAGATCAGCAGACTGGAATTAAACAACAAAGAGTACAGTGGCAAGAATGGGAATCTGCCGCTTGGCAAGCTTCGAAAGATGCGATTAACGTCTGGCTTGCCACGGCCCACTTTCAGAATATCTCAATTTACGCATCAGAGGCGGTTTGCATTTCTCAATGTCTCTATGGCTTACCCCTGGAATCTCAATTAAAAGCATTCATGCTAAATCGCGGAGTTCCCCAGAATGTAGCCTCTTCTTTCGCTGCCGGAGTTGGTGAAGCCTGGGCCACCTGGCAAAATGGCGTCAGGGTCCCAGAGCTGGACTGGTATCCTGCATTTATTGGATATTCTGGGCCCCAGGCCGGTCCCATGCCAAATGTCCCTATGCCTTTGAGCGTTCTTGTCAGTGAAGGTCTTAAAGAAATCACCACGGCCAGTCTCCTCGAGCAGAGAATTATTAGAAATCTTGGAAAAGCCGCAAATTCTGGTGTTGCCAAAACTGCGGTAGAAAATTTTAGCCGTCATTTTAGCCTTAGTACTCAGAGATGGCTCTCCAGAGCCATCATCAAGAACGTTATGGGGAAAGGGCCTGTTCCATCCTGGAATCCGACAGACTCCTCTGCTGGACCGGTTGTAGGTGGCAGTATCATCGCTGCTCCGCCACACATTCATGGTAACTTCAATTAGTCTTTTGCCTTTAACCTCATGATTGTCCTTGACGTATATTCGGATCCTGAATCTTTCCCATCAAGGCTGAACTGGTTTTCATCACTAGGTACAATTTTTATTTTTTTGCAGCAGACCAGGCGGGACAGAAGAAAGCACTCGCACTGGCCCTGGTGACCAGTTTGACTAACTTAGTAGCATTCAGTACCCATAGTATGCGGGAGTAGGTGGTTGGAGGCTCAAATCCTCTCGCCCCGACCAATTAAAATGAATCCTAAAAGTTGCTCTATATCTAATGGGCAACCGAAATCGATAGATTCTTCTGAATCCGACAACCCCTGACTTATGAGAAATCTTGAGATTGTTGTTCGAGCCTAAGCTGATCTCTCCTAGTTGGACTCAAAGCAACGATATGTGAATTAGAATTCCATGCAGGGACATAGCCTCTCTTAGTTCATTCGGACGTTACGTGGGGGTTTATCCTTGTAAACCTGCTGCAACTTCACTTCAGAGCCATCCACGGCCTTGCTGATAGCTTCAGCGATACCTTTAGCCTGTTTTCTGACGGCAGGATCGTCCTGATCCTCAATGGTCACAGTGAATGTAAGTTTATACTCGTTCATGTCTTTTTCCCTTAGAGGCTGTCGGATTTGACAGAGTTTACATGAGCGAAAGAATGTAGACGAGAATCTTTGTGCCCAGAATCATCCCGATCAGCCCAACCGGATAAACCGTTGCATAAGCTGAAGAGGGGTAAGATGAGTTTGTGTAGGAGTTTATAGCGGCAAGTCCTGGTGTACTTGTCATGCCGCCAGTCAAAACACCAAGCATCCGTAAAAATGGAATTTTCAGGACATACTTACTCATCGCGACGCAAGCAATCATTGGTATTATTGTCACGGCAAGACCAGCTACAACAAGTTCGACCCCTTGTGAGGTTACTGTCTCAATGATCGTAGCGCCGGTCTTGGTTCCAACTGTCGCTAAAAAAAACATAAGACCAAGCTCTCTTAAAAATGAATTAGCGGTTGTTGGCATTTCCCAGATAAATGGACCAGTCTTGTAGAGATAACCGAGAATGAGCCCTGAAACCAAAACCCCACCGGTAACACCTAATGAAAAACGGCCGAGTAAGGGGAGATCAAAAGGGACCTGTCCGATGATAAACCCTGCGACTAAACCTATCAGTATGGGAAGAAGACTAACCTTATAGGTTTGTTTGACGTCGTTACCGAGTATCCGACTTACATTCTTCAGGGCATCCTCTTCACCAACGACATGAATGATGTCACCAAGATGGAGCTTGGTGGTGGACGACGCAGGTAGATCTATCTCGTTTCTCGTTATGCGAGTCGCCTGGACTCCAAAGGTTTCCCTTAAGTTCAGGAAGCCCAGGGTGTGACCTGCGGCGCTTTGCTTGGAAACAATAATGCTCTTTTTAGTGAGTACTTTATTGAAGGCTATTTCGCCATCAACAGCTTTTCCTAAAAATAATTCAATTCGTGCCAAATCCTTTTCGCGCCCTGCAATCCTGAGCTTATCTCCTTCACAAAGAATGGTTTCGCCGGTCACCAGTACCGGTTCCTTGGCGTCTTTCCGAAGAAGACGGGTCAGAACGACAGGTGCGATCTCTTTGAGCTTTAGATCAATGATTTTATTGCCAAACAAATTAGTGTTGGTCACCTCTACATGGTGAAAGGTAAAGGGTGGATTGTTCTCGGTTCTCTCCTTGCCAATACTGATTTCTTCGCTCTTGATATCGATGCGCATAATTTTGGGCAGAAGATTGACAAAGACAATCATACAGATGATACCGCCAGCATAGGTCACACCATAGGCCGCTGCAGCATTCCCTTCAACAGCCTCAACGGCAACAGCAAGGCCAGGCGAACTGGTCAAAGCCCCGGCAAACAAACCTGCTCCGGTGGAGACATCAAAATCAAACAGCCAACAGCTCAATACTGTCATCAACCCGGCAACGGCAATAATGGTTACGGCTCCTATGGCAAGGGTAAACCCCTGCTTTTTGAATGACGTAAAAAACCCTGGCCCGGCAGTGACTGCAACGGAATAGATAAAAAGGACCAGCCCGAGAGTCTGGAATTCGGATGGCAACATATAGCCAAAGTGACCAAAGGCCATGGCCACAAAGATGATCGCCGCAGAGCCTAAAGAAAATGACTTGAGCCGAATGCGGCCGAGGGCCTCACCAAGGATGATGATTGTGAAGAGCAGAAAAACGGAGTTCGATAATAGTGCTGTCATGATGTCTCCGAGTAGATGTTGTCCCTGGCCCACTGATCAATACCAAGTGAAACAGAAAAACAGAAAAGGGCCAGCAATTAAGCTGACCCTTGAATTAGTGGCTCCCCGAGTAAGACTCGAACTTACGACAAGCGGATTAACAGTCCGCTGCTCTACCAACTGAGCTATCGGGGAATGATATATCGTCTCTAACTTGTCGATTCTTAAAGTTTTAAGCCTTGTAATCGGCTACAAAACCGGGGCAATCTACCCCTAAGAACCCTTGTATTCCCAAGACGACAGGAGGACGTTATACACTTTGGTCTTTTTTGTGTCAATATCTTTGTGTCTCCGGGACGAACCATGGTTGTCAATCCTTCATTTATAGACAAGTCAGCGTTAGTTTTTTCCGCATTGAGTTTGTCCGTAGTCAGCAAGCTCGTTGCTTGAGGATGCTCGTATCATGGGTAGCAATGCAGGGGTAAACTTAACCGCAAGCAAAAGGCACTACACACGTTTAATAAAATAATTGACGGTAAATAAAAAAATTGATAGATTAGGCCCTGTTATTAAAAATAATTGCGTATTATCGTTATTAAAGAGGCCTTTCAATGAAAAAATTTCCTTTTCTCTTTGTCTCAGACACCAGCCAAAGTGCGGAGACATCGAGGGCCGTTAAGGCTGGCCAGATTCGAAACATTGGGCCAAGACTCTACACGACAAACCTCAAGGATTCGCCAACACAGATTGTGCGCCAAAATATCTGGCAAATTCTTTCGATTTTGCTCCCCGGTTCTGTTGTGAGCCACCGATCCGCACTAGAAAGCAAAATATCTCCAGGCGGGCGGTTCTATGTAACAAGCAAATATACTCGGACCATCGACCTTCCTGGAGTGACCATCGTTGTCCTTAAAGGCCCCGGGCCACTTGAGGATCGCGACTCAACAATCCTGGGTCTGTACGTCGCCTGCCGCGAAAGAGCCTACCTCGAAAATTTTGCACCGGCGAAGTCCCGTGGTAAAGAGTTGAAAGTCCTCTCTCAGGAAGCAATTGAAGAGAGGCTCGCAGCCATACTGGCGAGTGGCGGAGAAAAAGAGCTTAATCGCCTTCGTGATGGGGCGCGGGAAGTATCGGAACTCCTCGGACTAGATGCAGAATTCAGACGACTTAATGATCTGATAGGTGCCGTTCAAGGAACACGTGAGGCGAAGCTGTTGTCTCCACTCTACAAGGCCCATCGTATCGGAGAAGGATATGACCCAAGTGCGGTTGAACGGTTTGCTGCACTGAGGGCAGCAATTGCTAATGCGGCATTTCCTGTACGGCAGTCATCACCGGAAGACTCTACAAATTTTTATAATGTTGCTTTCTTTGATGCATATTTTTCAAACTTTATTGAA
>RCNA010000147.1_pt1 | contig 10613 bp, 12 predicted proteins | sample 2041331 | NCBI WGS metagenome assembly RCNA01 (sample SAMN09708233, study PRJNA481090) | Marine sediment metagenome, whole genome shotgun sequencing project. | reverse complement strand
AGCTTTAGCACAAAAATCCGGCTAGGGGTGCGCTGACTGGGTCGGTGCATCAGCGTACAACGGGGCGGATTTTGCATGCATATGTTTGCTGTTTTGATGATGCAGAACGCATGTCATGGTTCATTAGACGTTTCTTCGGCGCAGAGTACATTGCCGGGGTGACGCAGTTCATAATCGTTTTACGTGAAAGGATCAAGAGGCTATGTCGGAACTTAACTATGTTGATATCAGTAATCTGCTGATTGAAAAGGGCAAGGTGCGTGGCAAACCTGTTGCCATAAGCCTGTTTAAGGACAGCGTACCGTCCGGTTATGAGCCCATTGATGATACCCCTTGTGCCATTGTGCGGTATGCCATGGATGAGGGGCGCAGTGTGTATTTCGATGCTGAGCATCATGACTGTCTTGTCGGTATGCATCATGCCGGTATTGTTCCAGGCAAAAAAGAAATTGTGACAGGGGCCTATCTTTCCGAGACCGGAGATTTCTTTACAACTGAGGGAGCGTCCAGGCTGAAATCCAGTGATGCTGTTCTGCCTCCGGGCCTGGTATGTGCTATCGGCGCGGCACCTTTGGATAGCGTGCCCGAGGGTGTGCATGTGGACTGGATTGTTGTGGTCTGTAATCCGCACAACGCTAATGCCATTGCCGGATGCCGGATGTGTGCTGAAGGGGTGCGGGCAGACGCGGTTTTTGGAACGTCTTTGTGTGTTGAGCTTTTTGCCACCCCGTGGCAGAAGCGTAACTGTATGGTTGCCAGCGGTGATTTCGGTGGCCGCATGCATAATCGCATCAAACAGGATCAGGTCTTTGTCATTATCCCGATTGAGCATGCGCATTTTTTGCCGCCGATGCTCAATAATATTCGGGTTGATGTCAAGAAATCGCGGCGCATGACCAAACCAGCGCACTCGCCGTTTTGGAAAAAAGATGGCAATGGCGCTGCTCCGGACGAGGGCTTGAGCGCTGAGGTTGATGAGGCATCCCCGTCTTCCGCTGAGTTGTTCACCATGGAATGGGATGAAGAGTCACGCGCGATGATGGCCAAAGTGCCGGAAGGCATTCTTGAGATGGTGGTTGGCAATGCCGAGGAATATGCACGTAAAAAGAAGTATGCTGTTGTTACTCGCAAGTCGATGCAGGAGCAGATGGCCGAGATGGGCATGGATCTCGATGAGATGATGGCGTCAGTGTAGGATGGGCTTAATCTAGAGTCTTTTAACGCAGTGCTTCAGGAGGATAGTATATGTCCCGCAACAAGGAATTAGCTCAAAAGCTGAAGGAACATGAGGGCTATCAGCGGCCGATCATTGCCTTTAAACTGACTGACGAAGAGCCTCAAAATGCTGAGTGCTACGGGGATGACATGTCGTTTTTGTGCGCAATTGTCGCCGAGGTATATGAAGGTCGCAAACCGCTCTACATCACGAATAAAAATATTTTATGCGGTGGTGGCGTGTATTCCGGCCTGGGACAGCGCCCAGTCGTAAAAGAGGAGTTTGACATGGGCATGGAGGGCACCACTATCGGGCTCAACTGTGCGTATGCATCCCGGCAGGTTTTTCGCCGTGTTAATCAGCAGATCAAGCATTTTTATAAGCATCATCGCTATATGATTATCGGTGCTCTTGAGGATATGGATGATTATGACATGGTGATGATTACTGCAGATGCCAATAAGATTATGCGGCTGTGCAAGGTCTACACCTGGGCCACCGGTGAGTTGACTCACGGTTTGACCGGTACGGCCTGGTGCGCTAATTCATTTCCGCTGCTGTACCGCGACGGCGGCCTGACCTATAATATGGGTGATCCGCCTTCGCGGGTGCTTATGAATCTTGACGGGGGTGAGATGTTCGGTTTTGTTCATCGTAATACCTTGGAGCTGATTGTTGAAAATTTTAAAAATATTTCCGACGGTAATGTGATGTAGCCTTTTATTGCACACTGCACAGTTTAGGAGAAAGACTCTATGGCATATAAAATAACCGACCGCTGCATTATGTGCGGAACGTGCTGGGAAATTTGTCCCACAAAGTCCATTAAAGAATTTGACTGGTATTACGCAATCGATGATGAGAGTTGTGTTGAGTGCGGGGCCTGTGCTCGTGTGTGCCCAAATGTGGCGATTGCGCGGCAAAAACAGGACTGAAGCAGGCGTATGCCGGCTTATCAGGATATCCGATAGATTTGTGGAAAGGACATCATGACTACGTTTTGTACCGAGGCCGATCTGAGTGCGTTCCCTGCGCATGTGCGGCCTTACTTGATACCCGAATATACGGGCAACTGCGTGTATGATTGCATTGCCTGCGCGTATACCGGTTCTCTGGATCGCTTTTTGTATACCTGTCCGGACTGCGGCAGTCTGCTTAAAATCACTGATCTGTCCTTTGACGAATTAAAAAAAATACCGGGCCCGATATGGCGTGAAATTTTTGATTACCGCAGCCTACTGCGCATTGAGGCACTTCAAGGCATTTTTTTGTTTAAGGAGTTGTTGTTCCCTGCCATCCCGTTGCAGGATATCATTTATCTGGGCGAGGGGCATACGGCTCTGGTGCGTGCTAATGAGCAGTTGAGTCGTTATGTAGGGTCAAGTTTTTTTATAAAGAACGATGGTTTTAATCCCTCGGCCAGTTTTAAAGATCGCGGTATGGCCAGCGCCGTGAGTTATATTAACCACGCTATCCGTTCGCGAGGCCTTACGGAAGTATTGGGTATCTGTGCGTCAACCGGCGACACGTCCGCAGCTGCTGCACTGTATTTGAGCTACCTTGACAGTTCGGTTGTCAAGTCTGTCGTATTGCTACCCAAGGGTAGGGTTACGCCACAGCAGCTTTCCCAGCCTCTTGGTAGCGGGGCCACGGTACTTGAAGTACCGGGTGTGTTTGATGATTGTATGCGCATTGTTGAACAGTTGGCTGAAAACTATCAGGTGTGCCTGCTGAACTCCAAGAATCCGACCCGTATAATGGGTCAGAAATCCTATGCCTATGAAGTGGCCCGGCAGCTTGGTTATGAAACGGCTAATCTGACGGTGGTGGTGCCGGTCGGCAACGCCGGCAATATTACTGCAATTATGGAGGGCTTTCTGGATATGCAGCGTCTGGGCATTATTGAAACCCTGCCGCATATTCTGGCCGTGCAGAGCCGGCATGCAAACCCGGTAGCCCTGTGGCGCTCATCAGGTGAGTACAATCCTATGACAGTTAGTCCGAGTGTGGCCCAGGCTGCCATGATCGGTGATCCGGTTTCATTTCCCAAGGTGCGCGCACTGGTTACAAGCGATTTCGACGATCGATTTAGCTGTATTGATGTAGAAGAGCAGGAGATTATTGAAGGTATGCTTCAGGCAAACCGTTGCGGCAGTGTGGTGTGCACCCAGGGCGGCGAGTCGATTGCCGGGTTGCGCAAGGCCGTTGCGAACGGCATTGTCGAATCTGATCGTACTTTCGTTGTCGACTCAACGTCGCATCAATTAAAGTTCTCAAATTTTCAACAGATGTATTTCGATAATTCATTTCCTGCTGACTACGAAATTAAACCCCGATCAGAACTTGTCAATGCGCCGGTGCAGCTTGATGCCTCCGCCGGGGCCGTGGCTGATTATTTGAACTTGAAAAAGAAATAAGACGATATGAAAAAGATTTTAATAGTGGATGATAGCACTACGATTGCCAATGCAATGCAGCGTTTCCTTGAGGCAGCAGGATATGAAGTTGACACGCGATATGAAAGTGAAACTTTTTTTGACGGTCGCGCGACAGAATTTGATCCCGATCTTTTGATCCTGGATGTCAACATGCCGCATTTTGACGGTTTTTATGTTCTGGAAATGGCCATAAAACAAAAAACCTGTCCGCGTGCCAAGATTATGATGTGTTCAACAAAAATTTTTGAACAGGACCTCAATAGGGCTAAATCGCTTGGTGCCGACGAGTTTTTGATAAAACCGTTTAACGCCGATCAATTGCTATCAAAAGTTTCCGAGGTGATTGGTGCGTCCTGAGTCTGCTGCCGGTATCATGCTTGCATGAAAGTGATGTGCTATACATTATGGCCAGTGATCTTGAAATTCGTTTTTGGGGCGTTAGGGGTTCAATGCCTGTATGCTCGCCTGAGGTGGTATCCTACGGCGGTTGTACAGCATGTGTGCAAATAATCGCTGATAATGGTACCCATATCGTGCTTGATGCCGGTACCGGCATTCAGGCTCTGGGTCGGGAGTATCTAAAAAAAGGGATGCCCGACAACTGTGCTGTGTTTATTACCCATGCGCACTGGGACCATATTCAGGGACTACCTTTTTTTGCACCGGCGTTCGTGCCGGGATACAACCTGTCTTTCTTTGGCTGCAATCAGGGAACGTTTGTGTTTGAGGACATACTGCGGGAACAGATGCGCAGTCCCTTTTTTCCGGTTGAGCTTGAAAGCTGGCAGGCGGACATTTCCATACAATCTATTGCCGAGACCACCATAGAATTCAATGGTATTTCTGTTACATCATTTTTTGCTGAACATCCGGGCATGACGCTTGGTTTCAAGGTGAGTTATAAGGGCAAAAACATAGTCTATTTACCTGATAATGAACCTTTTGCACACTTTGATCTGGTGAAGGTTTTTAGCGAACGAAACATAGATATCGCTAATGCTGATATTGAAAGTATCTGCTTGTTTGACCAAAAAAAATATTTTTTTGATTTCATTCGATCCGCAGATGTTCTCATTCATGACGCACAGTATACGCCTGAGGAATATCCTACTAAAGCCGGTTGGGGACACTGCAGTTTTACAACTGCAGTAAAATCGGCAATATACGGACAGGTAAAACATCTTGTATTATTTCATCATGACCCGCAGCGCACCGATACCCAGATTGGAGAGCAGGTGCAATCATGTGCCGCCATGGTTCGCGCTACCAATTCCGGGTTGCTCGTTTCGGCAGCTTCGCAGACTGCAGCGCCTCTTTTCCTCTGAGATTTCATCCGGGAGTGTTCCCGGGTTTGAATGTTACTCCCGCCAGCCGGCCTTTTTGAGCCGTTCAATGATCTCGTGCAGCAGCATTGCGGTTGCGCCCCAGATATGATGTCCCGAGAATGAAAAACCCGGTACCTCGCGTTCAGTGCCGAAGATATTTTTGGTTGCCTGCGTATGTGCATCAGCTGTGCATACTTGGGAAAGTGGAATCTGAAATATCTCAGCAACTTCATGTAGGTCGGGTATACAGGACGGAATGCCGGGGTGCCAGGCTACGAATGGGTGTACAACGAAATCGGACGCACAAATGTAGGCGGGCTCAAGGCCTCCGGCGATAATAAGCTCTTCAGGTGATATGCCGATTTCCTCATGGGTTTCACGCAGTGCACATACAAGCGGTAGTTCGTCCTGCTCAAGGCGTCCACCGGGGAAGGATATCTGCCCGGGATGATGGCGCAAATCATCCCGGCGTTTGATTACAATAACACTCAGGTTTGTTGCTTCCGTAAACAGTAAAATTAGTACAGCTCCGCAGCGTGGTTCGCCCTGCAGTTCGTCAGGCCGTTCGGGAATGCGGTCAAGAGGCGACATGGCAATCCGTGTACCCAGTGTGTCAAAATTTTTCAAACAAACAGCATCTTTGATAATTTGGTTTAGATTCATTTTAGGGCTTTTTGTGTAGAGAGGAGTTTTTGCCGGCACGCTGCAGGGTTATCCAACGGATGGGACATTAACACAGCAGCAGGCTTTGAAAGTATAGTGACACGTTTAGGCGTGTTTTACAGCACGAGTCCGGCGTAGGTTTTTTTTTGGAAACATATCTTGCGTCGGGCACCTGTCCATCGTTGTTTGTCGGCCAGCAAACGCATAAAAAGCGCACCTTCATGGATGAGTGTTCCGCCGACCACATCTACGCCGCGTTCAAAAAGCGGGTCAGGAAAAAAACCTGCGGTTGGGCCGATAACGGAAACAAATGCGTCGCTTTGGCACTGATCCAGAATAGAATCAAGGGTGTTGTTGTAAACAGTGGTGCTGGTGCATAGTATTTTGTTGCAGTGCCGCAGTTCAGCAGTGTCAAGCGTGACATGTATTTGGGGAAAGCGCTGTCGGTATGAGTCATCCAGCTCAATAACGGTGAGGCGGGCACCGCAGGCCTCAATACGTTTAATGAGGGGGGTAAAAAATCCGACCATGCCGATATGGTCCCCGGATTGTATCTCAAGCAGTCCGAGTGAGTCAGTTGCGGTGTCAAGCATAGTCTTGCTTGAGCGCATGACGTGGCTGCACATTGCGTTTAAGGCAGCCATGGCCAGCATGTGTTCAAGGGGATCAGGGCTGCCAAAACAGGCTGCAAGATCCGCTGGTGAACGGGTACTAAGCGGATCTGATCGGAGTTTTGCGTAGGCTTGATCGCATTTTTCAGGCAACAGTACGTAACTGATTCCGACCGAATCATCGCTCAGGCGTAGGGCCATAAACTCTGAATCTTGGGGTTGCCCACCTTTGAAAAGCGGCGGCAGGAAGACTTCAGTAATGTCAGGAATGCTGACGGTCGCCGCCAGCTTGCGTGCCATGGTACGAAAATCGTCGAACAGGCTTGAAGTTTGTGTGTGCATATCGTGTTGTTTGTAATCCGCCGTGCACGCTACTATGCGTGACGGGAAATGAGTGTTTCTATGTCCTCGCGTCCAGCGCGAAACCGGTTGACCACGAAGTTTTCATCAGGATAACCGATAGAGATAAAAAGCGCCGGCAGCGTATCTTCAGGCAGGTTCAAACTTGTCTGGATTGCATCTGCATACATCAGGGTCAGGGCAACTGCACATGAACCCAAGCCGCGGGCATGGGCGGATAGCATGATGTTTTGGGCGGCCATGCCGATATCTATATAGCGCGTTTCGGGCATGTCGCGGTTCAGGGTTATCAGCACTACCGTCGGGGCATTATAAAAACTGAAACTGCCACTTTCGATAAATGATGCATGGCCATCGCCAAGTTGGGCAATAAAAGGCCGGATGCCCCGAAAGAGCTGTTTGGTTCGCTCTACATATTGGGGGGGGATGGTTTTTCCCTTGGATGGGTCGTAGCCCCTGCGCTGTTCCTGGTGAGCTTGTTTGACGGCTTGATTCAGGTTTTGCAGGGCTGCACCTTCTATGACATGAAAATGCCAAGGTTGCTGGTTTGAGGCTGAAGGGGCCCAGACAGCATCGGTGAGAATATCCTCAGTCACTGAGGGCGGGATGGTTTTCGGTAGAAAACCGCGGCAGGTTCTGCGCTCGCGCAGGCAGGTTAATGCATCCATGCAATCAGGCTTCCTTGCCGGAGTTCATAGTGTCCGAGAGGGCTTCAACAAGCCTTGTATAGCAGTCTTCGACTTCCTGCAGGCGTTTTTCAGCGTTGCCGAGAAAGATACCTATCTGCCCTACCTCATCCTTGAGTTGCTCAAAGGTTGTTTCCGGTTCTTGAATGCGTTCAGAGAAGTCCTTTATCTTATTGGTCAGCAGTTGGGCCGACGCTGCAAAAAAATGACATTCTTCATAATCGGTAGTGATGATTGTATTGAGTTGTTCACGTGCTTCAGGGGTTAGTTTAGCCATGGTAAGCCTTTCAGGGATTCAATCCGCGCATTTAGGCTGCGTCTGCGGGTTGATATGAGGATTTGCTTGATAATTTCGTTCGTATACCATATAACTTTTATTATTGTACGGCAAGCCTATTTTAGCGCGTAGCACTCTGTGAAGCTGTGCAAATCGCGCCATCTTGAAATACGGGAGTAGAAGAAATGGAATGTATTTTTGTTAACGGAGGCCGGGCTCTGCAGGGCAGTGTTGCAGCCAGCGGTGCAAAGAATTCAGCTCTGGCAATCATGACCGCAACCCTGCTGAGCAGCGGTGAGCATTGTATCAGCGGGGTGCCGGATCTGCGCGATATCAGCACCATGAAACGCCTGCTTGAGCATCTGGGTGTACAGATTGCAGGAGATAAGGATATTACTTGTGATGCGACCCATATTGATATCGTTGATGCACCCTATGAGTTGGTCAAAACCATGCGGGCATCTTTTCTTGTGCTTGGGCCGCTGCTGGCCCGGTTCGGCAACGCGCGCGTTTCTCTCCCTGGAGGCTGTGCTATCGGTTTGCGGCCGGTTGATATACATATAAAGGCTTTCGAGGCTATGGGGGCTGATATTAAGATTGAGAATGGTTATGTGCATGCAGCTTGTGAGCGCATGCATGGAGCGCATATTTTGCTTGATATGCCCACGGTCGGCGGTACCGAAAATATTATGATGGCAGCCTGTCTTGCGGATGGTGTGACCGTGATTGAAAATGCAGCTAGAGAGCCTGAGATCTCTGATTTGGCGCTTGCACTGCGTTCGGCCGGCGCGCGTATTACCGGAGATGGAACCGGGACAATAACAATAGAAGGTGTTAAGGAATTGAGCCCGATTACACATACGGTAATGCCCGACCGTATTGAGGCCGGAACTCTCTTGATCGCCGGCGCCATTACCGCAGGAGATGTGACGGTTGAGAATTGCCCGGTTGAACACATGGGGGCCACGCTGGAAAAATTGCGCGAGGTTGGCTGTGAAGTCGATGTCTCGGGAACCAGTGTTCGGATACGTTCCAACGGTTCTCTTCGGCCGGTCGAAGTTACCACAAGTCCATATCCCGGTTTTCCAACCGACATGCAGGCACAACTGATGTCGCTGTTGACCCTGGCGGGAGGTACATCCCTGATCAGAGAAACAGTTTTCGAAAATCGATTTATTCATGTCGCTGAGCTTGATCGTATGGGTGCGCACATACGTGTTGAGCGTGATTGTGCTGTTGTAACCGGTGTTGAGCAGCTGGAAGCCGCCCGGGTTATGGCGTCGGATTTGCGCGCCAGTGCATCTTTGATTTTGGCCGGGCTGGCCGCCCAGGGCACAACTGTTGTTTCGCGTATTTATCACCTTGACCGCGGCTATGAAGCGTTAGAGAAAAAACTTCAGCATCTGGGGGCTGATGTCCGTCGTGGGCAGGAATAAGAAGCTTTTAAGTCTTATTGCAGGGAACTATAGATATGCAGATGTTACGATATCATGATGAGGGTTTTAGTGAGGCTTTTGCATCACTTCGAGGACGTGCGAACTTGCCGACGCAGGCAGCTGAACAGGCTGTCAGAGAGATTATAGCAGAGGTTCGGGTCGGCGGGGATTCGGCTTTGAGACGTCTGACAAAGAAATTTGACGGCCATGAGAATCTTATGGTTGATCCCGCAGAGATTTCGAGTGCGCCTGGAAAAATTGATCCCGAGGTGTGGAAAGCACTGCAGCATGCCCATGATCGGATTGAGCGTTTTCATCGCCATCAGGTTTCCAAGTCCTGGCAGACCACTGAAAATAGCGGCGAAACACTTGGTCAGCTTGTACGTCCACTTGAACGCGTTGGCATCTACGTTCCGGGCGGTAAGGCCCTGTATCCATCCTCAGTGCTTATGAATGCAATTCCGGCAAGGGTTGCAGGTGTGTCCGAGATCATTATGGTCAGTCCCGCTGCGCCCGGAGGGCTGCATCCCTTGATTCTGGCGGCAGCAGACCTGTGCGGCATCAGGAAAATCTTTCAGGTTGGTGGAGCTCAGGCTGTAGCGGCTCTGGCCTATGGCACAGAGTCTGTGCCGAGGGTTGACAAAATAACCGGCCCGGGAAATATCTATGTCGCGCTTGCCAAGAAGCTTGTGTACGGTGACGTTGATATTGATATGGTTGCAGGTCCCAGTGAAATTTTGATTGTCTCAGATGGCAGTGGGGATCCGGCCTGGGTTGCTGCAGATCTTCTCTCACAGGCTGAGCACGATGAGATGGCTTCATCTATGCTGGTTACAACCGACGAGGGGTTTGCTGCCCGGGTATTTGATGAATTACAGGCCCGGCTCGTGCAGCTTTCGAGGGTGACAATTGCCCGCAAATCTCTTGAAGACCATGGAGCGATTATAGTTGTGCCTGATTTGGATACCGCTGTTGACCTGGCCAATCAGATGGCACCTGAACACCTGGAGCTGTTTGTTGAGCAGCCATGGGATCTTGTCGATGGCATCAGGCATGCAGGTGCTGTTTTTATGGGATATCATACGCCCGAGCCTCTGGGCGATTACCTCGCAGGCCCCAATCATGTATTGCCTACCGGTGGCAGCGCACGATTTTATTCAGCTCTGTCTGTTGATGACTTTATTAAAAAAATCAGCGTGCTTTGTTTCACCCCCGATGCCCTTGATTCTCTCGGAGATGATGTTGTCCGGCTGGCTTCCTGTGAAAATTTGGATGCTCATGCAGGCAGCGTTGCCGTCCGGCTTAATCGGAAGTAGTATATATGTGTCCCCTCAGTCGTCTTCACTCTCACCCGCTCATTCAAAATGTTGCCCGGGTCGCACGGGAACTGCATGTACCGGTTTACCTGGTCGGAGGAGCGGTGCGCGACGCGTTGCGTGACGTTGATAATCCGCATGATTTTGACTTTGCACTGGCTGACGGCTTTGATGAATTGGTTGCGTGTTTTGCCCGCGAACAGCGCGGGAAGATAATCCCCTGGGATGTTGATCAGAAGCGCATTGTATTTCGGCAGGGCAATGCCCGGGTTACGGTTGATTTTT
>RCNA010000396.1_pt1 | contig 10618 bp, 10 predicted proteins | sample 2041331 | NCBI WGS metagenome assembly RCNA01 (sample SAMN09708233, study PRJNA481090) | Marine sediment metagenome, whole genome shotgun sequencing project. | reverse complement strand
AGAATGTTAACACATGAATTTAGTCGGATGCTTTACAAAAGTACTCCGGCAAGAAAAAAACTATATTCCGACTTTTTGGGAATGCTCCCGGCCGCTATGGCCTCCCCGACTATGAGGAAAAGCCAAGCCGCTCCCAAAGAAAGTCGGACCGCCTCAAGCAGCCGGGGCATAATTTGAGGCAAAATAATCCGATAGGCGAGCTGGAATTGGGAGGCACTGAGGGTGGCCGCCTTGGTAAGGAACGGAAATTAAATAACTGTTGCATTTTGTGCAGGCGACACCCATCACCGTTTGTTTCCCGGTCAGGCAAATGGAGCAGTTATTAAATCCTCATTCCTAAGCTGTTCATGGGGAAGTTTTCCCACAGCCAAACGGATGTCTCTGGTGATTAAGGGAAAAATTCCGATAAAAATGGGCATGCTTCATATCCCGGTTGACACTTTTCAGCCGATTTTAAATCGGTGGGTGGAGCCCACCCTGCTTTTTATCGTAATTACATGTTGATGCAGGATGGCTTTTGTCCACCGAAAGCGTATTGCTATAAAAAGTGTCAACTACTTTTGGGCTGATATGAAGGATGCCCAAAAAGGGGCCGTTTTTCTCCATCTCATATGGTCCTATTCCTGCCTGAATCTCTCGTCTTACGCAAGCAAAATACAATATGTTGTGGCTGGTATGTGTATACAGGTCGCTATTTAGTGGCTGAGTAGTTACAGCTATTTTATATCATTTATACTTTTTTCAAAGTATTAGGGCGTTTCGGGCCGGGAATAGCCATTATGTCTTTGCTCTGTCTTTGGAAATGACCAGCAACAAATCCTCTTCGGAAACAAGGCGATCAGCGTCAGGATTAGGAATAAAGGCTCCGCCTCTTCCTTTCTGCACCCCGAATACCGTGATATTATTTTGCTTTTTCATGGTGATAAAAACATCTATGAATTTTTCCCCGGCCATGTCTGCAGGAACCGGCATGGAATAGAGTTCATTGCCGTAACGGCTACTCAGCAGCTCCGAGACAACCCTGCTGATACCATGATCCGAAGCTGCGCTCGCTATCAGATGACTGCTCAGTTCATTGCCGATAATGACTTCATCAGCATTCGCCCGCAGGCAATGCCGCTCATTGCTTTTGTCCACCAACTCAACCACGCTGTAAACACTAGGATTCATGTTTTCAATGGTCAGCGTAGTGAGAACAACCTTGGCATCACGGGCTGTGGATTCAATATTGTCATCGCCCAAAACAATAATAGTTCGGGCTTTTTTCAGGTTGGCGCTTTCAAGAGCCTCTTCACTGACCACTCCCCGAATAAAAATCAGGTTCTCATCATCAACTGGTTTTTCTTCAATATCAGCCACAAGGACAATATGAGCGTCTTCAGTCTGAGAATCAGCCCGAAGTTCTTTCAAAATCGCTCTGGCCCGGTGGTTCCATTCACAAATAATAATATGATTTTCAATTGTTGATGCGCACATTCCCCTGTTCTCCTTAATCTTCCTGCTGATTAAAATCGTGGCGAAGCTGGCGCTGAACATACCCAGCAGGCCGATGCCGAAACACATAACCACTACAGCCAGCACCCGCCCCGCCAGAGTCGCCGGTGAGATATCGCCGTATCCCACGGTGGTCAGTGTAACAATACTCCACCATATTCCGTTGGCAAAGGAAATATCCTTTTCAAGCCGAGCTATCAAAAAGCCGCTCACTAAAACAATAGCCAGAATGACAGCGAACAGATACAGTATTTTTTCCCGTTGAATAAAAAAATAAAGCCGCTTCAACCGTTTTTTCATAATTCCGGTTTAGCGTTTTGTTGTTTTGTCGGAGCTTTTCTTTGTAGCAGTTTTTTTTGCAGTGGTTTGCTTTTTTATTTTTTTCTTCGTCTTTTTCTTGTCTCTGTCATAGGGACTGTCCACATCATAAACCTGACCGTCAATGGTCAGATCAATGTCGCCGTCATCTTCAAACCTGTAGGTGAAAGGTGCACGGGTTGGAATACCGTAACGGTCCAAGGTGTACTGCTTTCCCTTATAGGTTATGATTACCTGATTTCGAGAGGTGTATTTTGCCTCAAACGGAAGATTAGGGCTGCAGCCGAAAACGTAGAGGCAGGCACCCATGCCAACACATACTGCCAGTAATTTATTTATCTTCATCGCTTTTTTCCACAGTATAATTTATTAACGAATCTCCACCACGTTCGGTCGCACTTCCTGCGGTTATGCGGGATATTTTCCGCTGTTTAGCTCTTAATACTTGCAGGCTACCATTTTCTCCATGCAAAATGAAGAGGGAAATAAAAAATTACAGGGGGGGGGCGTGTTCAGAGGCGTGGAGATTACGGACGGAGCGCAGAGTATGTTTATTGCTTTGAGGATATGCCAAGCTGTCGCATAAAAAGAGAACGGAACTAAGGAACTAAAAACAAAGGAAAGCGACTGATGCGGGGATACTGCCGGACAACGGGGCGCTGGACCGACCGTTGTCCCTGCTTCTTCCGTACTCAGACTTCTGTAACGGTGATAGCTTTTGACTCGCAAACTTCTATACAGGTCTCACAGCCTAGGCATTCGTCCACCTCAACCGGATCTGAGTAGGACTTTGATTTTCCATCGACCTGCTCCTGTTTTGCGCGATCAGCCAACTCAAATACTCCTGCGGGGCAGGAACCAACACACTCTTCACAACCTGTACATTTATCTTTGTCAACAATAACTTCAAACATATTTTTCTCCTTGGTGGCGGCTCCTGATATCAAGAACCCTTGTATAAAAAAAACAGCCTTAGGAATGAGAAAATAACTGCTCCATTTGTCTAACCGGGCAACACACGGTGACCGTGTCGCCTGTACGAAATATGGCAGTTATTTAATTTCTGTTCCTTACGATTCATTGAGTACAACCTATTATGCACTGACTGCGGCAAAGATACCCTTAATATTTTTGCTGTCAATATTTTTTTGCATGATTTGATCTGGAAATACATTCAACAATTTTGTTGCGCATTTTGTTGAACATATATGTGAAGAAAAATTATGTGAAAATGCGGGAGGAAATAGCCGTTGTCCGCCATCTTTCAATTTGAAAATTTTTCCCTTTCGACAAGCATTGTCACAGATTTTTTTGTGTACAGCAGGCGGGGCGCAGGTATTTTTTTTCTGATTCCACCGCTTGACAATTCAACAGCGATATACTAAATAACGCTTCAGTGTTACGAAAATAAAAAAAATATTACTATGCTTATTGCGACCTCACTTGGTTGCGGGTTGAAAAATTGGATCTTACACAAAAGCGTGATCCGAAAAAATAATTCCATATTCAAAAAAGGAGCAAGAAAAATGAAGATTCGAGCCGTGTGTTTAACCGCAATTTTTTTCGCCTGTCTGGCGGGAGAAGCCTTTGCCCATTTTGGGATGATTATTCCGTCGGAAAATATAATTTCTCCGAAAAAGAAAAACGTCAAGCTGAGCCTGTCTTTTTCTCATCCCTTTGAAGGGATCGGTATGGATCTTGTAAAACCTGCTAAATTTTATATGGTTTTCGAGTCGGAAAAAACGGATCTGTTGCCAGAGTTGAAGCCTAGCAAGGTCATGAGGCATATGGGCTGGAAGACGAAGGTGTCTATCAAGCGTCCCGGTGTTTACAGCTTTGTCATGGAGCCGACCCCGTACTGGGAGCCAGCTGAAAACGTGAGTATTATCCATTATACCAAGACCATGGTAGCTGCCTTCGGCGAGGATCAAGGGTGGGACGAGCCGCTCGGCATCGCCACGGAAATCGTTCCGATGACCCGGCCTTTTGGTAATTACGCTGGCAACAGCTTCACCGGCAAGGTGTTGCTCAATGGCAATCCGGTTCCGGGCGCTGAAGTTGAGGTGGAGCTGTATAACAAAAATCAAAAACTGAAAGCGCCGAGCGACTACCATGTCACCCAGGTGGTTAAGGCGGATGAGAACGGCGTATTTTCTTTTACTTGCCCCAAAGCGGGCTGGTGGGGATTCGCCGCCCTAAACGAAGCTAATTATATGCTGAGAGATCCTGATGGAAATGAGAAAGGCGTGGAGCTGGGTGCCGTGCTTTGGGTTTATTTTGATGCGTATAAATAATAAATAACAACTTAATATCAATATCTTATTCACCTATTCTTAATCTTTAAGCAATTCATTCAGGGAACTTCGTTGCCGCATCGTGCCTATCCGAAAGGATAGGCTAATCAGCACCGAAGTTCTTCGCCTGACTATCGTCCTATATTATGCAGTATTTCTACGGCAAGTATCCCTTTCCTTTATCGATGAGTACTGAAAATTCAGGCAGAAAACGCCGTCGCAGGCGCAACGACGGCTACACTTGCCATTGTTGCAAAGAAAAAATGCCTTTTTGCTGGAGTTGCTCCTGCGGCTTTGAAATCTGCCCTGACTGTTTTACGGAAAATAAATGGGGCATGAGCAACGGCCCTACTTGGATCTGTCCTGATTGCGCGCGCATTCATCTGATGGAATAAATTTGGTACTGGTTTCGCTCGATTCAGCAGGTAACGATTTTTAATCCCAGATCCGCCAGCGACATTTTGAAGCCAGCGAAAAACTGGAAGAGGAGTCTTATTTCTTATTGGGCTTGAAAAGTATTTTCCACTAAAGGCTTCGCATCCACTTGGCCCACATGACATTGGATGCAAAAATGCCAGCGAGGGGAAATCTTTTTTGTGGGTTTTCCTTCCCTGTCAGTGTAATGACTCTGATGCGGCTTCGGAATACCAGATCCTTTCAAGCCATGACATCCCATGCAGTCATTCTTAGAGGAGGTAATTGTGTATCCATCCACAGTATGGGGAATCAACGGCGGTTGGTGGATAAAGGTTCTGACAACCGAGGCATGTGGTGGCTTCCAGTCTATTCCCACAGCCGGATTTGAATCGGCAGGGATGTCCGTCCCCCCGCGTAACGATTCAACGTCTTCTCCGTTGGCAATGGAGAAGGAGAAAACAACGATCAAAAGAGGAAATAATATCCTTTTCATAGCACACTCCATCAAGTTCGTTGAGAAAAACGAAACACATTATGCGGACAGATATCAATGCATCGACCGCAGTTAAGACAATTATTTGAAAGAATCAACGATGAGCTCTGTTCATCGCCTTTGAGCGCAGGCCGAATCACCTGAGGTTCGGGACAGACGGCAAAACAGTCCATACAGTCAACGCATTGATCTCGTCGAGCCGCCTTCACCCGAAGAACCGAGACAAAGCTCAGCAGGCTGTACAAGGCCCCGACCGGGCAGATATGTCCGCACCAACCACGCTGCATCACAAAAGCGTCGAAGATAAAAATAGCACCGATCAATAACCAGCCTACTCCCATACCAAAAACTAGTCCCCGCTGGAGCATGGTCACAGGATTGAGATATTCCCAGACAATGGTTCCGCTCGTAGCTGCTAAGATAAGGATTACAGCCAAGAACCAGTAACGCGTTGCCCTGCTCATATTCAAACCCTTTTTCAATCCCAACCGCCTGTTCAGCCAAGCCGCTACGTCAGTCAAGACGTTGACCGGACAAACCCAGCCACAAAAGACTCCACCGCCAATCACAGCATAAAATACCAACACGATCAGCGTACCGATAACAGCCGTTCCCGCAGCGGGATGTCCAGCGACAAGGGACTGCAACATAATCAACGGATCGGTAAGCGGCAAAAAATCAAGGATCGTACTGGCGGACAGCGTCCCCCTGATAATCCAAATTCCTGCCAGCGGCCCGGCCAGAAACATACCCAAGATGCCGAACTGAGAGATACGGCGCAACAGCAGCCATTTATTCGACGCCAACCACCCTTTTGTCTGGATAGCCTCCCTGCCTGGTATTCTTTTACTCATGGCAGTTCCTCCGGTCTTCTGATAGGCAATTTTAAGGCTTCAGGTATCAATGACTTCCCCGCCTTCTCCTTTTCTTTCCAGCCAAGCCGGTAATGCCTGCCCAGTTCGCCCCGCGCCTGCTCAATCGGCAACACCTTAATCGCCGCATGCTCCAAGATACAGGAACGCTCGCACTTACCACAACCGGTGCAATATTTCGAATGAACAGTCGGAATAAAAAGGGCATGCACCCCTGTTCTATGATTTATTTGCATATCCAAGGTAAGGGCCTTGTCGATCACAGGACAATTCCGGTAGCAGACATCACAGCGCAGCCCTTGAAAACCAATGCAACTTTCATGATCAATCAGCACAGCCAGCCCCATCCTAGCCTCATATATTGAGGACTGATTTTTTTCATCCAGCAGGTTTTTTTCATTCAGGGCACCGGAAGGACAGGCCCGTACACAGGGCATATCCTCACACAGTCTGCACGGACTGATCCGTGGAATGAAATACGGGGTGCCAACAGGAATATCATCACCGAATTCAGCCAGCCGCAAAACCGGTTCAAGAACCTCTGATGCGTTCGGATTTATTTCTGCTGGCCCGTCGCTACTTGTCTCCGGCATGTCATTATTGCGCAGGAGGTTGGCATGACAGGCCCTGACGCATTGGCCGCAGCGCAAACAGGCGGTCTGAAACTTCTTCTCAGGTAATGCCCCTGGCGGTCTGACGGCCTGAGGCGGCACAGCCCTGGCAGAGCGCTGATACGCCCCCAAGCCCGCCGCCAGCACCAAAGCCCCAGCGGCAGCCGGGAGGGTCTCGGTCAGAAATCGCCGCCGGGATGCCTCCTTTTGCCGCTTTGTATCTTTTTTATCAGTATTCACTTAGTATCTCTCACCTCAAGCCTTGGTCACCTTAACAGGGCATTTCTTGAAATCCGTCTGCTTGGAAATCGGACAAGTGGCATCCAAAATCAGTTTGTTAACCAACCGACCCGCATCAAACCAAGGGATAAACACCAGTCCTTCAGGCACCTTATTTCGACCCCTCGTTTCCACCGGACAGGTGATCTCGCCTCGTGGAGAAGCAATTTTAACCAACTGACCACGCTTCAGGCCCCGCTTTTTCGCATCATTAGGGTGCATAAAGACCAAGGCGTCAGGCACTGCTCGATACAATTCCGGCACCCTTCTGGTCATCGAACCTGAATGCCAATGCTCAAGGACTCGTCCCGTGCAGAGCCAGAGATTATATTCCTTATCCGGCATTTCTGGAGGCGGCTCGTAAGGCAGAGCGAAAATGGCGGCCTTCCCGTCCGGGTTTCCGTAAAAACGAACACCTTCGCCTTTTTTCACATAGGGATCATACCCTTCACGAAACCTCCAGAGGGTCTCTTTTTTATCCACAACCGGCCAGCGCAGACCACGGGCCTCGTGGTACATCTCAAACGGAGCCAAATCATGACCATGACCTCGACCAAAGATGGCGTATTCCTCAAATAAACCTTTTTGCAGATAGAAGCCAAAATGATGCGACTCATCGTTATCATGACCTTTCTGCAATTCGCTTAAGGGGAACTTGTCCACTTGGCCGTTGGCGTAAAGGACATCATACAGGGTCTTGCCCTTGTAGGCCGGATTTTTGTCCAACAGCTCCTTGGGCCATACCTCATCGGTTGTAAAGTATTTGGAAAACTCAACCAATTGCCAGAGATCGCTCTTCGATTCTCCCGGTGCCTTGACCTGCTGGCGGAAAAACTGGGTTCTCCGCTCGGCATTACCGTAGGCACCTTCTTTTTCCACCCACATAGCCGTAGGCAGAATCAGATCGGCGGCCATAGCTGTGACTGTAGGGTAAGGATCAGATACGGCAATAAAGTTCTTCGGATTACGATAACCGGGATAGACTTCCTCGTTTATATTGGGTGCCGCCTGCATGTTGTTGTTGCACATGACCCAATAGGCATTGAGCTTACCGTCTTTCAGTTTTCGACTCTGGAGCACAGCATGAAAACCGGGCTTTGGTGGAATCGTACCAGCAGGCAGTTTCCAAATTTTTTCAGCGGTCTCACGATGCTTTGGATTTTTGACCAGCAAGTCAGCAGGTAGACGATGGGAAAAGGTACCCACCTCTCGGGCCGTGCCGCAGGCTGAAGGCTGGCCGGTCAAAGAAAACGGACCGTTACCAGGCTCGGATATTTTACCGGTGAGCAGGTGAATATTGTACACCAAATTATTGGCCCAGCTTCCTCGGGTGTGCTGATTGAAGCCCATAGTCCAGTAAGAAACCACCTTTCGTTTTGGATCGGCATACAATGCAGCTAGGGCTTCTAGATCCTTTTTCGGCACGCCGGATACCTCATGAGCCTTGTCTAAGGTGTACTCGGACACAAACTTGGCGTATTCCTCAAAGCTGTACTCCTTGGAGCCGCCCGTTTTTTTGGAGTTAACAGCATTTTTTTCTCTAGGGTCTTCTGGACGCAAACCGTAACCGATATCTGCATTGCCGATACGGAAATTGACATGTTTTTCCACAAAATCTTTGTTCACCTTGTTGTTCTGAATAATATAGTTGGCAATATAATTCAGGATGATCAAGTCGGTCTGTGGATGAAACACAATAGGGAGATCAGCCAGATCAAAACAACGATTCTCATAGGTGGACAGCACAGCCACTTTGACATGACTCGCCGTCAGGCGACGATTGGTGAGCCGTGACCAAAGGATGGGATGCATCTCCGCCATATTGGAACCCCAGAGAACAAAGGCATCTGCCTTTTCCAAATCGTCATAGCAGCCCATGGGCTCATCAATGCCGAAGGTACGCATAAAGCCCGCAACAGCGGAGGCCATACAATGCCGGGCATTGGGGTCAAGATTATTGGATAAGAAACCAGCCTTGAACAATTTGGATGCCGCATAGCCTTCCCATACCTGCCATTGGCCGGAACCGAACATACCCACCGTGGTCGGCCCGTTCTTTTTAATGGCCTCCTTAAATTTTTCCGCCATGATCGTAAAGGCTTCATCCCAAGAGACAGAGGTGAACTCACCGTTCTTGTCGTACTTGCCATTTTTCTTGCGCAGTAGCGGCTTGGTCAGCCTGTCCTTGCCATACATGACTTTGGAGAGAAAATAACCTTTGATGCAATTCAGCCCTCTGTTAACTGGGGCATCCGGGTCGCCCTGAGTGGCCACGACCTTGCCGTTCTTGGTTCCCACCAGCACGCCGCAGCCGGTGCCGCAAAAACGACAAGGTGCCTTGTCCCACCTGATGCCGTCATTGCCCTCAGCCGCCGCTGCCGTGGCGGCAGGAAGCTGAGTTCCGACAACCGCAGCCGCAGCCGCAGCCGCATTAGCCTTGATAAAATCACGCCTGTTCAGTTTCATAATTTCTCCTCCTTTATGGAATTAAATAACTGCTCATCACAGTAGTTATAAATGAGAGACGCCGAAAGCACGCCTTGGATATTTTGAACATGCATCAAGGTGTCAGCAGGCACATTATCCGGTGTATCCTCTATGGTGATCACTATGCTCCCCTCCTCTTTGACCGCATGTATTTCTACGCCGGGAAGTTCCGTCAGCTGTTTTTGCAATGCCGTGGAGTTATCGGGAGACGCCTGGACAACTATACCGGAAATATTCATCAATAACCTCTTGGGACAGGGTTGGACTGTCGCTCATTAATTTGTTGAAAAGAAAGAGCACCGGTCGGGCATTTTGCATAACAGGCACCGCAACCATTACATTTTTCTGAAATAATATCGGGAGGCCGCTCATTCTGTCCGTCCCTTGAAAAAACAATCGCCCCTTTATCGCATTGCTCCAAACAAATCTGACAGAGAACCTTATTATGCATGAGGCAATTTTTATTTATAGAAACCTGCATCCTCCAGGGAGGCAGCTCCGGTTCAAAATGCAACGCTCCTGTAGGACATACCCGTGCGCATTCGCCACAAAAAGTGCAGTGGCTGCTGGAAAAATCCATTACGGGCAACTTGTTTTCATCTTGAATGATCACCTTTTGCACACAGGCGACGACACAATCCCCGCATCCGTCACACAGGGATATAAATGTCTTCGCGCCCGCCGACCACGGAGGATGACAAGCTGTTTTTTCTATCTCTTTGAGCGAAGCGGAAGTATCCGTATCTTCTTTGAGAAGATATTCAAGACATTTATCAAGCAATAACGAGGCAAAGCTCATGCAAATTCCTTCCAGACAAACAAAGAATCAAAAAGTACAATGATAAGAAGAGTAGACACCCAGTGCGTCATTTTATTATGCTCTTCAACATTGCTTATCAACAGTCTACCAATAATAGAGAGACGGTTCCTTGATCTATGTCAAAAAATAAAAAATAAGCTGGTCAGTCAGACAAATATGCGCTCCTAAAAGCATTACAGAGGAGTTTTTTCATTCTAATATTCACACGAAAAATAAATAATTATCAATCACAATAGAGAATATTTCTCATCCTATTTTGAGTATATTCAAAACTGAATAAAATATTAATCATATTTTTATGTGGTCACTTTTTTAAAAATGCTCTCAATAATACAATAATATCATAGTAATATTTTTTCGTATAGTATTTTTACTCTTAAACTTTTTTATTGAAAATTAAGGTGCACTCTGCTTGAAAAAAAGAAAAATTTAACAAAAAAAATGTATTCAATGTACTACCGGCTAAAGCCGGTAGATTGCTTTGCGCGTAAACGCATTTTAAGGCTAAAGCCATCTGAACTGACCGGATAAAT
>RCNA010000146.1_pt1 | contig 10619 bp, 5 predicted proteins | sample 2041331 | NCBI WGS metagenome assembly RCNA01 (sample SAMN09708233, study PRJNA481090) | Marine sediment metagenome, whole genome shotgun sequencing project. | reverse complement strand
CGCTTGATAGCAGGTGCTGAACGATCAGATTTATCAACGGTCACAGCGGCATCTGGCCTGTTGCCCTTATATCTTTTTTTGACGGGAGCAGCGGCCTTGGCCTTCCAGCTGTCCACAGAGCCGACCCCGCCGCTGGCTAATTTTTTTATTTGCGACTTTTCAGCGTGGATGGAAAACGAAGTGGTGGGTTCCATTGTCCGACGTTTTGATCTTGTTCGACGTTTTGATTTGGAATATCTGGATGTCGAATATTTTGAGAGCTTGACAGCAGGTGCTGAACGATCAATTTTATCAACGGTCACAGTGACATCTGGCCTGCTGTTCTTGTATCTTTTTCTGACGGGAGCGGCGACCTTGGCCTTCCAGCTGTCCACAGAGCCGATACCGACGCTGGCTGATTTTTTTATTTCCGACTTCGGCGAAGAGGAATTGAACCTTCGTTTCGTGGCGGAAGTATAAGAAGCGTGAGAAGTACCTTTGACACCGGAGGACAATACATAATTATTACTGTTCGCAGCGGCACCCGTCGATAGGACGAACGCAAGAAGAGAAAATGAAAGAAACGGTAAAATAAACGAAATACTTTTTTTTATCTTTTTCATGCAACATGATTGCCTCAATCGCAACCGATTGATATATTTTTGTTTAAGAGTTCCGCAAAACAAGTTGCAGAGACCGGAAAAATATTATGTTTATTTTGTACCACAGGAGCGGAATGTTTTACAAGGAAAAACATATTGTTGACAAGCGTTCCAGTTTTGTTTTACAAGTATACATGATTGTCGCTGATGCGATGTCTCTGTTTGCAACAGTTATTTATTTCGTTTCGCATGAAATTCAAGAATACTTTTTTGTTCGGTCGCCCATGTCCACAGTTCCATCATACTTCTGTTGAATGCGACATTCTTGACCTAACCACAATTTTCGCAACCACACCTAAAATATATGCGCCGTTTCTTCAGATTTATTTTTAAATCTCTTTTTTTTCTCCTTCTCCTCGGCCTACTGAGTACAGCCGGAGCGTTAGGATGGGTCTATTATTTAGTGACGGCGGTGCCTTGTCCAGAAATGGAACCTGAGCATATTGCGTCCATTCTCGGTCGGGAAAGTCCGGTTTATTATAGAGACGGTGAAGAAAAGATTGGCGTGCTGTTTCAGGATATTCATCGCCAGTATTTGAAATATGAACAAATTCCTGAAAAATTTATCAACGCTATTGTGGCGGCGGAAGATGACCGTTTTTTTCACCATTACGGTGTTGATTTTTATGGAATCGCCAGAGCGATGGTCGCCAATATCAAGGCGGGCCGCATTGTTCAGGGCGGTAGTACCATAACCCAGCAGACTGCGAAAAATTTATTTAAACGAGACTCCCGTAGCTATAAGGCGAAGCTCAAAGAAATGCTCTTCGCCCTGCGATTAGAGTATCGCTTTTCCAAGGAAAAAATTCTCGAATTCTACAGCAACCAATTTTATGTCAGCGGCAACGGACATGGCTTGGGAGTAGCCGCCCGTTACTATTTCAATAAAAAGCCCGATGAACTCAGCCTGCTGGAGACCGCATTTATCGCAGGTTCAGTTAAACAGCCTAATTATTACAATCCTTTTATCAAAAAAGATGAGGATTCTATCTTAAAGGCCCGGCTACGTGCTGAAAGACGGGCGGAGTATGTGCTGGACAACATGCGTAAACTCGGAATGATCAGTCAAGCGGAGTATGACACCGCCGACAAAAACGATATCATGTTCAACCGGGGTAAAACCAGCTTTGCCGTGAACACGATCATGGACATGGTCAAAGAGGGACTATCCTCCGAAGTCATCTCCGAAGCGTTGAGGCAACACGGCATCAATAATATTTCAACTTCCGGTGCCCGAATTATAAGTACGGTTGATCATGCGTTGCAGACAGAAACCCTGTATAATCTGCGCCGTGAGCTGTCACGACTCGATGTCCGTCTGCGTGGCTATGAGCGTGAGGAGATGCAGAAGGAATATAAGGAGCTGAAAGACGACCGTGAAATCAGAGAGAAAGGATTCGTCTTCGGGCGTATTAAAAAAATAGACAAAACTGACCCTAAGAAACCGGTTATCTCGGTCAGCTTCGGACCGAAACAGCCTGACGGCTTTATTGACCGTCAGGGTCTGGAGCGAATGCTTGTCGCTTTGGTGAAATACAGAAAACAACGTTGGGCGAAACCCAAGAAAAAAGATCTGGGCAATCTTCTCTCCCGTCTAAAAACCGGCGACAAAGTCTATGTCAGTGTTAGAGAAGTGGATTTTTTTGACGGCACTCCGATCTTAGATTTAGAGCGATATCCTAAACTGCAAGGAGCAGCTCTGGTTATGCGGCGGGGAATGATTCGAGCCATGGCCGGGGGTGTTGAAAATCGTTTTTTTAATCGGGCAGTTTCCGCAAAACGGTTGATGGGATCAACCCTTAAACCTTTTTTATTTGGTGCGGCCTTGCAATTAGGCTGGAGTCCCTTGGATCAGCTTGACAACAAAAGAAATGTTTTTCAATTCAGGAGACAGCCTTATTTTCCCCGCCCAGACCACAAAAGCCCGTTCAGCCATGTCTCTCTGAGCTGGGCCGGAGTGAAATCAGAAAATGTGGCGGCTGTCTGGCTTTTGTATCATCTGACAGACCGTCTGACACTGACGAGCCTGCTGGAAATGGCTTCCAAACTTGACATGGTGCCGAGAACAAACAAAGGAAAAGTTGAGGGGTATAAAGGATTTAGTGCCCGTATTCGGGATCACTTCGACATTCATATTACCTCCGAGGTTCTTGATCGTGCCGCCTATGAACAGGCTATCCGCAAATTGGAAGCGGACTTTTTACTTGATGGTCGCTCAGACGAATACCGCCGCTGGAAAAAAATTCCTTACGGCCTTTATTTTAAGACGTTTCGCTCAAAAATTTATCAGAGCCTGAAGAAAAAGAACTTAGATGCTCGTCAGCGGTCGGAATACTGGAGTCGTATTGATATTTTAAGAAATAATTACCTGAGATTAAGAAGCACGCGACAGGCGTTGCAAAAATATCATCAATATATTGATCGCCGGCCTCAGGTGATGGACAATCCTTTTGCATTTTTTTTCACTGAGGAAACTCCTCATGAAAACCATAAGGACCGCCCCGCAGGTACCATTGCTGAGGATAAAAGGGGTGGTCTGATTTATACGCTGAATAAAAAAGTGCCATCCGGTTGGCGATCTGTTGGTGAGACTGCCATGCGTCGACGCTTATCCTCCCTTTTTCCCGCTGAAAAAGAAGCTCTATGGGGGAACATCTTACTGGAGGGTAAAGTCAGTGTTGAGGGTTTCGAGATGATACAACGACAAATGCGGAAGAAACGGCGAGCTTTGGCGAAACATAAAAATTATTCTATGGAGGTGCTCACCAGTATCCCGGATTACCGAATAATGATCGGCTTACAGTATCTGATTCATCTCGCCCGACAAAGCGGTGTCAACAGCTCGCTCAAACCGGTGCTTTCTTTTCCTCTCGGCTCCAATGTGATTTCCCTGCTTGAAAGTCTGCGTATGTATGAAACTTTGGTGACCGGCAACAGCTATGCCGTGAAGCTCCCGGATGAGCATAAGGAGGGGGAAACCTCCGACAAACAGGATGGATTAGCGATTATTGAACAAATTGTGGATGCGGACGGCACGGTTATTTACTCAAGGAAGGCGGCAACGCAACCTGTATTTGATCAAAAAACCAGTAACGAAATAGGCAGCATTCTGCAAAATGTTGTACGGTACGGAACCGGTCGTTACGCATGGAGAAATGTCAGATTGCGGAGTGAAAACGAAGAGCAGAACAGCAAGCTGCAAAAATTGGATCTCCCGTTGCCGCTCATGGGCAAGACTGGCACGGCGAATGATTTTCGTAATGCCGCTTTTATGGGCTATGTTCCTACAGAAACAAAACCGGAAAGTGTTGCTTTTCTTTCCTCTTCCGGTTATGCCGTAGGGGTGTATGTGGGTTTTGACAATAACGATCCCATGAAGAAAGGAACGACACACATCAGCGGCTCCCAGGGGGCGTTGCCGACTTGGGGCAAAATCGCCGAGGCATTATATACGATAGAGGGCGTGGCTGACCGCTTGGATCCAGTGGATCTCGCTTTTGAGGGCATCGTGCTACAATATCCCGACACTGGTCAGTATTTTGTGCCGGTGCGCCATAAAAAAGGTGGCCTCATGAAAAAAGGTCAGATGGGAACGAAAACGGTTATTGCTCCGTCCAGTCCTGTGGTTTTGGAACATGGTGTTCGAGGAAAAGATGGAAATTTTCAACCGGAACGAAGATTCATGCCGTTTTGGCGAAACCGGTTACCATAAAAACATCACGGCTGAAATATTTTTCAGGGTCTTACTTGGCCTCGATGCAGAAAAGACGAGCATTTAAGCATGCTGAGAAAAAAGTTTTTTGGGTGCCTCATGAAAAAGCAATTGTACAGATACTCTTTTTCTGATAATTTTATTTTTTTTATAGGTTGGCAACAATCTGTTTAAAAAACTTAAAGTTCAAAACTGAATTCCCATACAGCCCGCAGTGCTTACAAAGAGGATGTTTATCAGGTGTGCTCACTGAATTGCAACAGGAAATCACTCGAACTTAACAATACAAAAAATAAACAATGTATTCCTCATCGACTTTTTTGAAATCCAACTTCAGAATATTGCTGTTGGGAGTGACGGCTTCATTTCTACTTTCCGGCTGTCCCGGTGCCAGACATGCAGTTCAACCGTACAGATCGACTCCTGAAGCTGTCGCGCCCTCTCAACCGCAGCAGGAAATTATTCAGGAAAATGAGGAATTTTCTCATAAGGAACAAGTCGCTTATGCACGACAGGTGCTGTTGCCGATTCGCACTACAGTACGGGGACGTATTGCCTTTTACAGTCAGAAAATGAGTTCCTGGCAGAGATTGGAACACCAGAATTCTTTGAACCGTTCTCCTGAACAGACAGAAGAACTTATTTCATGTAGTAGCAGAGTCCTTAATTTATATGAGACATATAATAAGTTGCAGGTCACCTTGTTCAACGGCCAAGTTGAGACTGCTGAACGAGAGCAAATTATCGCCACCTTGCAACATTTGCAAAAAAAAGATTTTTCTTATCTCGAAGGAAAGTGCCCGCCGTTATTTAAAGAGCTGAGTGCTCCCCCTCAATACATCACTAATATTCTCAAGAAAATCAATCCGATCAAGGAGATAAAGTCGGAAATTATTCCTGTCGAACGTCAGGCCATATTTGAACAGCCTGTTACAGATTATCGTACGAATTCCGCTTTGGTTGAAACACAATATAATCAAATGATGCAGCGTGTGGAACCGAATCCATTCTTCACCGCCGTACAGCCTGATCATAAAAAAAAATATCAAGAAGCCTCAGCCTTGTTGCAACATGGACGCGCACAGGAGGCCCGTGGCAGATTCAGTGATTTATTGGCCAATGTGCGGCACCCCGGTAACGATGCGTTACAACTCAAGGTGTTGCAAAAATTTGCTGAACTTGAATTTGCGCTTAAAAATTATATACCTGCGAAAAGGATGTACGAAGAACTGGAACAACTTAACGGATCTTTCAAGAGGCAATATTTATTAGCACTTCAGTCTGTCGATTCGCACAAGGAGGAAGTGGATGCGTATGCGTCGTTGTTGCTCGGCTGTCTCACATCCGCCCCGGAGCGGGATGGATTTACCGTTATTCAGCAGGCCCATGCTTTTATGCAGAATTTTCCCGTTTCATCTCTGCACTCCAGCGCTGCCGAGCTTGCCGAAAAGTCTGAAAAAGATGCAGAACAATGGTTCTATAATCTGCTGACCAAGGCAGATCAGTTATCAGCGATGGGGAAAAATCAAAAGGCGTTGGAGTTGTTAGGGCAAGTGCCTCTTGACATACTTCCTTTAGACAAACAGGATCTTGTCCAACAAAAAAAGAATGCCTTGGGGCCTTCTGCGGCGATCATGGCCTGGGACGTTCCCTCCTCCTCGATCATTAATATTGAAGCGGCCTCTGACAGAACAAATAAGGCGGTTGTTATCAAGGAAGGGGCTTCGGTGAATATCGCTTCGCCTCCGTATGAACAGCTTGAAGAGATTAAACATCAACAAGACATTCAGGTTTCTTACACTGTTGCACAGGAACAACAGAGAACAGCTTCCGATGAACATACTTCTGTTGCGGCTTCGCGGAAAACATGGGATAAGGGAATAAATGCATTGCTGTCCACGGAATATGACAAGGCAATTGGTATTTTCTCCGACTTGCTAAATACCTCTCTTGGGGACAAGGCCCTTAAGAAAATTGAAGAAGCGTCACAGGCGGCTGGTCAGGATGCCAGAAAAAAAGCGGCTAATTTTTTTCAACGAGCCAACAGTGCCACAAATCCTGACGCTAAAAGAAAACATCTTCTTTCCTCAAAAGAATTACTTGAAGATATTTTGCTAAAATATCCTCTCGCAGGCCTTGATGCCAAGGTGAAACGTAATTTAAGCCGTGTTGATAAAGAATTGGCATCTATTAAGTAATTAAGTAGGCCCGTTTTAGTAATTATGTAACATCACTGAGAAGGCAAATAAGGTTGAGGAGTGGTATGCTACTGAAAAGAACAAAAAATATTTTTAAATAAAAATACTTTAACTAACAGGAGTTGAACTATGAACAAAAATTTTATTATTGGAATACTTGCCGGTTTGTTAATTATGTCGTCTCTGTGGGGACAGATCGAGACACGATCAAACAAAGATCTTAAAAAAGAGAAAGTGGTCTTACAGAAACAGCTGTCTCAAGTCGAAGCGAGCACTGTCAGCTCCGGGGAAGAATTGCGGAAAACAACAGCCGAATTAAATAAATTCCAGGTGGAGTTTAATAAATCAAATACCTTACATGAAAAACTGAAAAAAGATCTTACGGAAAAAGATGCCGCTTTGGCTGCTCTACAAGCTGAGAATCAGCAACTGATTGAAAAACAGAAGAAGCTGGTTCAAAATAACAGCAAACAGGAAGTTGCTCTTACGGAAAAAAATACTGCGCTTGCGAAAAAAGACACCGTTTTGACCACATTGCAAGAAGCGAGGAAGCAATTAGTTCAAGATAATAAAAAACATGAAAGTGCTCTTGTGGAAGCCGTTGGAAAAATCAAAGCATTGCACAAACAGCTGAAAGAACAACAGGTCTGTGCGATAGGCAAAGAGGAGGCACTGCACAAACAGCTAAAGAAACAGCAGGCTGTTTCGGCAGACAAAGAGGACGTATTGCAAAAACAGCTGAAGAAACAGCTAGAAGAGCAGCAGGCTGTTGCGGCAAAAAAAGTGAACGCATTACAAAAACAGCTGAAAGAGCAGCAGGCTAATGCGGCAGGCAACGTGGAAGTATTACAAAAACAGATGAAAGAGCAACAGGTTGTCGCGGCAGGCAAGGTGGACGCATCACAAAAACAGCTGAAAGAGCAACAGCATAAATTTGCCACTCAAGCGCAGGCTGCTGAACAAAAAAAGGTTGAGGACAGCAAGAAAATGCTGGAGAAACTGCGGGAAGCTGAAGGAGTGATTAGGCAACTGCAACAAGAGCGGGCAGCAGCGGCGAATGAGACTGAATCTCTGCGTGCTCAGGTTATTGGCTTTGAAAAAGTTGTTGAAGAAAGGAATACGAAAATTTTTGAATTTAACAATGACCTAAATGATTGCAAAGTAAATACGAAAGTCCTGATTTCCAAAATCGCAGATCAAGAAAATGCGGAACATGGCCTGCAGGAAAAAATGCGTTTTATGGTGAAAAATCTTGTGCAACAACAAAATGATGCCGCAGAAGAGAACCAGGCCGCTCAAAATCAGGCTGAACAACAGTAGTATTTTTTTCGGGGATGGTCGGTTGCGTTGCCTGCGCAACTGGCATAAAAGGCTCAGGATGTACGGATTTGTTTAATCTGACTTGACTCCTGGGCCTCTTTGTTTTGTTCCCCTGATCTGCTCCCTCTTTTTCCGCAAAGTTCATTTTTCACCATTATCTTGGAGACAGATGTGCAGCCGATCATTGATTGGTTTTATTCTCTATATACCGTCACCCTTGCGAATTCCCATGTCTGGGGTTTTCTGGCGAGCCTGCCTTTTATTGTCGGGGGCATAGTGGGCACGGTTTTTCCAGCCCTTCCCGGCACAGTTTTCATCCTGTGCGGTTTCCTCGTTTACGGACTGATTACCGGTTTTGACAGCCTGTCAGGCTGGTTTTTTATCGGTCAAGTTGCGCTGGTCTGCCTGAGCTATGCGGTTGAATTTTTCGCTACGGCATTCGGGGTTAAAATGTTCGGCGGCTCCAAAGCGGCCGCTTGGGGGGCTGTGCTGGGGTCACTGCTGGTTTTTGTTCTCGGCCCTATCGGTATTATTGTCGGCCCCCTGCTTGGTGCAATTGCCGGAGAACTCATCATGGGAGAGCAGGTCAAACAGGCTTTGCATTCGGGCTTCGGCTCCTTTTTGGGATTCATGGGCGGAGTGGTGGCCAGCTTGATTATTTCAGGAATAATGATCGGCTGGTTTGTTTGGCAAATATTATAATCTGTCAAGGTGCGAAAGTATTGGCAGGATCAGACGTGCTTGAACCGACTGCTGAATTTACAGGATTCATATTTCAATAACCAAAGTAGCGCAACCGTAAATAACCATGGGAAAAACACTCATAATAGCAGAAAAGCCCAGCGTGGCCGCCGATATCGTCAAGGCCCTGCCTGGTAATTTCAAAAAATCCAAAACCCATTTTGAAGGCGGCGACTATATCGTCTCCTATGCGGTCGGTCATCTCGTTTCCATCGGTTTTCCCGAAGAGATTGATCCGAAATTTCAGAAATGGACTCTGAATAACATGCCTATCCTGCCGAAAAGTTTTCCCTTGACTGTACTGCCCAATACCAAAACCCAGTACAACGCCCTGAGCAAGTTAATCCGCCGCCGGGATGTGGACGTGATCGTCAACGGCTGTGATGCCGGTCGCGAGGGAGAATTGATCTTCAAATACATCCTCAAACACGCTTATACCAAATCGGTGGCCGAAAAATCCATCCGCAGGCTTTGGCTCCAATCCATGACCATGAATGCCATTCGGGAAGGCTTGAAAAATTTGCGGGATAATGCAGAGATGTTGGCCCTTGAGGACACGGCTCTCTGCCGTTCCGAAGCAGATTGGCTCATCGGGATTAACGCCACCCGCGCCCTGACCTGCTATAATTCACGGCACGGCGGTTTTCTTAAGACTCCCTGCGGACGGGTGCAGACCCCCACCCTGTCCCTGTTGGTCAAACGCGAGGCGGAACGTCGGGCCTTCAGACCTAGGGATTACTGGGAGCTGCATGCCGATTTTCATTGTGAAGGTGCGATTTATCAAGGAATCTGGATTGATGTTAATTTCAAGAAAGACCCAGATAATCCCCACGCCAATAAAAAGCGGTTCTGGGAGGAAAATCAGGCTGCCGAGATTGCAAAAAAATGCCTCGGAAAAACAGCCGCTGTGGAGGAAAAACACAAGGATTCCAGCCAGGCCTCACCACCGCTCTATGACCTGACCACCCTACAGCGAGAGGCCAACTCCAGATTCGGTTTTTCTGCAAAAAACACACTGTCTATAGCCCAGGCACTGTACGAACGGCATAAGCTGATCACCTATCCCAGAACCGACAGCAACTGCCTGCCCGAAGATTACTTAGATTCTGTCAAGGAAGTGATGCATCGCCAGCAGCAATGGCAATACGGTGCTTTTGCCGCTGAGACATTGAACAAGGGATACCTAGAAAAAAATCAAAAAAACAAACGAATTTTTAATAATAAAAAGATCAGCGACCATTTTGCTGTCATTCCGACCTCCGGTCTACCTGGTAGCCTGAGCGAACCGGAATTGAAAATCTACCAAATGATCGTACAGCGTTTTTTAGCAATTTTTTTCCCTCCTGCAATTTTTCATAAAACCCGTCGCTTATCCGTGGTAGAACAGGAAACCTTTCTTACCGAGGGCAAGATTCTGGTAGAACCGGGCTGGAAGGCCGTATATGGAGCTAAGGCCGGTGCCGGTGACGCAAAAACGCTTGTGGCTCTGCCTGAAGGAAAAACAGTCCTCTGTAAAGAAATTGAGCAGAAAAAACTCGCCACCAAGCCGCCGCCCAGATTTTCCGAGGCCACCTTGCTGTCGGCCATGGAGCATTCCGGCAAACTGGTGGACGACGAGGAGCTGGCCGAGGCCATGAAGAAACGGGGCTTGGGCACCCCGGCCACCCGTGCGGCGATTATTGAAAAATTGCTCAATGAGAAATATCTTGTCCGCGAACTCAAAGAACTGATCCCCACCGGAAAGGCCTTTGAGTTGCTGGCCCTGCTGGAAGCGCGGGAAATTGACGTGCTCGCCTCACCGGAACTGACCGGTGAATGGGAGTACAAGCTCAATCAAATTCTCAAGGGCAGCATGACCAGAGAACAGTTCATGCGGGAAATCCGTGAACAAACCTCTAAAATTGTCGAGAAAGTGAAGAGGGGGGACGAAGCTGTTCGGCAGGAGGCTCCTTTTTCTCCGGTTGATGGAGTAAAATTCTTTGAAAACGCCACAGCCTACGAATCCGA
>RCNA010000384.1_pt1 | contig 10687 bp, 10 predicted proteins | sample 2041331 | NCBI WGS metagenome assembly RCNA01 (sample SAMN09708233, study PRJNA481090) | Marine sediment metagenome, whole genome shotgun sequencing project. | reverse complement strand
GGTCGGGCTGACGGATGTTTCCGGTGTATCCCGTTTCCATTCTTTTGCCTTTATATTCGGGGAGCGTTACATTTATTCTCCTTATACTCCAGGATGAGTGCACGCACCTGATTCGAACCCGCTGACTGTCCCACCGATAATCGCTCGAGTATCGGCAACGTAAAATCAGCTGTTTTTCCAGTACCCGTTTGCGCGGCGCCCATGACATCCTTGCCTGATATGACTGCAGGGATTGCCTGAGCCTGGATTGGTGTCGGTGTGTCGTAATCCTGTTTAGCAACAGCGTCAAGAATAGGATCGGAAAGACCGAGTGAGGTAAAAGGCATTTATAAACTCTGGATAAGGCCAGCTGGTGATTGAGCCACCGAAGGCTGCGCGGCTTACAGGATAGCGTGTTAGCTTGCTACGAAATTGTGAGTCTGGCATCCGGGTTTTGTTTAATATCCAATTCCTTATTGCAAGTCTGAGATGATAAACTAGAATCAGTAGCGCAAAGGCAGGACGAAATAACAGAAAAAGTGCCGGGCTGGGAGGTGCCGCCTGGCACGCCACATGGGTAAAGCAGGAAGTTTAAGAAATGACCGATTCTTTAGTTTATACAGATGACTATTCAATAGCATCCCGAAATCTAAAACTAGCAATTAAACTACTGGCGAAACACAATATTCCGGTTTCACCGATCTATTATCAGGTGGGCTATGACATTGTTTCTGAAAGGAATAATCAGCTCAAAGAAGCACTGGACAGGCTTCTTGAATCGCAGGATCAACAAATATCCGAACAGAATTTTCTAACCTTATTTCAACAATTTCTTGCGCCTGACGATCAGGCAGTAGAAGCCCAACGCCAGCAGTTACAGCAAATGATCGATACTTTGCAATCGGGGTTTAGTCATTCGAAGGGGGAAATGTCTGAGTATCTTGAATCATTGAACAGCTTTTCAGATGTGCTCTCCGAAGTTTCAGAACCAGACGAAATAGGAATGGAAGTCCAGAAAGTAAGGCAAAATACCCAGAAAATGGAGCAGTCACAGCGTCAACTGGGTTCTAGTATGGCGGAGATGCTGGAAGAGATTGATAGTTTGCGTCTCGAGTTAGATCGGGCGCGAGAAGAATCGCTAACTGATGCCCTTACTAACCTGGCTAACCGCAAAGCTTTTGATCAACGGTTGAACAAATTAATTGATGATAGCGAAGATAATCCAGCCTTTAGTGTCATCATTGCCGATATTGATTTTTTCAAAAAGTTTAATGATACCTATGGCCATCTGGTTGGCGACAAGGTTTTGAACTATGTTGGCAGGATCTTAAAATCTGGTGTTAAAGGTAAAGATCTAGCGGCACGTTTTGGTGGTGAAGAATTTACTCTGTTGCTACCAAATACGGATATCAATGGCGCGAAGGCCGTCGCTGAACAGTTGCGTGTTGCAATCGCAAATCAGAATCTGATCGATAAATCTGTTAATGAAGACTACGGCAAGGTCACCGTTTCACTCGGTGTTGGTCAATATCGCCCTGGTGAGACAAACCAGGATTTACTTGAACGAGCTGATAAGGCGCTTTACGTCGCAAAGAAAAATGGCAGAAACCGTGTCGAGATAGCCGAGTAATACCTTTACTCTGGTTCCCCACTCAAATTAAGTTCTAGCTGGTACAGACGCTTCTTCTATCTGTGCATACCGATTATGCGCAAAATAGGTATAAAGCACCGGTAAAACAAACAGCGTAAACAAGGTACCAATCGCAAAGCCAAAAACAATGGTTTAGCCTGAATTGAGTATGCTGTTTCACCCATCTTCCTGTAAAACTGTTGCGGGCATTACACGGGTGAGGTGTGGTAACAGATCAACTGTCAATTTCCGGGATTAGTCTAAGCCTGCAGGTGGCCTTGTTTCCAGGTACCCGGTCATCTTGTCAGGGGACAGCGGTGCGCTGAAATAGTAGCCCTGGTAAATCTTGCAACCGTATTGCTTCAACAGGTGGAACTGGTCCAGTTCTTCGACACCCTCGGCAACGACCTCGAGTCCAAGGTGCTTTGATAGCGCCAGAATCGATGCAACCATGGCCTGGTCACCCGGGTCATCACAGATATCCTGGACAAAGGAGCGATCGATCTTGATTTGGTTTACCGGCAGGTTTTTTAAATGCGCCAGCGACGAGTAACCGGTACCAAAATCATCAAGCGAGAAACTGATGCCACTATGGATGAGTTCCTTCATACGCAGTATCGCATCATCGAGGTTATGGATGATATTGTGCTCGGTGACTTCCATCATGATATTTTGCGGCGGCACGTTGACGCGCGCGAGTTGTTCATGAATGTTATGTGCGAACTGGGCATCGCGAAACTGGCGTGGACTGATGTTAATGCATAACATGAAATCTTCTGCGACCAGGCCCTGATCCATCCATAGCGTCATCTGCTTGAGCGCGGTTTCAATGACCCAACTACCCACTTCGACAATTTGCCCCGATGATTCGAGCACGTCGAGGAATTCCGCGGGCTCAACCAGGCCCAACTCGGGATTCTCCCAGCGAATCAGGGCTTCCACACCAATTGTTTCCATTGCGGTGTTAACCAGGGGCTGATAGTGAAGGCGGAACTGATCTTCCTTGAGCGCTCGATGTAACTGGTTTTCGAGTTCGAGTTGACGAGTGACCTCACTGCTCATGCTTTCGATGAAAAATTCGAGCCTGTTACGTCCTTCTCGTTTAGCCTGGTACATCGCGGTATCGGCAAAGCGCAGCAAATCATCGCCGCTGATTGCGTCCTCTGAGATCATCGAAATGCCGATGCTCGCAGTCACGTGTAACTCGGTTTCATGGATTCGGCATTCCATCGAGATCACGTCAAGGATCTTGTTGGCGATTTCGCGAGCACGGGAAATAGCCTGCCTTCCCTCCTGGCTAAGGCTCGACAGGATGACGATGAACTCGTCACCACCGAGTCGCGCCACGGTATCGTCACCGCGTACCTGCCCCTTGAGTCGCTGCGCCATTTCCTGCAGCACGAGATCACCGGCAGGATGCCCAAGCGAATCGTTGATGTTCTTGAAATTGTCCAGATCGATAAAAATCAGCGCGCCAAAACTCTGGTTGCGCCGCACGCGCACGACTTCCATATCAAGACGCTTGGCAAGCTCATTACGGTTCGGTAACCCGGTCAATGTGTCGTAATAGGCGAGAAACTCGACGCGCTCCTCGGCCGCGCGCAGATGACGAATATCGTGCGCGATGGTTGAGAAAAACTCGATCTCACCAAGATTGTTGCGATGCGAAATCAGGACCTGGGAGGTGAGTACCTTGTCACCATTGAGCGACACAAAAGTGGTTTCGTCAGTCCACGTGCCCTCACGTATCGCCTGGGGAATACCTTCACTCAAAATCTTCTGGCCATCGGCGGGAGAGTGAAAATCCGCAAGACGGATGCGGCGAATGTCTTCGTTCTTGCCGATTCCGAGCAGATTTCGACCTGACTGGTTGATATAGGTCAGGAAGCCATCCAGATTAGCGATACAAATCAGGTCCGGAGTCGCTTCGAGAATCGCGGTCAGGCGTTGCTGACGTTCCCCGGCAAGTTTCTGGTCGATGACAAGACGCCATTCACGCATCACCCGGTTCGCGGTGCGTGGCAATGATGCGAGGGATTCCTGAGTTTTGACGATATACTCGGCGGCGCCAGACTTGATCGCATTGACCGCCACTATTTCGTCGCCATGACCAGTCATAACGATCGTTGGGAAACCAGTTGTGGGAGCCAACAGCTCGGTACCGTGTCCATCAGGCAACCTGATATCGGTAATCACCAGGTCAGGAGGGGTATGATTAATCAGGGATTTTGCCTGTGCCAGGCTCGTAGTGGTAACCAGTCTGCAATGCGCTTCGGTTTCAAACGCCCGATTGATCAAGGTCGCATGACCGGGATCTTCCTCGACAAGTAAAATATTATATTCTGGCTGGATGGGCATGGCGTTGCGCTAGTACCTCGTATCACCGTATGCAAACTTCTCGTCGTATTATCGGCAGGTGTCTGATCATCTTAAGATAATACTTTTAACCTCTGTGCATTGCTGTTCGCTGATTTCAACGATTTCAGTCAGATTGTTTTCATCGAGTTCCAGTTGCCCAATCAAGAACTCGTGCCTGGAATCAGTTTCACCGTCGCGCGCAAGATCGCTGCTGGTCAACAGGTTCGCCAGTGCCAGGATCATAGTTGCCTGTGGATTGGTCCGCGCCAGTTGATACTGATGATGACATCGGGTCAATTCACTCAGGGCCGGCGATAAACCCCAGGCTTCGATCAGCAGGGCCCCAACCTCGGCGTGATCAAAGCCCATTAACTCGCGCTCTGCCTGATCACGCAGCTGATGCTGCTCTTCGATCTGGCGTTTAACCGCATCGGCCAGGGCCTCATCCTGCTGATAAATAACGAGAATACCGATATCGTGCAACATACCGGCAAGAAACAGTATCTCAGGCTCGGATCCACCTATCGTCTTTGCAATCAGACGCGCGGTGATTCCACAGCGCAAGCTGTGCAACCAGAATTCATCGATATTGATCCAACGATACTTTAAATTGCTCATCGAGCCGACTACGCTAGTGGCCAATACCAGGTTACGCAGATCGAGCTCGCCGATAATACCGACCGCACTCGAAACCGTTTCAATCTCACGCGCAAAACCGTAATAGGAACTATTGGCAATACGCAGCACTCGTGCACTTAAGGAAGGATCGTAAGCGATAATTTCGGCAACCTGCTCGCGGCTGTGCTCCGGGTCATCGATCTTTTGCTGCAAACGCAGATAAATTTCCGGCAAGCTGATTAGCTGTAAAACATTGTCTACCAATGCATGGGATGTTTCCACTCTGGCACTATTATCCACGATCTATTTGCTTGATTACGAAAGTATTCGTAAGTATAGACGGGATAATATATAAATCTGAGGGACGCCTGGAGGCAAAAAAACAGGGCATTATCAGCGCCTGCAAAATTTCGCCAACTTGATGATGATCAGCAGGAAATGCTGGGGCAGGCAAACCAGATCGACTACATCGAAACCAGGTCATTACTTGAGCTGCGGGGTTCTGCCCGATTCAGTCATGCCGGGGATGTCATCGAAAGTGATTTGATTCACATCAACACTGAAAACAACGGCATCCAGACAGGTGGTTCAGAATCGGATCAGCGGGTCAAAATGCTGATCCAGCCCAAGCAAGATACAAAATCCGCTGAATAATGCGTTGATGAACGACACCAATCTACTCGAAGCTACCGAGCTGGCCAAGGCTTACAAGAAGCGAGAGGTCGTGAAATCGGTTTCGCTGCATGTCGCAAGGTGGCGAAATCGTCGACCTGCTTGGCCCGAACGGCGCCGGCAAAACCACCTGCCAATGCATAGCCGTGCGAAACTCGGGATCGGCTACCTGCCCCAGGAAGCCTCGGTGTTTCGCAGCCTCACGGTGGCACAGAATATTCTGGCAATCCTGCAACTGCGCAAGGATCTCGATAAGCCCGCGCGTAATCAAATGCTGGAACATTTGATGGAAGAATTTCAAATCGAACACTTACGCGACAGCGACGGTATTTCACTCTCCGGCGGAGAACGGCGGCGTGTCGAAATCGCGCGAGCGCTTGCAAATCAACCCGAATTCATACTGCTGGATGAACCCTTTGCCGGGGTTGACCCGGTTTCGATCATTGATATTCAATCAATTATTCGTCAACTCGCCGAGCGTGGCATCGGCGTATTGATAACCGACCACAATGTGCGCGAAACCCTGGGAATATGTGATCGTGCCTACGTAATGGGGGATGGCGAAGTTCTGGCCGAAGGAAATCCGGAGCAGATCCTGGAAAATAAAATAGTTAGAAAGATTTACTTGGGCGACAATTTTAAGCTATAACAGTATCCATGGCAGACAATAAGAATCCTGGCCGAATACTAGACAAGAAACGCCCCCGCCTATGAAACAAAGCTTGCAACTGCGAATTGGGCAAAGCCTGACGATGACCCCCCAGTTGCAGCAGGCAATCAAATTGCTGCAGCTTTCATCGCTCGAATTACAGACCGAAATCCAGGAAACCCTGGATGCCAATCCACTACTCGAACAAGAAGACAACCTCGGTGAAATAGCCGTTTTAGATCCCGATGCATCGCGGGACGGTGGCGCCAACGGTGAGGATTCCACAGATTTTAAAATACCCGATAGTCCGGTCTCCGAGAATCGCGCCGAACAAATGCTACCGGACGAACTCGAAATCGACGCCCGCTGGGAACACATGTACGATAACCTGCCGAATTCACCCGGTCAGGCTTCCAGTTCCGGGGTCGATAATCGCGATATGTTTGAAAACCAGGCAGGTGAAGAGGATACGCTCAAGATTCACCTCACCTGGCAGCTTGACTGTGCGCATATATCGGAGACCGATCACGACATCGGGCTCGCGATTATCGATGCGATCGAGGACAGCGGGTACCTGAACGAAACTATCGAAGACCTCCACCAGGGTCTGGTGCAACAATACGAAGACCTGGAACTTGATGAAGTCGAAGCAGTGTTGCACCTGGTGCAGCGCTTTGATCCGGTCGGGGTTGCGGCCGGCTCTCCGAGCGAATGCATGACCATCCAGCTGGAACAATTCGATCCTGAAACGCCGTACCTTGCCAAGGCAAAGATACTGGTGAACAAGTACCTTGAACAACTTGCCAGCAATGATGTGGCACTGCTTAAACGTCGCTTGCAGGCAAATGATTCCGAGCTGGCGGAAATAATCAAATTGATACAGACCACCAATCCGCACCCCGGTCATAGCATCAGTCAAAATCACTCCGAGTATATCGTGCCGGATGTTTATGTCAGCAAACGTTCAGGGGTTTGGAGAGCAAGCATCAATCCGGATCATGCTCCTCGTCTGAAAGTTAACGATCAATACGCGAGCATGATCAAGCGTCGCGACAGCAGCGACCAGAACACTTATTTAAAAGACCATTTGCGGGAGGCGCGCTGGTTTATCAAGAGCTTGCAAAGCCGCGATGAAACTTTGCTGCGTGTTGCAAATGCAATTGTCGAACGCCAGCATGCTTTCCTCGAATATGGCGAAGAATCGATGCAGCCGATGGTACTGCGTGATATCGCGGAATTGCTGGAATTACATGAATCCACCATCTCGAGGGTGACAACACACAAGTACATGCACACGCCGCGTGGCATACTCGAATTCAAGTACTTTTTTTCGAGCCATGTGGGCACCGCTGATGGCGGTGAATGTTCGGCCACGGCGATTCGAGCGATAATCAAAAAAATTGTCGCGGCTGAAAAACCGGAAAAACCATTAAGCGATAACAAAATAGCAACATTATTGGAAGACCAGGGGATTAACGTAGCCAGGAGAACCGTGGCCAAATATAGGGAAGCGTTAAATATTCCTCCGTCCAATGAGCGTAAACGTCTCTTTTGAGACATTAACGATTCGCAGCAATGCGAATCAGTTAGCCATGCAGCTATTCCAGGATATTATTGCGGACAATATTTCGCTGCCAGCAATGCCCGATGTCGCTTTCAAAATTCAACGTGCCTTTGCTGATGATAATTACAATGCGACCACTATTCGTGAACTGATCCAGTCTGATCCCGCGCCTTCGGCTAAAATCCTAAGGTCGGCAAATAGCGCACTATATCGCGGCAATGTTGCTATCGAATCGCTACAACAGGCAATCGTGCGCATGGGCATGGACACGGTTCGCAAGCAGGTACTAGTGTATGCCGCATTATTTCAGGCGAAAACTTCCGCGATGAAAACCCGTATGCATAAGCTCTGGGCAAAATGCCGACGGGTCGCCGCCTTCAGCCGAGTGCTGGCATTGCGATTGCCTCGATTTGATGCAGAGTCGGCTCAGATCGCTGGGTTGCTTAGCGACCTGGGGTCGGTGGCGATTCTGCAATACGCGCAGGAAAACAGCGACCTTTACGATAATGAGAAAGCGCTGAATCTAACCCTCGCCGCGTTGCGCGCGCATACCGATTTTTTGAAAGCCCAACACCAGTTGTTGCTTAAATCGAGGTAAAGCACAAATATCTGACTTCCGACTATACTCCTCGATATGAATACAGAAGCAACCAATCCAGCCACGGCCACGCTACGAAAAATTCAAAGCTTGTCATTATTTGACGAAGACCAGTTAGCCGAACTGAGTAGAGGCTTACAGGTCGAGAAAGCGAAACCGAAAGAGTTGATAATAAATATTGGCGACACCGGTGACTATAGTATTTACCTGCTGTCCGGGGAGGTCACAAGCATCGCGCACGATGGCCGCGAAGCATCGGTAAAAAGCGAAGACAACGGCCATTTGCAGCCCCTGGCGCAGTTGCGCCCCAGTCTTTACAGTATCCAGGCCAAATCAGTAGTCGAATATTTGTGCATCGATGCGCAACATCTGGTTGGATTTTCGAAGCAGCTCCATCCGGAATCGGATTCGACTCAGATTGAAGTGACTTCGATTGACCGGGGCGATGAAGCAAATCTGCTCACCATGCGGCTGTTTCAGGACATCGTCGATGATAAGCTGACCCTGCCCGCTATGCCCGACATCGCGCTTAAAATCCAACATGCTTTCGCCGGTGAAGATTTTGATGCGCAGTCGATTGGCAAATTGATTCAGTCGGACCCGGCGATGTCAGCGAAAATTTTGAGTGTGGCGAATAGTGCGCTGTATCGAGGGTCGGATGTAATCGATTCGTTGCAGCAGGCAATCGTGCGCCTGGGCATGCAAACCGTGCGTAAACTGGTGCTAGTGTTTGCTGCAGCAAGCTTGTTCAAGTCTAAATCACCCGATATCAGGCAGCGCATGCTCGACCTCTGGTCGGATAGCCGCAGGCTTTCCGCTTTTAGCCGCTTGCTGGCACAGCGACTGTCATGTTTTGATGCCGAATCGGCGCAAATGGCGGGTCTACTCAGCGACCTCGGCGGGGTCGCGATTTTGCAGTATACACAGCAATATGATGAACTGATCGAGGACCCAGCGGTGCTTGAGCAAACACTGGAATGCCTGAGCCCTCAAATTAGCGCGATGCTAATGCAGAAATGGAATCTCGGACCGGAACTGATAAAAGTGGGTGAAGATTCACACAACTGGTTTCGTAACGATTCGGAAACTGCGGATATGTGTGATCTGGTGTTGGTGGCGCGTTATTTCAGCAACGCTGGCAGCGCGAAAATGAAGTTAGTTCCTGCATTATCAAAAATGCCTGCCTTTGCCAAGCTGACGCTGGATGATTTTGGTGTCGGCGAAGCGATTCAGTTTGTCAAAGGCTCGCAGGCCGAATTTGAAACGATTGAAGCCATGTTGGGCTCAGTTTAGGCGTTACTGCTGGCTATGTCGCAATTCAGTAACTGCTAGTCGTGTGGGCGGCACTGACTGTGCGGTCAGCCCGATATAACAGCAGAAACACTCCTTTGGCTGGTTTCTGGCAAGCTGTTCAGATGACCGGGTAAAACAAGCAATAGAGGCCTAGGCGCTCTTTTCAGCCAACTGCAAGGAACGTATTTCGGCAGTCTGCAAGTGCTGCTGTTGTCGATGTGTTGCGGCACTCTGACGCGCGAAAGCGGTCTGCAGGATCTGCAACGCGTCGCCATGTGATATCAACAACAGACTGGCATCCGTATAGCGAATTTCCAGATCGACAATCAGGGCCGTGACCCTTGCCATGACCTGATTTGCGCTCTCGACGGCACGGAAGTCACTGTCCGCATTGTCCTGATCCTCGTGCCAGACGGCCTGATATGCACTATCCGGGCCAAGCTCCAGTTCACCGAAGTTACGCTCACGCAGTCGGATATCCGTTGCAACCGCGAAAACACTGTGCAGGAATCGCCGGGCAATCTCGGCTGATTCAAGTGCACGCCTGAAGTCGGAACTGATGATAATCGTATTTCCATCAAGATGTTGCCCTTGCTGCAGGCTCGCCTGGACCTGACCAATTCCCGTCTCACTGAGTCCATAACCGGTACAACCGTTTTCGGGATGACTGACGATAATCCCCTGCTGGTTACCGATACTGTGACCGTGGCGCATGACGAAATAGCGATTACTGAGGCGGGTAAGGACAGACAGCTGATTCAACAGGTTCTCCACTTTGGGTTGGCACAAGGGCCCTGAATAAAAATTCCGGACTAATCAGTCACGGTTGCATCGTGTATTTTTAAGGTCGATAATGGCCGGCAACGGCGATCGGGATCCATACCTAACCCACAAGTAACTAATTATAAACGCCGTCAAACAAACCAGAGAGAGGAAAATTATAATGAATAAACTGACATCAACACAGGGTAAATTTTTGGGCAAGCTGTTCGGGCTGATCTTTTTGCTAGGTTTCTCCTTCGCGGCGTCTGCCGCCGACTGCTATCGAGGCACCCTCGACAAGCAGTATTGCGATCGCGATCGCGATCAGGTCGCCGATCTGCCGCTGGACCCGGCCGACTGGGTGAATCCCGATACCATCATCTTCTCTTACACACCGGTCGAAGACCCCGCTATCTACGCCAAAGTCTGGGACGGCTTCGTCAAGCACATGTCCGAAGTGACCGGCAAGAAGGTCGTTTTCTTCCCGGTACAATCCTACGCCGCACAGTATGAAGCCATGCGTTCGGGTCGTTTGCACATCGCCGGCGTCAACACCGGTGGTAA